>Ga0115003_10005029_pt1 | contig 10053 bp, 11 predicted proteins | sample ArcticOcean_MG_C_7_FD_88736 | JGI IMG/M metagenome (GOLD analysis project Ga0115003, IMG submission 88736) | Marine microbial communities from western Arctic Ocean - ArcticOcean_MG_CB11_88 | ecosystem: Environmental > Aquatic > Marine > Oceanic | place: Arctic Ocean: Canada Basin | collected... | reverse complement strand
TCCTCTTGAATGGGTTTCTTTCATCGTTTATTTTTCAGGAATTCTCTTCGGTCAAATTCTCTTAGAAAAGAAAATTCTTAAACGATATTCGGGCAAAGGAAAAGTGCTAATTAGTACTTTTGGAGGTGTTTTAGTAGGTATTCCAATTGTTTTTGGATTCTTTGCAATCACCTATTTCTTAGGGCAAATATTCTATTAAACGATTGCATTTTAAATTATATAAATCATTGTAAACAAAAATGTCAGCTTGAAATTGATCAAGCTGACATTTTTGTTTTGTACTAATTACTATAGTTAAATCTAAAGTTCCGCTGATTCTGTCGGCATCTTTCGGTCTGCTTTTTTTACTAATCCTTGAAGAACTTTTCCGGGTCCTACTTCTGTAAAGCTAGAAACTCCATCAGCTATCATTTGCTGCATTGTTTGAGTCCAACGTACAGGAGCGGTTAATTGTGCTACCAAGTTTTCTTTAATCTCATCTGGATTCGTAATTGCCGAAGCAGTTACGTTTTGATACACCGGACAAGAAGGAACATTAAAGGTAGTTGCTTCTATAGCTTGTGCTAATTCCGCACGAGCTGGCTCCATTAGTGGAGAGTGAAAAGCACCTCCAACTGGAAGGATTAAAGCTCTACGAGCTCCCGCTTCTTTAAGTAATTCACAAGCCTCATTTACTGCATCAACAGCTCCAGAAATAACAAGCTGCCCAGGGCAGTTGTAATTTGCTGCAACTACAACACCGTTTACTTTTGTACAAATATTTTCGACTACATCATTTTCCAATCCTAAAATTGCTGCCATGGTAGAAGGTTCAGCTTCACAAGCTTTTTGCATAGCCAAGGCTCTTTTAGAGACTAATTTTAGTCCATCTTCAAAAGCTAAAACTCCTACAGCTGTAAGTGCCGAAATCTCTCCTAGAGAGTGACCTGCAACCATTTCTGGTTGAAAACGATCTCCTAGTAATTTAGCTAGAATTGTAGAGTGTAAGAAAATTGCAGGTTGGGTAACTTTGGTTTGTTTTAATTCCTCAGCTTCACCTTCGAACATAATATCCGTAATACGGAAACCTAAAATTTCATTGGCTTGTTCAAATAATGTTTTTGCTTCTTCCGAAGCTTCATATAAATCTTTACCCATTCCTGAGAATTGAGCTCCTTGACCTGGAAAAACGTATGCTTTCATAATCTTATTTTTAAGCCTTTAGCAGTACGCTTTTAGCTTTTTTTAATGCTTTTGACTAGCTACTAAATACTAGCTACCAACGACTATAATTTATCTACTCAATCCTTTTACCAAGCTCATGAATTCTTGACGAGTAATGTCTTCATCCATAAAAGCACCCGAAAAGGCAGAGGTAGTTGTAACCGAGTTTTGTTTTTGTACCCCACGCATCTGCATACACAAATGTTGAGCTTCAATACAAACAGCAACTCCTAGAGGTTTTAAGGTCTCTTGTAAACAGTCGCGAATTTGATCTGTTAATCGTTCCTGAACTTGTAATCTACGAGAAAAAGCGTCTACCATTCTAGCGAACTTACTCAAGCCTACAATCTGTCCACTAGGGATATAAGCGATGTGACACTTTCCGAAAAATGGTAACATATGGTGTTCGCATAAAGAATACACTTCGATGTCTTTTACAATAACCATCTCATCGTATTTCTCTGCAAACATGGCAGATTTTAAAATCTCTGCTGGGTCTTGATCGTATCCTTGCGTAAGATATTGCATTGCCTTCGCTACACGTTCGGGCGTTTTTAAAAGGCCTTCTCTTTCAGTGTCTTCACCAATGTGAATTAAGACTTCTTTAAAATGTCCAGACAATGCATCTGTACAAGCCTCATCGTACGTTTCTATTTTTTTGTAAGCCATAATGTATTAACCAAAATATTCTACAAAGTTGTTTTCTGTTTCTTGAATCTTAATACAGTGCAATTCTACTCCCATACCTTTTACAGCATCCACAAGCTGATTCCAGATTTCAATAGCCAATACTTCTGTAGAAGCCATTTTTCCAGCCATAAAATCTACATCCAAATTGATGTTTTTATGATCCAGTTTGTCAATTACCTTCACCTTTATTACAGGGCTTAAGTCCTTTAAGTTAACCACAAAACCAGTGTCTGGATTCACTTCTCCTTTTACGGTTACAAAAAGCACGAAGTTATGACCGTGCCAATTTTCATTGGAACAAGGACCAAAAACTTCTAAGTTTTTTGCAGCATCCCATTCTGGGTGTACTAATTTATGTGCCGAGCAAAAGCGCTCTCTTCTTGTGATGTAGATCATCGTTTCTGTAATTTTTTACGATGCAAATATATGCTTTTTTGCTTGTTCATAACGACTTGTTACTTGTTGGACTCGTTTATTAACCTATCGTTCTTTTTTTATTTAAAAGCCAGCGCTATAAACCATCTAACTATAACTAATTACTACCTTTGAAATATGAAAACACTTCTTGTAACTGCTACCCTTCTCGAATTAAAACCTCTTTTAGAAAAAGCAGAGAATATTAATCAGATTAACGCGAGGCTAAGTACGCATAAAATTGATAATTTGGAGTTTGATCTACTCTGTACTGGCGTAGGAATGGTAGCTACCTCTTTTCACTTGGGAAGGGTTCTAGCTTTAAATACATACGATAGAATCATTAATGCTGGTATAGCAGGTTCATTTGACAGGAGCTTGTCATTGGGAGCTGTAGTTGAAATTGTGGAAGACCAATTTCCTGAATTGGGCGCTGATGATGGAAATCATTTTTTATCCATAGTAGATTTAGAGTTAATTGAAGCCGATGAATTTCCATATAAATCGGGTGTGTTATCTAATGAGCAAGATGTTTGGGGTTTGTCATTCCCTAAAGTAAAATCGATTACTGTAAATACTGCGCACGGTTGTGAAGAGAGTATTGCTAAAACAAAAAAGCGTTTTTCTCCACAAGTAGAAAGTATGGAAGGCGCTGCCTTTTTTTACGCCTGTAAAATAGCTAAAATCCCTTGTCTGCAACTTCGGTCAATTTCCAATTATGTAGAAAGAAGAAATAGAGCCTCTTGGAACATACCACTTGCCTTACACAATTTGAATACTGAAATTTTGAAGCTACTCTAATGACAAAATTACGTATAGGTTTTTCACCGTGCCCAAATGATACCTTTATCTTTGATGCTCTTATTCACGGAAAAATAGACACTGAAGGATTGGAGTTTGATGCGTGCATGGCCGATGTAGAAGAACTGAATTTGATGGCTTTTCGTGGCGAATTGGATATTACTAAATTGAGCTATCACGCTTTCCTCCATATTTTAGAGGAGTATGTAATGATGGATTCTGGTTCTGCACTAGGGAATAACTGTGGGCCTCTATTAATTAAAAATGTAGGAGATAAAAATCCTATTGAATCCGATTTAATTGCCATTCCAGGTAAGTATACCACAGCCAACTTTCTTTTGAATTATGCTTTCCCCAAATTGCAGAATAAACAAGAAATCCTTTTTTCAGACATTGAGTCTGCCATAAAAAATAAGCAGGTTTCTGCGGGACTTATCATTCACGAAAATCGTTTTACCTATGCCGATAGAGGTTTTGAAAAGGTGAAAGATTTAGGTGAGGACTGGGAACAAAGTACTGGAATGCCCATTCCGCTTGGAGGAATAGCCATCAAAAGAAATTTCGATAAAGCCTTGCAAGAAAAAGTACAGCGACTCATTCGTAAAAGTATTGAGTTTGCCTTCAATAATCCATTAGAGAGTTTAGAATACGTGAAACTGAATGCCCAAGAAATGGATGCTGAAGTGATGCAGAAGCATATCAATTTATACGTAAACGATTACAGTATATCTCTAGGTGCTAAAGGAAAATCGGCTATTCAGTATATGTATGATTTTTCTGTAGAGAAGAAGTTGATTGATGGCACAAGCAAGGATTTGTTTGTTTGATATTATTCGAGATAGTATTCTACTAGTTTTGGGTTTTCTGTTGAGTAAATAATGGTGGTTAAATCACCTATTTTTAAGTTTTTCATATTTGGTAAGTGATTATAGTCTTTGTGGTTATATTCAAAGTATATATGATTGCTTCCATGCCCTCCTATGTGTATGTCCTTTACCATTATTGTCTCAATTTCGCCGTGTTCATCTATTTCGTGATGTTTGTGAATATTCATTATAATATTGAAGACTATTATAGACGAAATAAATATTAAAAATGAGGTTAAACTTAGATATGGTTTAATTTTTTTTGTTTTTTTAAAACCTATTTTTTTATGAAAAGATTCATTTGAAACCAAGTATAATGGGCCAAAGAAATATTTATGTTGAAGTTTCAATATATACTTTCGAATAGCTAAAACACTAATATACAAAACGGCCATCCAATATATCCATGCCGTAACCATTAATGCAAATACCTCAATAGATAAGAGTGATAAAGTATATGAATCAGTCCACCAAAATTGTAACCCAATTATTATACTCATAGTTGTGAGTATTGAATAAAGTAAGATGTATTTGATTTCTATACTTGCTTTCATTTGTTAAATGAATTTATTTTGGGATGAATTTTAAGGAAACAACTTATAAATGTCGTTTCTCTTTACGAATCTTGCTAATGTCAGTTTTTCTTCAGAATTGAACAAACCTAATCTATAGTCGCCAATTCTAATTCTGTATGCAAAAGGGTGTCCGCTTAGGTTTTTAGAATTCGGTATTGCACTTAAATTTTCTGCTGACTTTAGTTCAAGTAAAACAGCTTTCACCTTTTGAAGTAACTTTTTGTCCTTAACTTTTTTCAGATCTTTTAAAAAAGAGTTTAGATAAACAACCTCCATTACTTGTCTAAATAATCAAATACATCCTCTTCACTAACGGTCACGGATCTGTCTACTTGTTGTAATAAAAGTAATAAACCTAAATCCTCTTTTTCTTCTGTACTTAAAGCTTCTAGACGTTCTTGTTCTTTGTGCTGAACATAAAAACCTATCGCCTTTTCCATTAAAGCTTTAACGCTTATATCTTCGAAAATGGAAAGCATTTTTACTTTTCTGAGTACAGAATCATCTATGTCTATATTTTTTCTCATTGTATATATTTTGTACAAATATACATAATATATATTTTAGGTAGATGAATGAAATTCATTGCCAGATGGAATACGAGTAGATTAAAGTTTTAACTTTTTGGGCTCTTAATTTTAGGAATAAGCTTAATTTTAACAAAAACAAAAGCCATGAAAATTGTATCTATAGAAACCGGGAATTTTAAGTTAGATGGTGGAGCTATGTTTGGGGTAGTGCCTAAAAGTTTATGGCAACGAACCAATCCAGCAGATGAACATAATTTATGTCCTTGGTCTATGCGTAGTATGTTGGTAGATTACGGCGATCGTAAAGTTTTAATAGACAATGGGATTGGCGATAAGCAGAGCGATAAGTTTTTCGGCCATTTTCATTTACACGGAGAAGATACATTACATAAATCTTTAGCAAAACACGGTTATCATCCAGACGATATTACTGATGTCTTTTTAACACATTTACATTTCGATCACTGCGGTGGTGGGGTTAAGTACAATGAAAAAGGAGCACTAGAAACCGTTTTTAAACATGCTACTTACTGGTCTAATGAGGCTCATTGGAATTTAGCACTTAATCCAAATGATAGAGAAAAGGCTTCTTTTTTAAGAGAAAACCTTTTGCCAATGCAGGAAAGTGGTCAGTTAGATTTTATAAAAACAGATGGTATTTTCTTGCCTGGTTTTGATGTGCTATTTGCAGATGGACATACGGAAGCTCAAATGATTCCACATATTGAATACAAAGACAAGACCGTTGTTTTTGCTGCAGATCTATTGCCTTCAGTGGGGCATATCCCCTTGCCTTATGTGATGGGTTACGATACTAGGCCACTTTTAACTTTACAGGAAAAGAAAATATTTTTAGAAACTGCAGCTCAAAAAGGACACACCCTATTTTTAGAACACGATTATTTTCATTCTTGTTGCACCGTAAAAGAAACTGAACGTGGTATTAAGTTAGATCAATCTTTCCAGTTTGAGGAAAAGTTCTAATGAGGTAAATATCTTTAGTAGTCAATACGTCTACTATGCTTAATTATAAATTGTATTTTTAGATTCTAAAGGCCTAATAAATGAAAAATTACGGAATTATTTTACTGCTTTTTTTTACTCTTTTCACTAACAAAAATATGGCTGAAGGTAGAGTAGATAGTTTAACTAATTTACTTGTAAGTGTAGATGATGTAAGTCGTATAGACATTTATTACAAATTATTTTGGGAGTATCTAAATAGAGACTTAATAGAGGCAGAGCGCGTTGCTATTAAGATGTTGGAACTTGCAGAAAAGGCTGATTACGATACAGGCCTAGTAAAGTCTTACGAAGCTTTAGCTAATCTTTATTTACAGCAAAGTGATTTTGAGAAGGCGAAAAAATACATTTATTTACAAAAAGAAAATCAAAACAATTCGGGATGCGAATGTGCAGAATCTGCTTTTAATCAATCGATGGGTCAGTTTTATTATTACCAAACAGATTACGATTCTGCCATATATCATTTTTTAGAGGCTGCAGCGTTTTATGAATCCAATAACGATACAGATTCTCAATCTAGGATTTTGTCGAATTTAGGTTCTATCTATCATGAACAATCTAATTATGAATTAGCATTAGAAAATCTTTTTGCTGCCGAAAAATTATTTGAGTCTATAACTTCAGAAAATGTTGATAAACACATTATGTTATTACATAATATAGCCTTGGTTTTTTTCGATGTTCAAGAATTTGAAAGGGCTCATCTTTACCTGTCTAAGAGTATAGATTTGTCCCTAGAATACAATATGACCAAGGATCTATCTATGAATTACACTGCTTTAGCTGAGCTTTTTGTTGCTGAAAATAAATTTAATAAAGCCTTAGCGTATTACAATAGAAGTGCTGATTATCAGACTCAAAACAGTCAACTTAATGGTAAGAATTATCTCGGAATTGCGAGCGTTCATTACAGTTTAGGAGATAAAGAATTGTGTATTGTTTATTGTGAGAAAGCAGAGAAGGAGTTTAAAGAAGTTTCGAACGAAAAAAATTTAGCTGATACTTACATGGTTTTAGCCGATGTATATAAGTTAAGCGATTATTCTTTAGCCCTCTATTATCTTGCTGAGGTAGAGGTGCTTTTTGCTAAACTACATACCGGAATTTCTACGAGCTTACTTGTTGTTTACGATTATTCCATTGATTTAAATTATAAGTTAGGGAATTATAAAACATCTTACGATTATACTACAAAGTACCGAATGCTGTCGGATTCTATTAATTCTGCAAATGTTGCTGCTAAAGTTACAGAGGTGGAACAAAAGTACAATGTCGAAAAGAAAGATTTACAAATAATTTATTTGGAACAAGAAAAACAGTTTTTCGCTCAACAGAATAAAATTCGTTTAGGTGTTGTTTTTGCGTTTATCTGTTTTTTGTTAATTGGTTTTGTCGGTCTATTTTTCCGTCAGAAACGTTTGATAGCTCTAAAAGAATTAGCTGCATTGAAATTTCAAGAAGAGAAATTGAAGAAGGAGCTTTCAGATCAGAAAAACGCTAGTTTGTCTTTGTTAAACCTGAAGATGAAGTCAGATCAAAATACTTTAAAAGAGGAAATTCAACAATCTCTTAAAGGAGAGAGTAATAGTGATTTATCTAAGTTATTGTCTAAAGTGAAAATGAATGATATTGATACTAAATCTTGGGAGAAATATTTGTTCAGCTTTTCAACTGTGCACCCTCAATTTAAGGAGCTATTAAATAACAATTATCAGAATTTATCTGCCACAGAAGTTAAGATTTGTATTCTCCTTAAAAGTGGTGTGACAACAAAAAAAATAGCTCAAATATTAAACTCTACTGGCGATTCTATCAATACTCAACGTTCAAGAATTCGTAGGAAAATGAATCTAGAAAAGTCTCAAAACTTAAATCAGTTCTTACTCAAATTATAGTTTTAGTACTAACAATTCCTCATTCTAGTCGTCTTAGGTTCTATTATTCTTGATTTTCCATATGTATTACATTGTTATTTATTCACTTAGGTTAAAGTAGCGGTAATTATTACTAAATTAGGTTTTTGTTAAAATCATTTTAAAATCTATTTTATGAGAAATCTAGTTTTTCTTGCTTTAATTCTTTTGAGTACCCAGTTGTTAAGTGCTAAGGAGAATGTCAATAAACCTAGTGCCACTCTTACAGTAGCCAAGCAGTTGGCTTTTAATTGTGCTGAAGGGACCGCCCAAACACTATTAGATATTAACAATATATCTACTACCATCCTCAATGGAGGAGATATGTGGTGGAATCTTTCTGCGGGTTCTTATGAAGCTCCCAAAGGTTCAAGCTTACATTCTATTTTCGCTGGTGCTTTATGGATTGGGGGGGTTGATGATGACAATCAAATAAAAGTTGCTGCCCAAACTTATAGACAGGGAGGTAACGATTACTGGCCAGGTCCTTTAGATAATGTGCGATTAAATTCTGTGAATGGACTTAATTATAATTATGGAACAACCGAATCTGCCATCTGTTCGCAATACGATAAACATTATGTATTGTTAAAAGCCGATATTGCAGAGTTCGTAGAATTTACAAATTCTTCTCAGCCGGAAATTGATTTCCCTAATTATGTTATTCCTCAATCAATTATAGATTATCCAGGAAATAGGGAAACTGATAATTTCACAAATGCTTATACTGGAGCGGACACCCAGGTGCAAACCAACCCGTATTATGCATTAGAAACGCTTGCACCCTTTAGAGATGTTAATAACGATAATTATTACAACCCTAACGATGGCGATTACCCAGAATATAATTTAGACAATTCTTTAGATTGTATGAGTGAAGATATCCTTTTTGGGGATCAGACCCTGTGGTGGGTTTATAATGATAAAGGAAATTCGCATACAGCTTCGGGTTCTGTCGAAGCTTTAGGATTGGAAATTCAAGCTCAGGCTTTTGCTTTTGCAACCGACGATCATATTAATAATATGACCTTTTATAATTATAAGTTGATAAATCGTTCTCACAATGCACTTAACGAAACATATTTTGGAGTTTGGATTGATCCAGATTTAGGGAATCACCTAGATGATTTTGTTGGATGTGATGTTGGTAGAGGTTTAGGTTATTGTTATAATGGTGATGCAGAGGACGAAGGTTCTGCTGGTTATGGAGTGAAGTTACCTGCTGTTGGGGTTGATTTTTTTAGAGGTCCTAAAGCCGATGAAAGTGATGGAATAGACAATGATTTAGATGGTGTAATCGATGAAGAAGATGAGCTTATTATGATGTCGAAATTCGTATATTATAATAATGATGCCTCTGTTTCTGGAAATCCTATTACTACACAAGATTATTACAGCTATTTGAAGGGCTATTGGCTTGATAATATTCCTATGACTTATGGTGGAGATGGTCGAGATTCAAATAATCCAACTTGTAATTATATGTTCCCAGGTACAACAGATCCAAATTTTTCAGATGAGTGGACGGAACAAACAGCTAATAACACCCCAGGAGATAGACGTTTTTTACAATCTGCAGGCCCATTTACTTTAGAACCGGGTGCTGTAAATCAAATAACATCTGGTGTAGTTTGGGCTCGAGAATCGAGTAATGATCCATTTAATGCGGTCGAGTTATTGTTTCAAACAGACGATATGGCACAAGCGCTTTTTGAATCTTGTTTCCAAATAGATTCCGAAACAAGTATTCCGGAAAATAATTTAGCCTCTTTCAATTTATACCCGAATCCATCTGTTGAATATATCACAGTTGAGATGGAGAGACAAATCACTTCTGTAAAAATATACGATGTTTTAGGGAAGGAATTCTCAGTAGGGGTAACACATACAGGAATTGGCTCTGCTCAAATTGATGTTTCTATGCTTGCTTCAGGGAATTATATCTGTAGTATAATTTCTGAAGGTATTGCTTCGACTAAAACATTTGTGAAGAAGTAGAGTGTAAACTTTAATAGCATAAAAAAAGCCTCCCAAT
>Ga0115003_10005025_pt1 | contig 10057 bp, 7 predicted proteins | sample ArcticOcean_MG_C_7_FD_88736 | JGI IMG/M metagenome (GOLD analysis project Ga0115003, IMG submission 88736) | Marine microbial communities from western Arctic Ocean - ArcticOcean_MG_CB11_88 | ecosystem: Environmental > Aquatic > Marine > Oceanic | place: Arctic Ocean: Canada Basin | collected... | reverse complement strand
CATACAACTTCCGAGGGCCACTGAGGGGCCACTGAAAGGCCACGCAAACATTTTCCGTGATATTTCCACCTCTGCCCGGAACTATCACGGAAATTGCAAACAGCTGTCAGCAGCTGTCCGAGCGATCGAGGGCGAGATTGTCGGGAGCTTACGATTGTTGTGGACCATTTGGGATTTGGGTGAACCACAGAATCCTCCCCGGAAGAAATGTCTGAAGTGTCCCTGTTTGGTGCCCACTGGAGTTCAAAAGCGCCGTTTTCCGCTAATATCCGGAAAACGGCGACATTCTTTCCGCCTCTGCCCGGAAGAAGAGTGGACCGGACTTCAAAAGCGCCGTTTTCCACCTCTGCCCGGAAATATAACGGAAATAGTAAGAAACATCTGACAGCTGCTTCCGATCTCTCTCATGAACGGCTTATAATTTCCATGGCTCTTCCAGGCAGAGACGGAAAACGGCGCTTTTGAAGTCCGGTCCACTCCTCTTCCGGGCAGAGCCGGAAATTAAACCGCCGTTTTCCGCTCATTGGTGGAAAACGGCGCTTTTGAACTCCAGTGGGCACCAAACAGGGACACTTCACACATTTCTTCCGGGGAGGATTCTGTGGTTCACCCAAATCCCAAATGGTCCACAACAATCGTAAGCTCCCCGCAATCTCGCCCTCGATCGCTTACACCTGACGTTACATTTTCCATGATAATTCCGGTCTACAGTGGAAGGGTAGTGGAAAATGTAATACGACGCTCAAAAATGCGGGAAATCGGCTACTTGGCGGGAGTTCTGAAATACTATTTACGCCACGTTTACGGGCCCCGACCGCGCCCGGGCAGTGTCCTTAAACTGCGCAAGACGCTTCAGCAGCACATCACGCCCTGGCCACCGCTGCTCCACCAACCGACTCTGCTTCTCCGCCAGCGTCGCTGCCACCGCCTCGGGTGGCGGCAGCGCAATGACAGCAACCGAGCACCCATGCATGAAGGGTATGGCGCTCACCTGGATTTTGTCGTGCGACACCAGGTTGGCACTCATCTCGCGTAGCCGTCCTATGGCCACGTCCGTCTTGGCATCGAGGGAGCCAACGACCGACGCCTCAAAGCGCAGTGGGCCGTTGGCCACAGCGCTTGAGCGCGATCGCAGCGACGAGTGTCGCGAGATGCTTGGCAGCACGCCGCTGTCGGCTGCTGCTGCGACGTTGCGCGCGTGGAGCACGCGTTCAAACTCAAGGGCGCAGTCGACAACGCTGTCGGCTCCGCTGCGCTCTACCTCCTCGCGCCACCCCGGAACAAAGAGGCGGCCGGCGGTATCCTGCTCCGTGAGCGTACGCGCAAATAGCTTGACACCGTCGGATGTTGAAAGCCACGCCGCAAGCAGCAGCGTATTATTGGCCGCCCACAGACCGCCGCGTCGTGCGTTGTGCAGCGCGTGCTCCGTCTGTACGCGAAAGTGCATGCGCAGGTAGGCCTCGTCCTTTTGCGCCTCGGCCTTGGTGCTTACAGCGTTGGCCGACGTGTAGTCGATGGGCGAGGCGATGAGGGCCGGCTCGCCCGCCCATTCACGGTTGCGCTCCATCACCTTGGCGATGTCGAACGAGGCGCGCATCCACTCGTCGCTGTGCTGTGCCGCCTGGCACGTACCCATGCGCTGCAGCGTTCGCTCAACGTTGGCATACCACAGCGTGGTGGCGTGGCCACCACTCTTGATTTCGCGCACCGGGTCGCCAGTGTCGCCCGTCTCGCGAATCTGGCGCACCCACTCAAGTCCGACTGCGCGCAGCGCGTTGCAAAAATTGGCGGCTATGGCGTCGTTGCTTACCTGTACCGGCGTGTCGTGCGACTCGCCTGCAAAGACGCCGGCTTCGACGCGCGACATGACCTCGCGCGTCCACGCCTCCTCCTGTCGGTCGATGGCCGTGAAAGCGAGGTCGTTGGACGCAAGACGCTCAAGGTCGCACGTGCCACTGTAGGTGGCCATGATGAGGTCAAGAGCGTTCTGACCACAGACTGGGTCGCTCGCGGTAACGAGCATCGACGCCACTGGATAGTTGGCAATGTCGTCGCTTGGCATCGACGGGTCGCTGAGGCCTACTATGGCCATACCCGTTTGAGTGTGCATGAGCACGCAGAGCAGCGCGGCGTTCTGGCACACCAGGTTGATGGCTTGGTCACCCGCTTTCGTAGCGGTGTCGGAGATCTTGAGGAGGTTGGCGCCTACCGCGTACGCCTCTCCCACCGACGTGCCCGAGAGGGTGGTGCGCAGCAGCGACCACCAAGGGCCGTCCTGTGCGTCGGTCTTGGTATACATACTCTTGGACTTGCTGTTGAAGAGCGACTCCATCGTATCGGGGACGCTTGAGTCGGCGCCCGCGGCGATTGACATGAGGGAGAACTGGGTAAACTCGACGTTGGTGGTGATGGGGTGGGCCTCCTTCTCGGTGAGGACGTGGGCGACGGTGGCGGCGTAGGCGCGAGCGCCTAGCACCATTGAGGCGTACCACGGCGCCACGATCGGCGAGCGGTCGCACGGAAGCACGGCAAGCGCAAGCTGATCGGCGGCGTCGATTAGGAAGGCACGCGTGTGAACGAGGTAGAGCACCTGTTTGGAGGCAGTGGTGGGTTGCACAAACGAGCGACCCGAGTCCCAGAATGCGGCGTTGACGCCGCGCACGTAGTTGACAAAGGACGTGCGGTGGATGGGCCAGACAGTCGGCGACGATTGCACACCGATGCCAACGGCGGCGATGATTGCCGAAGGCGTAGGTAGCAAGTCGCGACCCGCGTTGCGCAGCCGCTGCTGGATCCGCTCGTCCAGAAAGAAGTTGGCTGACTCACCCGAGTCGATGACTTGATCGAACTCGCCGATGACGCCGCGGTTGGTCGCCTCAATTACCTTGAGCTGCAGCCAGTGCATGCGCTGCAGAAAGGTGGCGTAGGGTGTGCCCTCCGTCGCTTTGAATCCGGTGCCGGCAATGCGACAGTAGTAACCACACGCAAGGATCTGAGGGAGGTCCTGAATCCCGTTGGGGACTGCGTACGTAGACGTGTCAAGGAGCTGTGGAGCCTGCTTGGTTAGAGCCCACATGGCCTTGGCGGCTTGGGCGGGTGTGCCGGCCAGGCCGTCAGCGATGACTCCAAAGGCCTTGAACACCTCCGGGCTGTTCAGGCGATCGTGCGCCACCATGGCAAAGTGAGCGGAGGCCGAGCCGTACCGCGTATCCATGTCGGCGCGCAGCACTGGCCCGGCTTTGGCAATGGCCGAAGTTCCTTGAAGGTTCTCTTGCAGCCACTGAAGTGGTCCTTCTTGGCCCTTGGGTGTATCCATTGCAACACGCTCCGCTACCCAGCAACCTTACAAACACGATGTCACGTACACCACTGCGCTCTATCTTAGCGGAGCGCAACGGAACTTATCGTTGTGTATGGGTGCCACGGATACGGCGGCATGGTGTATCTTGGCAGTTCTCTTCTTCTGCGCCGTTGCGCGCGCACTACGCACCCGCATGCTCTCCGCGCACCGCTCTGCGCTCGGCGACGAGGAAAGTGCAGCGCTACTGGACCGACGTGCATGGTGAGCTGCACTCCACCAAACCCTTCAGACACTAGTCCGCTAGCTACACCACTGCGGACCTTCTTGACGCCACGCTCACGTGGCGACAACCCAGGGCCGATGGCAACCAGTTCTCAGCTTTCCCATCTACCCGTCGCTGTGCACGGTCAGGCGGTGAGTAGACTCTCGCAGTCGGAGCTACTTCAGTTTGAGGGCATGCTGGCTACCGCCGACGACACCCTTGAGGCATGCATGATCGCTCGTAGCGTATGCAGACTTCCCGCAAGCGACGACACGGCCACCGGGGTGCTGCAGGCAGTTGTTGATGCCGTGTGCGCGCTCACCAACGCGCCCCCGCCTACCTCGCTGCAATCAAAGCACTCTGCTGTGGTATGGATCAACAGCGCTCTACTTGAAATGCGAAATCGCGCGGTGGACAAGGCAGTGACCAATAATTTTACACACGGCATGGACCCCCAATCGATTACTACGTGTATGGAACTCGTGTCAAAACTCAACTCGGTCATCGGCGGCGCGCCGCGACCTGACTACGCATGATGGCCGTAGCGCATGAGCAATCGCTTTACGCGCCACCGGAGAACGAGCTCACGTGACAGGAGCATGGCTATGCCGATGACGAGAAGGTGGCGCGCGGCGCCTTGTGGGGCGGGGACGTCGGGTGCGGAGATGTTGAGCGTGTCGGCTAGACTTGCCCATTGAAAGTCGTCCCAGTTTGGTGTAATATTGTAGGCGCCGAGCTGCTCCATCAATGCCTCGCGCCCGTATGTTGAATTGAGGTAGTCGGTGACATTAAAACTAAGCTTGCCCACAAGGCCCTGTCCCGACGCAAGCAGGGCCGCAATCGTAGACGACGCCTCGGCGCTCACGTCGACGACCTCTACGAACCTGGGTTGTGGCATCTTGACTTTTAGTGGCTTATCAATTGCAGACAATCCGACATAGGCTTAGCGATGGCATAGTGTCAGTCGTGGACGCTATGCTCGCAGCGCGGAACGATCTGTGCACAGCGTAGTAGTACACCACATCACACCACAGGGCCAATGCCGCTGCTACTATCGGGGCTACCCGATGACACACTTGCAATGATCGCAGAGCGCATTGTGCGCCGCGGCGAGGCCTACTGGTTTGCCGCCACGTGTCGCGCTGCCCGCACGGCCGTAAGGGCGGCGTGCACCGCGTTAGAGATAGACCACCCTACAACCTACCTGTGGAGCGTGTACACGTCGCTACCGCGGCTACGCGCGGGCATGCGCATGAGTAGCGTGTCGACGCAGCTGCTGGCCAACAGCGCAGTGCGAGGCGCCGAGAACCTTCCCAGAAGCCTGGACAGCCACTACACGTGGACGCCCCTTGGATGTCGCTCGCTCATTGCCGGCGCAAGCGTCGACGTGCTAAACTACGTGTGGCCGCAATGGGCCGCGTCGACCAACCACCGCGACCCTGTGTGCGCCCTGCTACTCATTGCCAGGGCCAATCGCGTCGATCTGCTTCAGGAGATGTATGGCGCAGTGCACATTCGCAACATGGGCGGTAGACACGTGTGGTCGTTGCAACGGATGCTGCTCCTTGCGCTGCAGGGCCACCCACCAGCACGCAGCACGGTGGTGAACACCCTATTTACGCCAATAGTGCAGTGCAGCAGAAATATCGCCGCCGCGCAGTGGCTGTACAATACACTGGAGGAGGCGTCCGAGCAGCAACGAGATGATCAGCACTGGCGTCGGTGGTTGAGCAACCCGCATGCGGTCGGACCGATTGTGCAAGCAGCGTGCAAGAGTGCGTCGCCAGAGGACTCGCTGCGTATGCTTACCAACTGGTTCATGCCACGCTTTGCCTCGCGGGCGCCAACCGATCGCGCGGCGTCCACGGAGTGCATAGTGCAGTGGGTGCTGCTTGCGCTTGCCAGTGGAGGGGTGGCGGCCCCGACGCGGCACCACGTCTGGAGATGGCTTGCCGACGCCTGGCCTCTCGGACTTGCGCATCTACTGCGCCACGTCCACGAGAACGGCTGGCGGGTCGAGACCGATTTTGCCGTGCCGGTGGTGCATCGCAATTGCTTTCGCGTACACGACGTCGCAACATACGAGTGGATGCGCCAGCAGATTGCGCTACGTGACGAGGGATGGATGTACGCTGCGGCTTGGTGCGACCCTTGTACGGTGACGTGGACGACAAGCAAAGAGCTCCACCAGCTCAAGTCCGGGCTGGAGATGCACCGCGCCAACGACCCGCGATTCAAATTTGCCTATCACGTATTCAGCACGTGCCTACACCCGCTGCAGACCCTTCCGCTCAGCAAGCAGCAACCGCGCGTGGTGGAGGAGAGACACGTTGGCGAGGCGCGCCAGACCTGGGCTCAAGCTAGAGAGCTGGTGATTGAGGCGTTTGCCGACTACCTGATGTACGCGCCCGCTGAGATCGACTGCACAACGTGTGCGCGTCCAATGCTGGAGATCTCACTGCACGCGTTTGCCACGAGCTTCATCCTATACTACAAGCGCTGCGAAGACAAGACGTTTGCGTCGAAGCGTCTGTACGACCTGATGCCGCTCGTCCTGATGAAGATGGGCCTCACACCGCTAGGCGACTTGAACTTGCACGTTGGTAACGGCACGCTAGACGACAGCGACGACGAGGACCAAAAGTCGGCTGCCTTTGAACACATAAGTGGTCTTCGCAAGGTCTATAATCATACCAAGACGTGGCACAAGCACTGGAATGGAAAGGCCTGGGTCAGCGGACACGACTACATGCGAGCGGAACGAGGGCGATACCCACAGTGGGCAAACGCTCTTTGAGTTTGTGTCGGAGGTATGCGCAACGGCGGCGCGTAACGGCGAAGGTTTGATCCTGGCTGTGGAGGATGGGTACACGGCGACACCGCAGTCGGCGAGCGATGTGTTTCTGCGCGTAGATGCAGAGGCGGCGCACCACCCAGAGTGCACCTTCCGTAACGCCGAGCTGGCCACATTGCTCGACGACGCGCTGCTGCCCACGGTGGGCGTGCTCAATGCGTCGTCCGACGACGCGGAGGCTTGGGCGCTGCGCGTAGGATACGCGCGCGACCGCGTGGTGGCCTATCAGCGCTGCAAGGCGTCTGTACTTGCGGCAGAGTGTACAACCGTGTCCGAGAAGGCGCGGCGGGATCTCGCCACGCTGCCGTCCAACATCCACACCGACCTGATGGCAAGCGAGGAGCACCTGATGAAGAGCCCGGCCAAGGGCATTGAATGCGCCAACGAGTACAACGCAGACAAGCGCACGGCATGGGAGTACCGCGATCAGTACGATCGCACGCCAAGCCTGCTAGACAATGTGATGGCCACCTGTATCAGCCGACGACAGATTGAGGGCTTCACTGGTGGCCAGTGGGTTGACGAGGACAACGCCACGCGCGACCAGAAGCTTGGCACCGAGCGCTTTGTCTCGTTCGCATTCACACCTGCCGATCACGTGGTAATGGTAGCGGCAAACGCAACCGGCAGCGGTGTGCGCATCGACGAGAGTGTGATGTCTTACCCGGCCTATGTGACGGTGCACAACAGCAAGGGTGCCATTGAGCACATGCCGGCGACGGCAACCGAGCAGCGTCCCAACTCGGTCATTGTACCGTGCGCTGCTTCGCTTCTTTGCGAGCTGCACTCGCTATCTGCGAAGGCGGGGCGCAATCACGTAGTGATTGCGCACGGTATCAGCCTTAAGGCGTGATGTTTGTATGGGTGAGCGTACTGGGATTTTGGGGAACTAATACCGCAGAAACACCCGTCGTCTCTGTTCCCATTACGCCCAACGGCGGCGCATTCGCGCACTGGGGCGACGATGGCGGCTGGAAAACCGAGGGGTGCCACTGGTGGAACGGCACATACTACTACGATCCCGGTGTGTGCAACTCGTTTTCAATCACACGCGTCTCGGCGGGCGACGTTGAGCACGCGATGGAGCGTGCACAACACTGCGTCTTAGAGACCAGGGGTGAGTCCGAGTGCGTACTCAACGGCGAGATAGGCTTCGCCCTGCCCTCACTCTTCCTATTTGACAGCGAGAAGATGGAGATGCGCATGCTCATTGCCCCACGCTACGTAGGGCAGAGCGAGCCGGGGCCGGTCAAGACGATTCGCATGCAAGACCCGCGCGGCCCTGGCCCCGAGATTCCCAACCAGCTCTTTGAGTTCAACACCACCGTCAAGATTGAGTACCTCATGGGTGGACCGCGTACTATGGCCACCGAAGAGTTTACGGGGCAGCAAGCATACTGCGTGCAGGCTCTAAGGCGCTCGATTGCGCCGGTGTGTTGGGACGCTCTAGATTAATAAGTTTCGGGTTGTACCATACATGGTAGAGGGGCCGGGCAGGGTGCCATGCTGGGCGTGCCCCAGTGGTTTACAGATGTCCAGGACATTGGCGTAAAATCACGCTACGGCTATGCCGAGTCGGACCAGAAGAAACTGCCGCTCCCTGCGTGGCGGTGGGTAGGGCGCTACGATGAGCTAATCACCGGAGCGCTCCTACCAGTGGGAGAGCCTGGTCCCGACATCTCCGGTGAGGATGTGTGGCTGCCGGCTCTCTACGATCGCAACACCGGAGCCCTCTTGAAAGATCAGGTGCTGTGGCCCGTGGCAGCAGACAAGGCTCATCTGCGCGACTACGATCCTCCTTACGCGGAGTTTGGCGCAAGTGGTGACCATGTCTATCACTGGTCAAGTATCGTGCTACACATGCAGACGCGTGCCGTATGGAGTCAGCGGGAGGAGCGCTACGTTGTGTACACCGACAACCTTGCCGATCCTTCTGGAGAGCAGCCAAGGCCCGAGCTATGGGACGAGCTCTCTAAAATGGCACTTGACGCTGACCAAAACGAGCGGCAAGTCATTGTCAAGCGTGAGTTCGAAAAGGGTGAGCAGCGTAAGCTTGCCATACTTGAGAATATGCTTGAGGACAAGAAGGGACTGCAACAGGAGGACACGATGCAGACGCTACGCCGCTCGCTTTCGGGTATGGCCAACGATCCCAATCATGCCGCACAAGGGCAGGAAAGTCTTCCCAAGGCGCTTTGGCTCTATGACACCACTCAGTACCCGGATGACATGCTGCCCGACTCGTCGTCGTCGGGTGGATGGAGCTCATCGGATGTCAACAACGACCCCGTGCCTCGGGCGTACCACGGTGGAGCAGGGCCGTCGCAGCCCGCGGGTCCCGTCCCCACTGCCCCATATACAAGCGGGCCTCCCCCACCTCCCCAAGGCATCTATACCGACGGGTCAACGCGAGGCTCGCGCGTCACGTCTCGGCGTGGGGGCGGCTCAACTCGCGGAGGCACCGGACGCCGAGACCCGTCTCCCGACCCGGCCGGGTGGGCCGGAACGCTCGCCGCCCAGATGGGCAGCCAGGTATGGACGATCTTCTTCAACGAGCGGGCGATACCAACCAGCCTGGCCAACAACACAAAGGAGTATATGGACTACGACGAGTATCGCAAAGACTTTGACGAGTACTTGAAGCAGTCGTGGCTGGCCGTGGCAGCAAAGCCCGACGATCCACCGGAGGGCTACATCGGTGGGTACTGGGCGTACTCGGACAAGATAGCCGCCGCCGAAATCGAGGTGAATCAGGCTATTCTTCAATACATCACTGGAGTGTCTTCAACATTGGGCGCATCAGAGGCGGACGTGCTTGTGGCCCTTGTCAGACAAACAGGCAACGTGTGGAACCTCAACGACGAGGACAAGGCAAGATACGAGCGCCTTACAGTGGGTGCTATAGACGGCATTGGACTTGTGGATCGATACATTGCGGAGTACAAGCTCAAGCCAAACTACCGTATACGCCAGCGACTCAGCAATGCTTTGATGGCCTACTCGATCAACGAGAACGACAAGCAGATCATGATGGATAAATACGACGTGGCGGTCAAGGCGCACGATGACGAGGTCGCTAGGCAAAGCGACCCCAACTCCGCCGCCCGCGCCGCCGCCGGCGATGCTGCGGCCCTGCGCCTCGCACAGCAACCTCCCGGGGTGGTTCGCCGAGGCAAGCAAAAGGCTCCTCCGCAGACTCCACCGACGCCACGCCCAGTGAGGCTGGTACAACCGACGCCTCCGACGCCGGCAAAGCCCTCGCCGGCAAGGCCGGCGAGGCCGACCACCACACCGCGCCAGTCGCGGCTGGCACCACCGGCGCCGCCCGAAGCCTCCTCCTCCTCCTCGTCGCCGGGTGACACAGAAGGCATGTCGTTCACCAAGGCCCAGTGGATGTCGCTCCCAGATCTGGAGTTTGTGAACAACTCGACGGTAAAGATCCCGTCCATCTACGGCGATCGCTTGCTCAAGTACAAGGTAGAGGGCGACATATTTCACATACTTTACATACTGGAGTAGACTATGACAACTTGCTACGGAACAACAGGACAGCTTGTGGTAGTCCCTCAAACCCGTGCTGCCGAAGCTGCACAACGGTTCGCTGCTGGGCGTCGACATGGAAGACGACCCACTCGTGCGT
>Ga0115003_10005023_pt1 | contig 10061 bp, 8 predicted proteins | sample ArcticOcean_MG_C_7_FD_88736 | JGI IMG/M metagenome (GOLD analysis project Ga0115003, IMG submission 88736) | Marine microbial communities from western Arctic Ocean - ArcticOcean_MG_CB11_88 | ecosystem: Environmental > Aquatic > Marine > Oceanic | place: Arctic Ocean: Canada Basin | collected... | reverse complement strand
GCTGTACCTTCTGGTCCGGCTGTACCTTGTGGTCCAGCTGCGCCTTCTGGTCCGTTTGCGCCTTCTGGTCCGGTTGCTCCTTCTGGTCCGGTTGCGCCTTCTGGTCCGGTTGCTCCTTCTGGTCCGGTTGCGCCTTCTGGTCCGGTTGCTCCTTCTGGTCCGGTTGCTCCTTCTGGTCCGGTTGCGCCTTGTGGTCCGGCTGCGCCTTCTGGTCCGGTCTCACCTTGTGGTCCTTCTGGACCAGTTACATCATGATCATGTTCTTTCAGTATATTAATATCATTGACAATACTATTCAAAGGTATGTTGATATCAGTAATTTTTTCATTTAATTCAGCCTTTACTTGATTAATTTGTTGTTCTATTTCATCTTCTTCCGCAAAATTCGGTACATTTTTTATATAAGTAAAATCAATATTAGCTTTTACAGAGTTTGCGTTGATAACTCCAGTGTTTTTCATTATGTTAATATATACAAATATTTTATTTTCATATATCATGTTAATTTCTAATAAATAAACGAATGGATATAATTGATTGTAAATGAAACAAAAAACGAAAAATGTGTGATTGAATACATACAAGTATCACCATAAACCCGTATCTTTTATTTTGACTGTCTGTTATAAAATTCATATATGCGTTTAATATCCTAGGATCTTAGAATCCTAGGATCTTGGAATCCTAGGATCTTGGAATCCTAGGATCTTGGAATCCTAGGATCTTGGAATCCTAGGATCTTGGAATCCTAGGATCTTGGAATCCTAGGATCTTGAGGTAAAAATAATAATAATTCTTAGGATCCCTATGAAGTTTATGAAACACATATTAATGGCTTTTCAGCTAATCTCACTATGAAAACCTCCATTTTTTTCTTTGAATAAGATTTCCCATTATTAGAAAATGTCCAATCCTTACATCCACTGTTGTTGTTTCCTAAACCAATATCACCATCTCCATTCCAATCATTATACGCAAATAAAATCTGATCATCTATAACCAACTGAAACCGTCCATAAGTCCCTTCGTTACTGCTTTGCATTGAATCAGGTGTATAATTATATTTAGATTTCAATAAATGTAGATTCGTAACATTTTTAAATTGTTCATTAAGTGAATTATTATTTGATTCAATACGGACATTTTGTAATTTCCTACATATATTTTTTTTTGAACATAATAAATAGTCCGAGCAATTAGGAGAGAAATTATCAAATTCAACATACAAAAACTCTTCATTTTTTAAATTGGTTTTTAAATATATTTTGAACGCAATTCTATCATCACAACAAATTCTTTGGTCAGTACATTGTTTATTTATCTGTGTAATATTTTCATATTTTATTAATAATTTTTTATTGTTTGATGTCATGTATAATATGTGAATATAAAAATATTTATATATAATACAAATGCAATCACCCGTTTTATCTGTAATCGAGCAAATGGCTTTTTTAAATGTTTTATTGAAGAAATTAAGTTCATCAGACAACGTGAACACAACACTAGTTGGGGAAATAAGAGATTTAGAACAATCTGTAAGTAATACAATCGCAGATGTTTTACAAAACAAGGAAAGTCTCAGTTCAAGTGACCTTGATGCTTTAAATAAACAAGTTGAACAACTTTTAAGTGGTAAAAGTCTTATGCCTGTAGCGGCTATGAACTCCGATGAAAGTGATAAAAATGTTGTGTACCTTTCTCAAAAAGATTTAGAAACCAGAGGTATTGTTATCAACAAACCAGGTCGTTATGTTTTAACTGAAAATTTAGTACATGACGTATTAAGTGATAAAGATAGACAGTTTACACAAACTGGCAAAATTAACGCACGTTTTATAGGAGGTGCAAGAATTGAAGAACAACATTTTGCGATCCTTGTACAATCTGACAATGTTGAACTTGATTTAAATGGTTTTTCAATCGAACAATCACATCGCATGTACAAGGAACAACGAGTTTACGCTCATATTGAACTAGCTCAAAGTTTATTTGGAAATGTTATAAATTTCTTCCCAGGAACCGAAGCTCCTTTAGGACGATCGCCACAAAATATCAAGATCCATAACGGAACACTAGGACTTTCTTCACATTTTTCAATTCACGGAACTGATAATGCTAATGTTGAAATTAAAGATTTGGTAATTAACGAATATGATGTTGCCGGTATTTGGATAAATAACTCAATAAATTGTGTAATTGAGAACTGCATAATTACTGGTTTACTTAAAATGACACAACCCCAACTTCAAATGGCAGCATTCGGCCCTGTAGGAACCGGTCAAAAAGGTGTTGTTGATTCAAATATGTGGGGTATTAATTTGAATGAAAAATTTGGAAATGCATCTTCTCGTGCACCTTCAAGTTCTGACGGATTAGGCTTAGTTGAAGGATTACGTGATGGATCTGATAATAATAACTCTCAAAGAGTAGGACCACGCAATTGCATTGTAAGAAATTGCCAAATTTCAAATATTGAAATGAGAGCAACCCGTGTTCATTTTCACGCAAGACTTACAGATGCTGGTGATGAAGTGTTTGTATTAGGTTCACAAAGAAATGGTGGTCATACATCAAGTTTATCTTTAGTAACTGAGGACGAATTACTTGAAGCGGTTGGTGACGGCAAAGCTAAATATTACAATAAAACTCTTGCCAAAATTGCATTTGGACGCTTTAAAGTCACAGCTATTGATGGTGCCGTTGATTTTAAATATGTAAAAGCTGTAGACGTCAGCGATGACACTACTACAACATTTGAAAATGTAGTAGTAACTGGCGACACTGAGGTAACCACCTCACTTCATTTTGTTGCACTAGACCTTTCGGATGGTACTGGAACTGTTGAAGTTGTACATTTATTTAACAAAGGACAATTATTACCAAACGATGTTCGATATGTACAAGATGGTGATTATTTAGAAACCTTACATGATGCCCAACCTCTAAATGATGGTGATTACGAAACACATAAAAAGAATTGTACTTTCATGATATTGTATAAAGATGAAGATGGCGATTTCCCACTTCAAGATAACGACACTGTTTTAGTTTCTCAAGCGGGCAAAGTTGCTGAAGATAATACATTAGAACTTACTGATTACACAGCTGAAGACAGATTATCAACAACACAGTTAGATCGCTTATTTGTATCTGATGTTCTTGGCAAAAATGATTGGACTCAAGATCCTAACGGAATGGTAATTGGTTTTGATGTTGTAAACGGAACATTACAAACAATGATGCGCCGAGTTCCAAGAGTTGTAAATCATATGGAAGTTACAGCAGAAGACGGAAGTCTGTCATATGTACCAGCAACCGGCAGAGGAGAAAGATTTCCAGGTGATATTGTACAATTTTTAAATAAAGAAAAATCAAATGGAGACTGGGCAGTTGCTAAAGCTATGCTAACCACTATTAGAGGTTCTGGTGTCGACGCAGCGCATCATGCGATTGCTGGTAATTTTGGATTGGAAATGGGAAGAGCAAACGGCTGCCTCGTTGAAGACGTTATGATCTCTAACGTATTAAATATTTCTGAAGATGCTGCTTATGGTGGTCATCCATGGGGTGTGTTTTTATCAGATTGTGAAGGAAATACCTTACGTAATGTTACTGTGAGTAATACAATGAGTGCACTTAAGGCCGCCGCAGCATTACCATTCCATTTAAGTAGAGGTTCACGAGGAAATCTCGTAGAAAATTGTCATGTTAGAGGCGTAACAGCTAGTGACGATTCCGGCAGTAATGCAGCATTTGGATTTATTAATGACGACGGTTCTCGTTCCAATATTTACAGAGGTTGTTCAGTACAACATTTACAATCTTATTTAAGTGCGGCAGGATTTGTTATGGATGGTCCAGGTAATTTAGTCGAAGATTGTCAAGTAAGTGGAGTAAACATCATAGAAAGAGAAGGTGGAACAACATCCACTGTCAATGCAGGTGGTTTTATATCAGGTTCACGTACTTTCGGTGCTTCAAGAGGAGGCGCTAATAATGCAGGTAATAAATTTGTAAATTGTTCAGTAAACAATATTGTAAATAACGGGACCGTTCCTGTAGACCTTGATGAAGGTGAAACACCACCACAAATGAAGAGTTTTGGCGTGTACTTAAATTCAAGCGATGACATGGTTGATAACTGCCGTATAAATAACATAAAATCTAATGGTTTATCATCTGGTATTCATGTGCACTCAAGTAATAATGCTGTATTAAAAAGTAACACTGTCCATGATGTTAAAGGTAAAGACGTGGTTGGTATGAATTCAGGTGCAGTCTCTGGACTCATTGCTATGAAAAATTTAGTAACTAATCTAAATGGTGAAACAGCTGAGTTTTATTCCAGTTTAATTGATCTGACAGCAGTTGGAAATACATTATCTGAATTACAATCTGCTCCTAATAAAGATAATGCCTATGTTAACACTGGGTTAAATAAAACCGCAACTGGTGCAGCCCCATAAGAAGCCATCACAAACTCTAAAAAAATATAACTTAAACATAACACTAGTTGTATTATTATATAAAATATGAATACGACTAAGAAACCCGAGTATAGTTTGTTCATTAAGCAATCCGATATTGATAATGTTATTCAAAGCAGTAATGATGACAAATCTACCACTTATATTATCCTTCAAAATAATGAATTGCATTCAAAATATAACGCAATTTCGCGTGAACTTGCTGAATTAACAACTCAAAAAGATGAATTAGAAGAATATAATGATAAACTCGAACGAGGAAAATCTCATATTCAGGGAATTACTAAAAATCAGTACATGATTTCTCAGGAGAAATCAAAAGAAATCTCTTTTCACAAAGATTGCAATCAATATATGTTTAATAACTATTTACTGCAATATTTGATTCACATTCCTTATAATTTTCTGTTAATGTTCAGTGTTTTTAGCATAAAATTCAAGATTGCAATCTTCATTCTAACTTATTCTATTTGTTTGAATCAAATGTATGACGTATATAAATACCGCAAAGAGTCTCTAACCGGCAATAAAATTTCTGAAATTAAAGATGAATTGAAGATTTTAGACAAATCAAATGATTATCTATATGAGCTTATTGATAATTTTTAGAATACAAATTCACCTAAAGACATTAAAATTATCTAATTATTATTTTAACACTTATTTTGATAATGAATTGTCAATTAGCGTGTGTCTTTCAACATTGCTCTTCTCGGACTAAGAACAATACGTGTTGCAAACGAAGTGCAACAAAAGAATACAACGGCAAAAAATATTGTTGGATGCATCACAGAAGTGTGGATTTAAGTTATGAAAAAACGAATATCGATTTACTCAGAATAGATTCTAAAAGTGATGAATGCAGTATTTGCTATAATATGTTGAATCAACCAGAAAATATTGGCATTACTAACTGTAAACATGTATTTCATCTATCTTGTTTAAATAAATGGAAAGAAGCACAAATTTTACAACAAATGATCTCTACATGTCCTATGTGCCGAAAAAGACTTACTATATACAGAGGTGGTAATAAAAAATTAAAGGTGATTATGACTAATATGGATGTTACTGTAAAAGTTTCATCCGTTTAGATAAACTATTGAATTAGATTCTGTGATGATGTAATTTCTTCCTTATTTGAATGTAGCGCTGCCTTTACCATATTCCTACACTTCCCTAATACCCGTGTATTCATTCCGTCCTCTAAGCTCTCATTTAGCTTTCCGTAATTTACATCTATATCTTCCAATACGTCTGCGAACTCTGTCTTTGAGTTGTAGTCATATTCGTCGCACCCCTTTGTTTGTATTAGCTTCTGAACGTTTTGTATGATAGTATCCTGGACTTCCGTTGATTGTTCGTCTTGAAAACCGTTCTGTCTATATACCCTTGCAAAGCCAGTGTTTAAGCTCTTAAATAGCACGTTTTGGTTTTCCGGGTGTGCTGGGTTAGCGTGAATTAGCTTTGTGAAGCGGTCTACTATGCCGCTAACGTCCGCTTGCTGAATGGCTTTACAGTTCTCTAGTTCTTTGATTAAGAGTTTTGTAGTGATATAATCGAGATTCTCTTGACCGAATGGATTCATCTCTATCTTCGGCATGTTTATAATGATATTTGTAGCGTGATCACCGTTGATAATTTGAGCTGATGCTTCTTTTCTTCTGTTTATTACAGTTTTTTGAAGTTCAAGTTCATATTCATCTCTAGCTCTACATCCTTTATTCATATGTCTTGAAAAAGCAGGTTGTTTTGTAAATTTTATATTACAAAATCTACATGTTAAATGTTTGGTTTCTTTATGCGTATATCCTATCTCATTTTCATATATTGAAATGTTATCAATTCTTACTTTGCAACTATTTTTAATATGTTTATTCAAATTATCACGCCGCGTGAATGTTAAATTACAATATTTACAACTTAATTTTCCATTTATATTTGTTTTATTTTCAAATATTGAATACAAATTTTTTTGTTCTTCTTCAATTTTACTGCAAGTATTTTTCAACTCATTTAAATTATTCTTAATATAATTTATATTTTCATTTATAGCTTCATTTTCATGAGTTTGATTATCAATTGATTCTTCAAATAAATTCACCTTATCTACAATATATTTTGAACATAGTTTCTTTTTACTTTCGTGCCTTTGCAGCAAATAACTGTATTTAAAGGTTTTAAGGCATCTTTGGCATTGATGAACCATCCTATATATTCTACAAATATATTATTTTTGTAGAAAAATCAACAAAATGCAATAAGAAAATATATAAATACAGTGATTCGACAGTTATGTTAAATTTTGTTAGTTTTTAAATTTCATGGATTTGCATTTTAAAGCTATCTACTATGCTGTTGATGTTTGTTTGTTGAATAACTTTGCAGCTCTCTAGTTTTTTAATTAGTAGCTTAATAGTATTATCAATGCTCGCTTGATCAAATGGATTCATCTCTGTGTTTTGCATGTTTATTATTATATTTGTTGCATAATCTCCATTATTTATGACTTTAGCTGATTGTTCATTTCTTCGTACTAGTATTTTTTCTTGAAGTTCTAATTCATATTTGTATCTTTCTTTACATCTAGCATTCATATGTCTTGAGTAGCTTGGTTGTTTTTTGTATGTTGTAAAACAGAACCTACACTGGAATTTATCAGTTTCTTGTGGTTTCATTCCAAGTTCTCTTTCATATGTAGCAATATTGTCATTCTGATTTTTGCATACTTTTATATGCTGTCTTAAGTTTTTTGGACTGTTGAATTTTTTATTGCAAAGCAAACATTGAATACAAGAATCAGTATTAATATTGATTTTCTTGCTTATTTCATCAATCCTTTCTTTAGTGGTATGTAAATTATTTTGTGTTTCAATTAACTCACTACTCATTTCTTGTAATTTATCTTCTAAACAATTTATTTTTTTATACAATATTTCGTTACTTGAATGCTGACTCATTGATGGCTCTTTACATTTTATTTTCCTATTAAAATGATTTTCGAGCAAATATTTATATTGAAATGTTTTTTTACATTTTAAACATGAATGTGTCATCCTATATATTCTATATTTTTTATTTATTTCGCGAATTAATCAAATTAATCTGAAAAAATCAATAATAATGTTATATTAATATCCATAATTGATAATGTTGGATAATAAATGTTGCAAATGTTGGTGTTATAAAAATGTGAGTCAAATAATAGTTTGGGTTATAATCGCAGTATTTTTTTGTCGAATAACAGATTGGGTTATAATCGCAGTATTTTTTTGTCGAATAATTTTTGACGGGTTATATTCGCAGTAATTTTTTGTCGAATAATTTTTGACGGGGTTATATTCGCAGTAATTTTTTGTCGATTCTGAAAATCGACAATTTTAGGCGGGTTATATTCGCAGGTTGGCGGGTTATATTCGCAGGTTGGTGGGTTATATTCGCAGGTGTTTTTTGTCGATTCCCTTTTTCCCTTCTATTTACTATATATTATACTCTTTTTATGACTTGATTTAAAAGAAAAAAATAAGAATATATATATATATACTAGGTACTAGTATATAAGACTCGGTAATAAGAACAGCAACTAGAAAGTACAATTATAAAAATAGAAATAAAAACACAAAAAAAAAGAAGAGTGAGGGCAATAGAAATAATTTCTGAGAAATATTCTTTTCTGAGGAATTAAAAAACTCAGAGAAAAATAGATTTTTGAGGCTCAATGAAAATGTTTTATATCAAAAAAAATTATTTTATTTGAAAATGTTTTCGCCAAAAAGTTCATTACTCATTTTTGTAGCTTTTGTTCCAATATATCATAAATATATATCAAATTGTCATGAAAAAAGTGTCCTACATTTTGTCGTTTATATATATATTGTATTTTTTGTCGATTTTTAATCGTTTATTGAAGAAATAATCACTACTTTGTCGCAAATTTATCTTTCAAAGATTCTTTATACCCTCATTGAGGTAATTTTTGATTCATTTGAATTCATTTTTTGTCGATTAGTTTTCATTGAAATGTGGTTAAAAATGAAAGATGAATAAAAAAGCCACCAAACAATCGAGTTTTTGTTAAGATTGTTGCAATATTTACAAATATGTCGCAGATGCTCTCAAGATGATTAAATTCTGCCCGAAGTTTTGTTGTCCATTATGTTTATATTTATTATTATTATCCATTGTAGTAAAAATGTGTAATAATAATATTTATGAGTTTGAAGTATGCAAAAGTATCACTATAATAATTTTATACCTCTCATACTTCGTTCTATACCTATTTGCCTCTATAAGAATCTTCTGTAAAGCTCCGCACCTGACCACTTTGCCCATTGCTTTGTTGTCATTGTGTTTCTTTTTTTTGCATCCATCATTCCCTTTGAATATTTCTTCATTACTTTTTTGAATTCAGTTGGTGTATAATATCCATTTCTCTTTGCTCCAATACCAGTGTAAAACACTATTGTATTGCTATTATTGACCATTTGTATTATATCAAATCATTTTATTCTTAAATATATTATTAGTACTACAATACCAGTCATTAACAACTCTGTATGACTGAAGTTTCTGTAACTGTACGCTGTTTTACCTATATATGTTTCTCGGTCGTATTCTCTCATTTATGTATTATACCTTTGATTTTAAGTCAGCTTAAAGAAACTCTTGTTATTGTTATTATTTTTTTCAATTTTTATTATTTTTATTATTAATGAGTTTTGTTGGAACAACGATTTGCAATACGAAATATGTAATAGATTCACAATTTAGCAAAGGAACCGCAGGCACTATTTACAATATAAAGAATAATAAAAAGCTTTTAGTAAAAATTATACCAATAAATAGAAGTAATAATAGAGAACAAGCCCTCCGCGAGATTGGTTTTATGACAAAAACTTCTGCTCTGTCAATAAGCCCAAAAATATACAATGCTAAATTTTGTAAGTTTAACGGTAAAAATTATGCGTTCATTGTTATGGAGAAGTATGGAGATGGAACATTGGAAGATATGTTTTCAGCGTTCAACGAAATGAACTTTAACCGTTATAAAAATAATACAGTATTGCAAAATATTGGTAAAAGTATAACTAAATTGTTTGATAAACTATATGCACTAAATATATATCACGGCGATTTGCATGCACAAAACATTTTATATAAAATAAACAAATCAGGTAATGTGCAATTTAGAATTATAGATTTCGGATATTCAAAAAAAGCGAGTAACTATGAATATTTTAATAGAGAAAATAATTGTATAGCAAGTGTAAACGGAATAAAGGAACTTAAAATAAATGGTAATAAAAAAAGTATATATACACACTTAAATACTCTTTAATTTAGATATACCTTTATTATTATTTATAATTTCAATATTCATTTTTGATTTCAGACCCTTTAATTTTTGCCCTTAGGTATACTTATAGGAATCATGCTCTTTATGTGATTATAATTTCTAAAGATGAATAGGATCGCGAGTTCCATCCAGTGGAGATTGTACTTGATTCAACAGTTGTTCCGCGACCCAGTTTTTTGTCTGAACTGTTGTACTATGCTCTAAAGGATACGAAG
>Ga0115003_10005020_pt1 | contig 10066 bp, 9 predicted proteins | sample ArcticOcean_MG_C_7_FD_88736 | JGI IMG/M metagenome (GOLD analysis project Ga0115003, IMG submission 88736) | Marine microbial communities from western Arctic Ocean - ArcticOcean_MG_CB11_88 | ecosystem: Environmental > Aquatic > Marine > Oceanic | place: Arctic Ocean: Canada Basin | collected... | reverse complement strand
CCCTGCTGGTTCCTTCCAAGGAGAAGTCACTCGCGCAGGCAGTAGCCAGTTCGCTAGCACTTTTCTATACCGAGGTAGAGACGGCGCGAAGACAACTGGCATCGAGCACAAACCCAAATCCACAGCTCGTTATGGAGTCTATTCTGTGGCAGTGGAGTAAGCTAAACCTTCACAGTTAAATAGTGCACAGTATTTATAAGCAGTAGCAGAGGAGGTCGCTCGTTATAGCCAGCACAGCCATTCTTTCGATTCGTATAGACAGCCTGGACACACTTAAAAGTGCTTACATGCCGTTCTTAAAGAATGGCGGCCTATTCTTACCTGTCACAGCGATCCACCAAAGAGCAGGACTCTCGGCTCGCTGCTATAAGTTCAAAGACAGCGTGTGCCTGCTACTACAACTTCTTGATGATTCACAACGGTACTTTTGCGTAACTAAAATTGTCTGGATAACACCGTCTAAAATTCGTGGCGATCGCTGTAAAGGGATCGGCTTGCACTTCCATAGAAGTGACTCACAGATTAGATCATTGATCGAAGCCAGACTTAGCACTTACAAAAGTAAGTCAGGGCCATCGCAGACGCTTTAGAGTTTGCTGTGCTGCAGGTATTTAAATTAGATCTACAGTTCGATGCGCTTAGCAACGTGGCTGGCGATAGCAAGGCTGGCCGTAAGCCCCGGCGACTCCATACCGAAAAGTTGAATCAAGCCGGGTATGCCGTGCGCGCTTTGGCCTTGGATTTCGAAGTCGGCAGCTGCTGCGCCTAGTTTTGATAATTTCGGTCTAACTCCAGAGTATGCCGGCTTTAGGTCGCTCGCTTTAATCTTAGGGAAATAAGAAGAGATACTCTTCGCGAAGGCTTCCGCCTTGTTGCCGTCAATCTCGAAATCGATATGCTCGATGTACTCTGTATCTGGCCCGAATTTAAGTTGCGACGACATATCCATTGTCGCGTGAATTCCCAGGCCAGTCGTATTCGCTTCGGGCATTGGGTAGATTAAATGAGAAAAAGGATTGCGCCCACGGTAGTCGAAGTAGTCGCCCTTGCAATAATGAAGCTTGGGAATAGTGTTGGCTGGCACGGCAGATACAGACTGTGCAATAGATTGAGCCTCTAGCCCGGCCGCATTGATTATTCGTTGGCAAGTAAACTGATACCGTTCAGAGCTTTTATTTTCATCGAGCAGGCAATGCACGAGGAAGGCGTCGGCCTCCGTGTCAATGTTATCTACGCGTGAGTAGGGCGCAAATTGTACGCCAAGATTTTCTGCTAGATGCAACAGGCTTTGCATGTAGCTGTGGCTATCTATGATTCCAGTGGAGGGGGAATGCAAGGCGACATCAGCTTCGATCTGAGGTTCTAATTTTTGTAGCTGCTCCCTATTCAAAAGTTGCAGGTCTAATACGCCATTGGCGATTGCTTTTTGCTTAAGCTGCTGAAGCGCTTCGATTTCTGAATTTTTTGCGACTATAAGCTTGCCAACTTTCCGATGCGGAATATCGAACTGTTCGCAGTGATTATACAGTAGCTGTTTGCCCGCAACGCAAAGCTCTGCTTTTAAGCTGCCTGTCGGATAGTAGATGCCGGCATGAATCACCTCGCTATTGCGACTGCTTATGTGCTGCCCAAAGCTCGACTCGCGCTCTAGGATCACTATGCTTACATTTCGATTCTTGTATTTCTTAGCAAGCTCGTATGCGGTGGCCAATCCAATCACGCCCGCGCCAATCACACAGATATCGAAACTATCCCTATCCCTCATAAATCTGCCTTACCATTCCTAAAACGAACTGTCTGCCATTTTCTATTTGCCAACAATATTTCTGAAAGTCAAATTGATGCGCGCTTCGGCTAGTGCTTTTTCCTTTGGTAGCTGATGCAACCAATGTTGCTGCATTGTACCTGCCATAATAAGCAGGCTTGCATGACGCAGCGATAGTTTATATTTTTTCGCCGGCACCTGATGTTTCTGCTTTAACTCAAAAATTCTTTCTGCACCTAAGCTTACAGAGGCGATCACTGGAGCGGCGCCTAGCTCTGCTTCATCGTCTGCATGCCAAGCAACGCTGTCTTGGCCATTTCGGTAAAAGTTGATCAAGACGGAATTAAAAGTGCTGCCACTTAAATCGGCGACGCGCTCGTGAATAGTCTTTACTGTTTCATTCCATGGCTGGGGGCTGAGTCTCACGCCCGAGTAGCCATACTCGCTCATCGAATCACCCATCCAGCATTGCAGTCGTGGTATGGCCCGTAGCTTACCGGCAATTTTGAGGTGCTCTTGCTGCCAGGGAATATCCGCAATAAGTGTTTTAAGCATCTGGTCAGCCTTAGCTCGGCAAAAAATCTGCGGATACTCTAGCAGTTCCGCGTTGCCGATCGGATGCTTAATTGCTTGACTTGAAGGCTGATCGCCGTCGAATAAATTGGCCTGCATGCTGGGTCTTATATTCTCGTGAGTGTAGCTAAGGCATAATGCCGCTTTGGGTGTGCGCGTGAAAACACGCTGCTGGACTCTAGCAATAAAAGGATACAGGAACTTGGAACCATTTGATTACGATTTGTTTGTTATCGGAGCAGGCTCAGGCGGCGTGCGTGCGTGTCGGATAGCGGCCAGTTTAGGGGCAAGGGTAGCTGTCGCAGAGGAGCGGTATTTCGGTGGCACATGCGTAAACGTAGGCTGTGTGCCGAAGAAGTTGTTTAGCTATGCCGCGCACTATTTCGATGATTTTGAAGACAGCAAGGGATTCGGCTGGGAGTTCGATAACCTGCGCTTTGACTGGGGTGTTCTCAAGGCCAATAAAGACCTTGAAATCAACAGATTAAATGGCCTGTATAAATCGATACTTAATTCCAACGAGGTAGATGTCTTCGAGGCTCGCGCCAGAATATCTGGCCCCAATGAGATACAGGTCGACGGCAAGACCCTAAGCGCCAAGCACATATTGGTAGCTGTTGGTGGCTGGCCCTGGACTCCTAAGTTTCCCGGCAGCGAGTTAACCGTAAGTTCCAATGATGTATTCGCCATGGATCAGATGCCAGCCGAGATTGCAGTTATGGGTGGAGGCTACATAGCAGTGGAGTTCGCCAGCATCTTCAGTCGGCTTGGCTGCAAGACTAGCCTGATCTATCGCGGAGACCAACTATTGCGAGGCTTTGATGAGGATATACGGCAGTTTATCACCGCGGAGATTGGCACGCATGTTGATTTATATCTCGAGCAAGATATTTCTGAAATAGTTAAACAAAACAATAATTTAGAAGTCGTTTTTAAATCCGGTTCTAAACTAAGCTGTGAGATGGTACTCGCCGCAACTGGCCGACTTCCACTAACTGACGACCTGGGCTTAGATACGGTTGCTGTCCAGCTAGCAAAGAATGGTGCTATCAAGGTTAACGATCATTTTCAGACAGCTGAGCCTAGTATATATGCGGTAGGCGACGTCATTGACCGAATTGCCCTTACCCCGGTTGCCTTGGCGGAAGGCCAGATCGTCGCCAGGGCCCTATTTTCAGGGGATGCAAAAGCTATGGACTATAAAAACATCGCCACAGCTGTATTTTGCCATCCAAATATCGGCACAGTTGGCTTGTCTGAACAGGAGGCTCTAGAGAGCGGATTAGAGATTGATATTTACCAGAGCACGTTTAGACCGCTGAAACACACGCTAAGTGGGCGAGATGAAAAATCTATGATCAAAATGATTGTCGATCGTCAGTCAGACCGCGTCGTCGGTTTACATATTGTTGCTGCGGATGCCGGTGAGATCGTTCAGGGATTATCTGTTGCCATAAACTGTGGCGCAACCAAGGCTGACTTTGACCGAACCCTTGGGATACATCCAACACTAGCTGAAGAGTTGGTCACAATGCGCACTAAGCGCGCGGCTGTGTAGATTCCAATCGTGGCTTAGGTGAGCGCTATCAGTAGTTTAAGCGGCGTTCCTTTAAACATGGGCTATTCTGCTATTTCCGGTAATAAAGATTACCGGAAATAGTGAATGTGGACAAGAGGCGATCAATCCTACCCGGCGACAACAGCAAAATGTTTCAATCCTCAGGCTGTTAATCTATCTGACTAAAGTTCGTTGGTTAATTGATACAGAGGTATTTGGACTCCAAGGGTCCGTCCTTGAAGGATAGCCCTCTCGGCGAAAACGCACATCAGCTTGGCCCTGCCCATCACCACAAGAAATGACTTTAACCTCTTCATTGCGTTTAAATTTGATGTCTTTTAGAAAGCGATGACAGTTATTATCGTATAGCTGTATTGTCACCGCGCCGACCCAGCCATTAACTGCCCACCACTGAACAGGGTCCACAATTGTGTTATCCAGGCCACTGCAGCCTAATAAGCCACCTGCGCTAAACACAGCAACTAGAATGACCCTAGTTTGCTTATTCGCACGCGTACGTCTACTTACAAATTTCATATCGAAAAAGCTTATCCAGTATTTTTAATCGTTCAAAATCGATCTGTCGCCAACGCCGGCAGTAGGGATCAAGCCGTATACGGCCTACCAAAAGATAGTGATCACCCCTAGCCTGCCAACTCCTCAATGATAATGTTCTAGCATAGATTTAACATCTATCTATTTGTATTTATGCACTATAAATATTTACAATATTATACAAAAGAGTAACTATTGCTCAGAATTTTATTGCTCTAACCTCCGCGCTACTGCAAGTATTCCAGGTAAAGCATAATTGCCTTCATCCCCGGCATCTTCGTATAGGCTCTGCCGTAGGTCTCGCGCGCAGCATCATCTCCGAGCTGAATGCCCGCCGCGGCTCAAACTCTTGAGCCAATACATATGGCTAAAAGAGCTGCTAATAGGGACGCCAGGGTTACTTTACGCCTGTTTTTTCACTCCAAATATTGTTAATTGTTAATTGTTAATAACGTAGGGTTATTAGTAAACAACGCCGCTGCGATAAGTAAACCCACCAATTGTTTACTGACTCAGTTCAAATAAATCTATCCTATTGTGAGCCCGGTGCAAAGCACATGTGAGCCGCGCAAGCGGCCCAGTCAAGACTTGGCTCGATTGGTTTATCAGGCATAATGGGCCTCAAGATTGATAGAGGGGACTATTTCTTGGCAAACCTAGAGGGTCAGATTTGGCTGACCGAAGCGACATCCAAGCCTTTGATGCTCGATCAAATCGATCTGCTGCAGGCAATAGCTGATACCGGATCCATTACAGCTGCAGCGAAGATAGCTGGCGTGAGCTATAAAACGGCTTGGGATAGGCTGGAGCGAATCAACAATCTTTCCGAGCAGCCCCTCATCAAGCGAAGTGCCGGCGGCAGCAAAGGTGGCGGCTCGATTCTCACCGATTATGGTGAGAAAATGCTGAATGGTTTTAAACAGTTACAGGAACAACATAACCAATTCTTAGAGAATTTGAATCAACAACTAAGCTCCTTAGACGATGTGTCAAAATTCATGAAAAGCGCCTTATTACAAACCAGTGCTCGCAATCAATTTCTGGGCAGTATTGCCCAGATAGAAACGGGCGCTGTCAATTCAGAAATACAGGTTCAGATTTCTGACCAGCAGCGGATCGTAGCGATGGTCACGGAGCAAAGCCGGCGAGAGATGAAGCTTGCCCAAGGGCTATCGGTCATCGCAATGATTAAAGCCTCGTCCGTGACCCTAGCAGTAGGTGACGACCTCAAAGTCAGTGCTCGCAATGTCCTAGCAGGGGTCTTGGTTAATCTAGATCGCGGAGCCGTGAACGCCGATGTGACGATTGAGCTGGCAGGCGGGAAGACGCTTAGCGCCATGATTACAAACAAAAGCGCCGATCAATTGGCCCTCACACAGGGGACAGTGATTTCTGCACTGTTTAAAGCCTCTAGCGTCATTCTGATGCTGGCCTAGCTGGCCAGTTAATCAGCAACGACTGGCATCCGTGGCAGCGCATCAGATAAAATTTTAATAATGCTTCTTAAATTTTGCTTACTAAGGCTATATCAGTGCAGCTGACTTGATCTGAGCAAATACAGGTTGCCCTGCCCTGAGCTCCAATTGTCGCACTGAGTATTCAGAAATTTTCGAAAGCAGCTGCTTCCCCGCTATATCGAGCTTAACTATCCGACTACCGTTATGAGGCTTCGTGGCCAGCTCTGCTATAACAGCAGGAAGGATATTGAGGATACTGCTGCGCTGAGGTGCCTCTAGACAAAGGCTGACATCTCGAGCCCGTATGCGCAGCCGAGCTGCGCTACCAGGCTGATAACGAAACCCTGACATTGAGGTCGAGTCGGGTAGCTGTAACACGATGCCTGCGCCGCAATCCACGCAGATTAGCCCTGGGAGCTGCGTAGTGGCTATCTGCCCTTCGATCATGCTAAAGGCAGTATCACTGCGGCTTAGTTCGCCATCAACAGCACCTAATACCTGCTGAATAGCGCCATGATCGCTTACGACGCCATTGGCAAGAAGCACCAAATTGTCGGCCAGTCGTGCGACCTCTTCGCTGGAATGGGTTACATAAAATACAGGTATATCAATATCTTGAAGAAATTTTTCAAGAAGTAACAGCAGTTTTTCTCTGCTGCTTTGGTCTAGCGCCGACAAAGGCTCATCCATCAGCAGTAACCTCGGCTCAGCTAGTAGCGCGCGACCTAGGGCGACCCGCTGTTTTTCACCGCCAGAGAGGCCTTCTGGATAGCGCAGAAGTAGCTCCTGTATTCCTAGCGAGGAGATTAATTCTTTTAAATCAATAGGTTCCGTTACTTTTCTTAAGCGTTTCCTTCCATAAAGAAGGTTCTCCTGGACAGTAAGGTGTGGGAACAGGCTAGGGTTCTGAAAAACCACGCCCACCTGCCTTTCCTCTACGGCTTTGCTGCCATTCGCGCCTAGCCATTGCTCAGCGTTGACAGACAGCGAGCCTGTGGTATCGGGCTCTAAACCTGCCATCGCCCGAAGCAATGTAGTCTTACCGCAACCAGAGGGGCCAAATACAGCGGTGACGCCACGGCCAGGCACGCTGAAATTCACCTCTAATTTGAAGTCAGGCTTATTGAGCTGTAGAGCGGCTTCTATCATGCTGTTTTCATTAGGTGAAACCTTCTATTAGCGCTGTAAATCATTAATAAAACTAAGAAAGAAGATAAAAGCAACCCGGCTGCTAACCAATGGGCTTGGCTGTATTCGAGCGCCTCGACGTGATCGTAGATAGCAATAGAGAGCACTTGGGTCTCTCCGGGGATATTGCCACCAATCATAAGCACGACGCCGAACTCGCCAAGCGTGTGTGCGAAGCCAAGTACAGCAGCGGTTAAATAACCCATCTTAGACAAAGGCAGGACAACGCTAATGAACCTGTCCAACGGGCGAGCGCCCAATGTTGCTGCCACCTCTAGCGGCATCCTTCCTAGGCCAGCAAAGCTGTTCTGAAGTGGCTGGACCACAAATGGCAAGGAGTAGATGGCGGAGCCTAAGACTAGCCCCCAAAAAGAAAACGCCATCGAGGGCAAGCCCAGTGCCGCCGTGGTGGCTCCTATAGGGCCGTCGGGCGAAAAAGCCAGCAGTAGGTAGAACCCCAGGACTGTTGGCGGCAATACCAGCGGCAAGGCGATGACAGCTTCGATAGCGCTGCGCACCCTGGAGCGAGTTGTAGCAAGCCACCAGGCCAATGGTGTGCCTAATAGGAGCAGAATGAGGGTCGTCGTGGCGGCTAGCTTCAACGTGATGAGCAGAGCAGCGATGTCCGGTTGCGCTAACATTAGGGCGTAGCCTCAGGTAATAAGTAGCCATTAGTTAACAGAATGTCGCGTACTACTGCACTTTTCATGAAGGAGGAAAATTCCAGAGCCGCCGCTGAATCAATCAGAATCACCATATCTTGTTTGATGGGCTGATGCAGTTCGCTAGGCACTAACCAGACAGAGCCCTGTCCACTCAGATTAGGAGACTCGGTCTGCGAGTAGGCAACCAGGCCAAGATCGGCATTACCACTAAACGCAAACTGGAAGGCTTGTGCAATATTCTCGCCCATTACCAGTCTCCCACTGACTAGCGATTCCACGCCTAGAGAGCTAAATAGCTCAGCGGCAGCCTGTCCATATGGTGCCAAGCGCGGATTCGCTATTGCGATTACGCGGTAATTACTTGTATTGGATAGATAGTCTCTATCAAGTTCAAGATCCTTTTTCCTGCTCCATAATGCTAACTGGCCCAAGGCATAAGTACTAAGGCCCGATTCTTCAGCGAGCCCCTCTTCGACTAGTCGCCTGGGCCTACCTTGGTCGGCGGAAAGAAAGACATCAAACGGCGCGCCGTTAGTAATTTGCGCATAGTGTTTGCCGCTAGAGCCGCGGATGATGCGAAGCTCATGCGCGGAATTGCCTTCAAACGCCCGCTTTATGTGTTGCATGGCAGCGACGAAGTTCGATGCTACGGCAACATTCAAAGTCTCGGCGTAAGTGTAACCGCTGCTGCCCAGCAGAACGAGCAAAAGGCAGCAGCGAGAGCTTTGTTTAATCGATTTATGCAAGATATCACTACCGTTATGTAGGTATGTATATAACGGGTAGTGTACAAGGACAGCGCATTATTGCCAACGCGCCCTTCTCCAAGCATCAAGTAACTGGGCAATTCACCGACTAAAGGGCATGAAACTCGAAAAATTCACTTAACCGGCTGCTAATTCGCTCTCGCTTTACAGGCGTATAACTTATTAGTATTAGCTAATAATTCATTTAAACAAATTATTAAAGCAACTACGTAATGTCCAACATAGCCCCTCCATTAGCTTTCTTCGATACACTTGATGAAATGCCAAACCCGTTTAAGCAGCCGGTAAAATCACTGCAGCACATCGTAGTAGGTACAACGCAAGAAGTGATTGATGATTACCAATGTGCGGCCGAGTTTATCTATAGCTATCGCGGCAGCCCGGACACCTTTAGTACCTACAGACGCGAGATCGAGCACTTCTTGCACTGGTGTCTGCTTATTTCCAAAAAATCGCTAAAAGAAGTAGTTAGGGAAGACATCGAAGCTTATGTGGAATTTTCGAAGCAACCACCTACAACGTGGGTAGGACAAAAGAATGTACCTCGTTTCCTGCTGCGCCTAGGCGAGCGCACCCCTAACCATGACTGGCGACCCTATGTGCACGCGAGTGGCGAATTTGCTACCTCGCAAGCGGCACTGCAGTCACTGTTCAGTGTGTTGAGTAGCTTTTTCAACTTTCTGATTCAAGAGCGGTATCTCTCAGCAAACCCAGTTGCCCAAATTCGCCAGAAAAGTAAATTTCTGCGAAAGCAGCAGGGTCAGTCGAAGATTAGGCGTTTGTCGCCCCTTCAGTGGGATTTCGTTATCGAAACAGTTGAGAAGATGGCGGCAGAACAACCGCACGTGCACGAACGAACACTGTTCGTAATGAACGCCCTCTTCGCCATGTATCTCAGAATTTCAGAATTGGTAGACACCAGCCGCTGGCAACCGCAGATGGGGCATTTTCAGGCCGATCAGGAGGGAAACTGGTGGTTCCTCACCGTAGGTAAAGGCAATAAAGAGCGAGAGATATCGGTTAGTGATGCGATGCTCGCGGCACTCAAACGCTATAGACTTTCCAGAGGACTACCTAGCTTACCAATGCCCGGCGAGTCTACGCCGCTCATCCACAAGACACGCGGCAGAGGTGGAATAAGCAGCACTCGCCAGATCCGTGGCATTGTACAAAAATGCTTCGACGCAGCCGGAGAATCAATGCGAGCTAATGGCTTTGTCGAGGACGCAGAACGCCTCAGTGCAGCCACCGTTCACTGGCTACGCCATACCGGGATATCTGAAGATGTGAAACACAGGCCTAGAGAGCATGTTAGAGACGACGCCGGTCATGGCTCCAGCGCTATTACAGATCGCTACATCGATGTGGAACGGGCCGAACGACACGCTTCGGCACGACAAAAACGCATAAAATAGCGCCGAATTGAATAAGCAATTGCTGCGCACCAAATCTGGACGTTTTCTAGACCCAGATTAAGTGTCAAAACCCTTCTCAGGCGCCTCTATTTCGCTTAGTCTCTAGTTTCACAAATGGTCTGT
>Ga0115003_10005019_pt1 | contig 10066 bp, 11 predicted proteins | sample ArcticOcean_MG_C_7_FD_88736 | JGI IMG/M metagenome (GOLD analysis project Ga0115003, IMG submission 88736) | Marine microbial communities from western Arctic Ocean - ArcticOcean_MG_CB11_88 | ecosystem: Environmental > Aquatic > Marine > Oceanic | place: Arctic Ocean: Canada Basin | collected... | reverse complement strand
GTATACCATCTCTTGTAGCAGATTGGCAACATACGCATGTCCTCAGTATGGCCTGGTCGCGCATGGGCCAAAGCCCTTTGAATCACTTTGCGCTGATTGTTCCCCATCTTTATGTCTAATAGCCATATCTAACACATTCTAAGGCTTATTGATAACGCCTAAACATACGAGCTGACTGTATAAAAACTGCCCAATCAATAGACCTTAGGATTTGTAGGGTGAGATAGTGGCCAAGAGATACATACACAAGAACACATACCCCACCACCACCACTCAACAACATGCCTACCACCAATGCCAGGATCGAAGAGCTAGAGACGAAGGTCGCAGCGCTCACGACGATGATTCTAGCTTTGACGGTCGAGACCCAGAAGCCAGCGAAGAAGGCCAAGGCGACGAAGACCAAGGCGACGAAGACCAAGGCGAAGAAGGACCCTGATGCTCCCAAGCGTCCCCTGAGTGCCTACAATTTGTTTGTCCGCGAGATGAAGAAGAAGGACCCCAAGACCGATATGAAGGAGCTCGGACGGATGTGGAAGCAGGATTACCCCGACGACAGCGACCGCACCGAGTGGAACGACGAGGCTGCTGCCGCCAAGAAGGTCTACGAGGCTCAGATGGAGGCCTACAAGATGGCCAGTGCCATGCCGACCAGCGAGGACGAAGAGTAAACTAGAAAACCAATAAACAATATTAAACCCAAAAACCCCCCACCCACTAGGGTGGGTATAAAAACACCGTCATTCTCTAAGTCCAAAAACAGACCACTATGATTCGTGGCCGCCCAATCCGAATAGGATGTTCGATATATTCGCTGAAACTTCAGCGGGTGAAAAGGCTTTTGTCCTGCTGCGAGATCCAGTCAAGATGGTATGCGAATACAAACAAAATGTCACTAACTACATTCTTAACAAAGCGAGCGAATCTGCAGAACCAACACAACCTGTTGGATTACAATTTCCTTAAACTATAGTCTTGCACGATTTACTAAATACGCAAGACATGGGTTACTTGTAATAGTTCTTGATATATTCAGCATCCTCTTTGTTGAAGTCATAATCCATGTAATCGATTGTCAGCTCTTCACCAACAGATATGGCCCGCAGAGTCTTGAACTTCGTGAAACATGAAGACGTATCAAGGGCAACCATGTTGGGCCTCGTGGAATGATTCATGAACATGCTAATATTCATCATGTTCAACCCATTCTCGTTCACAAAAATATTACCATCGTCATCTATAGGATAGTAGTCGGTGATATAATCTTTGAGTTTTTTACTTCCTTTTATCCTTGCCCATGGAATCGAAATTTCGTTATCCCAGCACTTCTTTTGAGCAATAACGAAGGGATCGACTCCCTTCCCGATCCTCTTTATACATTTCGTACCAACACCATAACGAGACACAGAAATTCGGGCATATGTGTGGTTCATTATGTTTTTCACAACGTTCTCCTGTTTCTTGGTTAATTTTTTAACTGGCATTGTATTATGTTTACTCTAGATAATATTCTGGCCTTTTGTTTTATCAGGGTGAGAGTGTAAGACCGACAATTTTTGAGCTTGTCGGGTTTATGCTATTTATCGGATTAAAAAATGTAAGTTATGGGTAATTACAAATGGTTATTATAACCCGTCGAGACATCAACGGTCTTCAAAGGTACTACATCCGAACAAGCGACGGCAAACTTCGCCGAATACCAAAACCAAAACCACCTTCCAAGTTTGGATGACCCTCGTCCATGTCCAGGTTTGGATGACCCATGTCTCCAAATAAAAATTAATCCTCATCGCCGGAACCGTAATGACGCTCTTGTGACTTCATTTTCCTTACAATAGCCGAAATCTGTTCCAGACAACCTGACTGACCATAACAAAAAAGACTAAACTTTTTACCTATGTCACTCGAAAGCATACCCTCAGGGTTCGCATCCGGTGGCACCGATATTTGTACAATATTGTATTTATCTATGTGATTGAGTTCACGTATTTTCTTAAATACGATATTTAGAAATCGCATAAACGGATTAGAGGCATTCGCAATGTCAAACGTCAAATTTATAGCCAACGTATGCATTTCGCTATACAAACTCAGACTGAGAGGGTCACTTACAGTTCCATCCCAGTACTTCCTACCCATATACTCGGTCGGTGAGAAAACGAATGGCAACGTACAACTGGCAACCATACACTCTACCAAGTCATAATCGGGAGTATTCTCAGTATTAAAGTATACTGTCTCGCCAGTCAAATAATCAGTGGCAACGACCGTAACGTTTTTTCCATACAAATCGGTTATATCTTGAAACGTTTTCACATTTGGATATTGCTTTAGAAGCGAGCGACACATCTCTCTGATTGGACCAATATCAAGTGGGCTACCTAGAGCCATCACATCGTTGTACGCGTTCCATTGAATAAAATTCGAGGTCTGCGGAATATCCGATATTTGGCGCGGAGTCACCCCCAACGCCAGACATACTGCTATTAACGAACCAGCCGAACAGCCACAAATGTTTTCCAAATTATCGAGATGCCCCTTCTGAAGAAGGACATCCAAAGCACCCAATGTTATGTAAATATTAAGACCACCGCCTGATAAAATTAAATTTTTAATCATTTTATTTACCAAAGGAGTATGTCTTTAAGTATGAACTCAACAATTAGTGCGGTCAATGGTTACAAGCTTGTTTTCATACCACACAAGGGGGGGGAGTATTTAGTCGAAGCAGTGTGTTCGCATGGCTATGACGCAGAAACACCAATGCTCACTGGAATCACAGAGCTACTCTCGAGGGTATTACTTCGCAGCTCATTTATGCAGAGAGGAAACAACAATCTAGAGCATAGTCTGAAGTCACATGGGATTATAGAAATGAAGAGCGGAGTACGTGAGCACTTTACATGGTATTATATACGCGGCGACGAAGACATTAACTATGCCTTGGAGTATATATCCTCCATAATTACGAACCCGCTTATTACGCAAGACTGTGTGCGTGCTCATATAGATGCCATCAAGATTGAAGCGGTACAGAGGAAAAACAATTCGGTGATACAAATGCAAAACATTGTCACGAAAACATTAACGCCTTCGTTGGCCAAATCGATAGACCCCGCCACGCGGTTAGACTCAATCGACCCAACAAAACTACTAAATTTTTATAATAAATGGTACACCCCCGATAAAATAAGTATTATAGTCTACGCACGAAATACAGGGAATGTAAAAAGACATTTGAGGAAATATTTGAAAAAAAAAAATCCCGGAATGCCGTGTATAAAAAGTGTCATTTATAAACAACCAAGACCACATGTCATTCACCTTCCCCACATGGAGATGGTGAAAAGCCGCGTTTGGTTAGTTTTTTCTAAAGCCTTTTCAAATTCCACGTACAACACATTTTATGTTAAGTTATCAACACGAGTACTTCGGTCATACCTAAAATCCATCCTTGAAAATATGGAGTGCGAAGACTCCATAACCCCATACTGTGAAACAGTGACCCTGAAATTCACATGCTTCTCAGAAAAAGTAACCGAAATGATACAGGCAGTATATGACATCATTCAGAAAATGAATATTTCTCAGACAGAGTGGATAGACCAGAAACGAAAAATGTTACAAGACCTTCCAAAACGGAAACAAATTATACAACGAAATTGGAGACTTATGGAACACTATACCAATCATAACGACATCGTAGACGAAGACGTTATCATAAAAAATATGAACCGGACTGAATTTAACTCTTTCTTTAGTGTTTTCTTTAATTTCTCTAATATTATATTACTTCACCAGGCACCCTCGAAACTATCAGACCGAAAACTTCTCAGCAAGGTCAAAGTACTAGCGGGGACCCCTTCTCCCCAGGCTTCCCAAAGAAAGAAATTTTCTTGGAAGAAGTTTATTTTGGGATGAAATTACTTTTCCATATATAACTCAAGACGCTCTACTTGGCCTCGGATCTTGACATTCTCCAACTCCGACTTTAACTCATGTGTCGAACCATAGTGAATGTATCGACACTGCTTCCCATTCGTACCACGGAACAGTATACACAAATCTATATCAGTCATCATATTCTCCAAACCCTTCGCATATGCTACCAAAGATTCCAGTGAAACAAAAGTTCTCTGCATTCTCCACGATTCCGTATAATCACTCTCACTTTCCGAATCCTCATCGTCAGACCTCTGACTGGGAGCATAAAGGACACCACATGGCGTTTCCGAATCACTCGATGACAATCCGTCAAACTCCGAATTCGTTGAACTATCATCTTCCGGAATCTCAAGTGGCTCGTATTTCCTCGGAGCCACCGAAGGTCGGCACGGTCTCTTGGGTTCGTGTTCCATTGTTATGAGCGTTGACATTCCGATACAGACATCCAAAAGACCATAAAACCCCAAAACTCAAAAATCACCATCGGCTTTGCGGTTGTTCACTATAGTACAGTGCGTGTCCTTCATAAGTTTACGCAGCATCTTCCTATCGGTGCTTGTTGAAACACTTCGTTTCTCCTGCGGACGATTTTCAGATGTAGTTATCGCTTTGCGAACCGCTTCAAACGAACGGCTCTTTTCCTCCTGCTTGCTGTACTCAGCATTCATGGGCAAAGCCGCCGCATACATCATGTTGTAAGACACCAAATCGCTCCTACTGTGCTTCCAGGTGTTGCCATCCCACACCGCATATATGTTCTTCGCCACGTTGGGAATTTGCACCGTCCGATTCTCTGGATGCTCATCGTGAAAGTATATCAACTTGATGATATGCTGGAGACCATCCGTACCAGAACGAAGGGCGTCCGTCAGCGCCGCTACATCTTTAGTAATGTAATCTATATTTTCACTACCAAAGGCATTCACCGTTATGTTGTTGTTGATGGTCGTATTGTTATTAATGGTCGTATTGTTCGTCGTATTATTTATTGTCTGCTGCGGAACAACCGCACAAATATTCCTCGCCATATGCTTCCTTCGTGAATCTGCTGTCTTAAAACCTTTGAAACATCGGCTACAAACACAGGGGTCCGCCTTGACCTTCTGACAGACACCTCTGCTCGTATGCGTTCGTAGGGACGAAACCGATTTGAAAATCTTCGAACACATACTACATGTCCGTAGCTTCACGTCATCATCCTCCACGACGCTACCATATTGGATCCCAATATCGGTGTTTTTGCTACCATTATTGGCATTCGTATTTTGCTGAGCCGCTGGCCAATCTACATGACACTTCGTTTTCCGTGCCAAATGACGTTGAAACGATTGTTTGTTAAAAGTAGCATAACCACATAGATTACAAAAATACCCTTGATTCATCTTTGCTATATGACATATATAAATTATTTCCTTAATATGTACTACATCATAGAACCAAAATCCTTATATTCCTACTTCAGCAACATCACTTAAACCCAATATCGGATCATTTGGATCCCTTTTTGGATATTTTGGATCCCCTTTTGGATATTTTGGATCCTGTTTTGGATGATTTTGGATCCGCTTTTTGATATGTTGGATCCCATTTTGGATGATTCCTTTCATTGTTTTATTTTGCCTTCTTCGTTTGATACTGCTCCAAAATACGTGCGATACGTGTGTTTGTCGCTTTTTTTGGATCCAGCAGGGGCATCTCTCGTGTATTGTCATATTCTTAGATTTTATATTATTACTACACCCCTACGTGCTAGATTCAACTATACCCTGGTTTTAGCAGTCCAGTAACTCAAGTATACACTGGTATAACTCTATTTTATTATATTAAATAATATTTTAATAGGAGTATATGTATAAGTAAAAGTGAATATACGAACGAAGCAGGCCTACTGCTCATTTCGGAGAGAGAGAGAAGTTTTTATGTTTTTCGAAAAAGAATAATTTTGAAAAAAAAATAAAAAAATAAAAAAAAAATTGAAAAAAGATTAAAAAACGGGGTTTCTGAGAAAAGTTTTAGAAAAAAAAAATCCAATTAATGAAAAAAAGTTGAAAACTTTCCCGAATTTGCATTTTATGCCTCCCTTGATTGACCCCTTATGCGTCGAGTCAGGTGAATATCTCTTACCATCAGCGTTGTGCGTTTTGCGTGTAATGCACACAGGTTTGCGTCGTTCAATAGCCCTACTAGATACGCCTCGCTAGCCTCTTGTAGAGCCAGAAGAGCACTTGCTGACCATTTAAAACGTTGAGAAGTGTACTCCAATTGTATCTCGCGCACTACTTTGGCAAACGGCAGTTTCCGTATCAGGAGGTCGGTCGTACCTTGATATTTTCTAATTTCTCGGATGGCGTTGGTCCCAGCCCTAACCCGTTTTTTCGGAGACATGACTTCCACTTCTCCTTTACAGAGGAACGGCTAAACTTTCCAGATTTGTGATTTCACGGACGAGGGTTTGGAAGTGCGGTAAATATCACAATAAATAAGTAATATGCTCCCTAAATGGTCGTTCTCAACTTTTCAGGTTCAGGTGGGCTGTATCATTATTACTTTGGAATATGCGCCTGTCTCCAGGATGAGACGGACGTTTCGAGTCTTCGATTCAAGACCACTTCGGGCTCTTGTTTCCCAGTAATGCTATTATGCATGGGTCTTCCAGTGCGTAGTGGCTACCGTCGCTGGGTCTCATGGAGTGTTGGTCTTTTTAATAGATACCGAATTTTCAATAGTTGCGAATGGATATCACTATATTACAAGATGGTTTATCGTTATTGTTACGAGGTTGGTAAGGTATCAGAAACCGCTAGATGGAATCACACCATTACAGCAACAAAACCCAACGGAAAGACATGCGAAATTAGTTCGTACAGTTGTATTGAAGATTATGCCCATGTAGCCACCGCGTCGGCGTATATACCTTTACCATGGTGTCGTCCATTTTGGAATGTCAAAACGAGGAATATAGATCTTTTCGATGGTTCTATGGGTTGTCGAACTAAACAACCTAGTGGTTTAGAAATACTAGTTTCCACTACGTCTCTCTCTGGGACTAGAGCTTATGGAGGACTGTTTTACAAATGGTATTATACACTTGCAGGGTTGGTAAACGATTGCGAATGGATGTATGACGCGGGATACAGCGATGCGAAAAGGTTTTTACTACCACAGTTGAATATCCCCTGTGCGCCTAAATTTCAAGTCTCTAGTACCGATGAACACAATGGCTTGAATTCTCTGAGATTATATTATGATTCATCAGACTATCTCTGATTACACGGATTCTGACATACAAATAGAAACGTGGTTTTTATACCCACCCTGGTGGGTGGGGGTTTTTTGGTTTAATATTGTTTATTGGTTTTCTAGTTACTCTTCGTCCTCACTGACCAGGCCTCCATCTCAGCCTTGTAGACTTTCTTGGCGGCAGCAGCCTGGTCGTTCCATTCGGTGCGATCGCTTTTGTCAGGGTAGTCCTGCTTCCACATCCGTCCGAGCTCCTTCATATCGGTCTTGGGGTCCTGCGTCTTCATCTCGCGCACAAACAAATTGTAGGCAGTCAGGGGACGCTTGGGAGCATCGGGGTCCTTCGCCTTCTTCTCCTTCTTCTCCTTCGCTGGCTTCTGGGTCTGGACCGCCAAAGCTAGCATCATCGTCGTGAGCGTTGCGACCTTCGCCTCTAGCTCCGTGATCCTGGTATTGGAAGACATGTTGTTGAGTAGTAGTGGGTGGGGGGTTGGAACGGTATGTTCTTGTGTATGTATCTCTTGGCCACTATCTCACCCTACAAATCCTAAGCCCTATTGATTGCGCAGTATTGCTAGATTGGTGCTGACAAATATTCGTATATCAATAGGGCTTAGTATTTGTAGTGGCCTACGCAACTTACAACCCACTGTCCGGGCATAAAGGATTGACGGTATAAAAGTTGTTCATGCGTGGAAGCGGGGGTCGTGGTTTGACCAGATCCCAAATTGCTTCGGAAGCGGCGGTGTATTCCAAATCCGTCTTTGGAAATTCCAAAATTTCCGCGTGTGAATCGAACGCGAACTGCAGGATGTGCTTCCAGGTGTACTTGCCGATTTTTTTCAGGTGTGTGTGCTTTCTGGAGATACGCAGCTGCGATACCAACGTAAGCGGTTTCAAGCGGCATTCTTTGATACTTTGACTTCCACACTTGTATATACGTCGCATAGACGGGTATTTTTGACACAGACACTGCAAGTCGTAGTCACTTGTTAGACATTTCCCAAGCTGGTTCAAGTCGTAGGCATTTGCTCCAAGTCGTAGCAGATACGCGGTAGTGTCCACCAAGTGGTTAGACACCGCCAACTCTAACGCACTGTGGTCGATATCTGGACACGGAGTTCCTGTGTCTTTCTTCTCTAAAATGAGTCGCAAGAGTTCGATGATCAGATCTTCATTTACGACGAAACCTTTTAAGTATGAGGGGCGGTCTATTACCATCCACCAGACCGACCACTCGTGATGGTGATAGTGGTCTGTCCATGTGAGGTCTGCCGTCTCTACCAGAGCAATGGCGTTCTCTAAAAGATTTAGTTCAGGTGTGAGTGCAGCGTAAAATGCAGGACGGTCTCGGCCCCAAAAGCTGTAAGAGTTGACAGTGTCCGCGCCTTTCTGCACGAGGAACTTGATAATCCCAGGTCGGTTTTTGCGTAATGCGTAGAACATAAGATCCGTCGGATAATCTCCGATCAAAAGGTGTGTTTCTGGGTTGCTGTTTCTTTTGGTAAGTCTAAAATATATACATTTAATTTTTTTAAAATGCGACACAAACGCTGGTATATTGTCGCTTCGGATAAGTTGGGTTAATATCTCGTCCTCGTTCATCGAACCGGGTAATACCCGGTAGTACTCTTGACCGGGCCTGCGGTACCTACTCTGACATTTTATGCAACGACAATCGTCGTCATCACCAAACACTGACGCTATACAGTCGTCTTCGTAGTCTTCGTCGGCCATTGAAGATTTATTTATTTATTTTATGTTGTCCAGTATATTGACTCTGTGTTTCTGAGGTTTATTTTTATTGAAATTTTCCACTAAAAACATCCAATGTGGATGTTTTTAGAGTATTACTTCTTATTATTTATTACATAGGAAAGCTGGGTTGTAGCAGAATTCCGCACATCCCTTCGGAACTCCCATCGCGCGCGATATTGATGTATCCATTCTCGCCCCACGATTCGCCCCAGGAATTCTTGACTATCCAGTAGTCGGGAGTGTAACCAACTACCAGAACACCATGATCTAAATTGGTTCCGCATTCTGGGGAATCGTATACACCTCCGCTGTAAGACTGAAACGAGGCAGAATCAGCCTCAATTGCAACGGAGACGGGCTGCTTCGCAACAGCTTCCTGGAGAGCCTCATCGCTCATGGGCTTGACGTCAGCACAATTTTTAATGTATACCGCATCGGTGCAATTGGAACACACCTTCTCGTGAGCGATGTATGGGTAATCTTCCTCCGTGCATATACCATTATCAATGATGTATTCAAACGCATAATCCATGAGACCGCCATAACAACCGTTGTCACCCTCAGACCTAGAACAATCAACAAGTTGCTGCTCGCTTAGAGAGACCAAATCACCCGAGACCAAAGCATTCAGACCTTCCACCGAACCGGTTGTTGAGAACGCCCAGCAACTGCCACAGTTTCCTTGGTTCTTCACTGGAGTCACGAGGCCATCGGTGCGGTGGTCCACACTCGTCGGGACCGTTTTTCCAGTAGGTTTGAACTGTCCACAGTCTCGCTGGGGCGAGAAAGGATGTCCTCGCCGATGTGCTGTGTCGGAAAATTCGTTGATTCCTAGAGAAAAAGTGGAGTGTATATCCATGTGGGCCATGACATAGTCGTAGTTAGCTTCGAAATTCTTGTATGCGACCTTCCAAACGTTATAGTTTGAGTAGTTCTTCTCATATTTTGAAATAAAATCAGCAAAAGCCATGTGCGCATCGAAAGAATCTCTCGGACAAACGTCATGACACGTTCGGTATGTAAATTCAGTACACGTTTTTTTGAAGTCTGATGGAATTCCGGAACAAGTGGTGTCAATCAAATATTGACTACATGTAGCGCAATGTGGGTTCCACGAGGAAGC
>Ga0115003_10005014_pt1 | contig 10075 bp, 4 predicted proteins | sample ArcticOcean_MG_C_7_FD_88736 | JGI IMG/M metagenome (GOLD analysis project Ga0115003, IMG submission 88736) | Marine microbial communities from western Arctic Ocean - ArcticOcean_MG_CB11_88 | ecosystem: Environmental > Aquatic > Marine > Oceanic | place: Arctic Ocean: Canada Basin | collected... | reverse complement strand
GATGGTACCGATTATTAAAAGAGTTATAAACTGTATATTATTACTATATATATTGCCCACTAGGCTCACAATGCTGTGAAAATTTTTAGCCATCCCAGGTGTAGTAGGCGGATAATGAAAAAGGGGTCGCATCCAAGGATTAGCAAAATTCCATAACATTGTTTCTAAAACCGGATACCAAATCCAAAGGACTATACTCCAGAAAATGGGTCCGACTCCGGGTGCCCACATTAACAAACCGGTCGTTATCGCTAGAATTGCTACAATGACCTGAAAGATACATAATAGTATATACCATATAACTCGTATAAGTGGATTGAAGAGCATACCTCCCAAATACCAGGGTACAACGTTACCTACTTTATATAGGCTTGCCTTAGGAAAGTGTTCGAAAAATACGGCATATATACCCCACGTCATTGAGTAAAAAAAAGTAAATACTGATATCATAGCAAATACTAACCATCCTAATATTAATAAAAACTTTATACAAATTTGGTACCAAATGGCTGATTGTGTCGGGCTTTGATTTATAAGAACGGTATTCCAAAAGGAGAACATTTTAAGTCCTTGTCTGTAGCCCCACATAACGAATGTTATTATGGTAATAAAATAGGAAAAAAAGGTGTCTTTACTTATAGAGGATATACAATCTCCTGCTGCTGTGTTGGTGCATTTGTCTGGAACCGCTATATAATTATACGGTGGTAATGCGGTAGTTTGATCGATTCTAAATACTCTGGGTATAATTCTATCTATCATTTTCTCAGACTTGCTGTTTAGGTAAACATCGTATATAGCTGGCGCCTGTGCTCGTTGTCTTTTACGTTTCTCAATACTTGATTTACCATCATCATCTTGGTCTCTATCAGAACTCCTAAAATCATTAGCTGAAATGAAATAATATGGTGCATTTTCTAATACATCACCAAATGCTATCGACGGATCAGCGATCCGTTCAAAGAAGATGATAAATAAACAATTAAAGGTTATATATAACCATAACTTCCATGAATTGAATCCAATCGCCATTAACCAATTGCCATAACTGGTTAAAAACTCTGAGCTAAATATAGGAGCATCTGTGGCCATGATATATACTAATTAGAAAATACCAAACCCACATTTCCTCCAATAAATTTAATAATATTATATCTTTCTTCCATAAACACTACGTTATACCTATATTTATAATTGCTTTCCTGGGACTGTACTACGCCTATTTGTTCGCTCAATCCGGTTCTCTCGTCTTTTCTACATATAGTACGAAACGTATTATTTTCATTCAACGGAGGAGTAATAGTAGTTAACTCTAATTCTATCTTGGCAAATTTCGAATAATTGATGGACCCAGTGGGCTCAACATTCATCGGATTCGTATCTAAGGTATAATTATAACAATATAAACCATCTTTGCCCGCCCCGCTTGTTTTTGTGTATTTTTCTATATAATTATATATACCTTCGGCCATCAAATTCTCTCTATATTTTCCATCCACTATTATTGCTGCAGTCGTCATGATATTTTTTGTATTTTTTACCGTATATACTCCCGTAGTCGAAAAACTAAATGGGCAATTATTTCCACCCCAAAAATTAATAAATGGGTCTGTTGGTGCTGGTGTTGGCGCTGTTGTTGGCGCTGTTGTGAATTGTGATGATCTCTCTTCGGTACCCGTCGGGTGCATCAGATTATGCGGTTTAATCACTTGTCTTGGGGGTCTAGCTGAGTTTTGAGCTATATACCCATATCTTCTAGGCCTAGAAGTTAAAGAGTGAGCAGACTCTTGATTATTCCTAAAGGTTGTAACCTTAGGAACAGGAGTATTAAAAACCGTGTCGTAATCATTGTAGAAATAACTCTGTATTGCGGGGGGGTCGTATGAATAACTATTTCCTATACTAAAGCTTTTGGCATCATCAAATATATCTAAGTTATACGTTATTTGTTGGGTTGCTGCCGGTGTGGTAGCTTTGGCAAAATATGTATTAGGAGTAAGATATATATATGTATTCCCTTTAGGGGCTTGGCTATTTCTCCATAAACATTCTACCTCGCCTATATCTGTGAATTTTGATACAAAAGTATTTGATATGTCTAAAAAGGTAGGAGTAGTTATAGTAGAAGTAGTAATAAGGGATATGTCGCTAGATATACCATAATACACTATATGGTGTGTTATAACATTGGAACCATCCTGACATCTCTCCGTAGATAAATCTACAACCATACTAGTCTCGGCCGATATTGTCTTAATAAACCGGTTTAACGTATTCATAGATACGTCCGCTCTTATTGATTTACGAGCAAAATATTGAATATAAATAGATTCGTTAGACGTCGTCTTTGCTTGCACCTCTAGTAGTGTGTTGTTTATTCTTTTAAGAACATCATATAGCTTTAAGTTTTCATTCGATAAGCTTATGCAAACCGTAGTCCAATTAATTCCCGCAATAGCATCCTTATTAAAAATGCGGTGTGAAACATCTAATTCAAATCCGGTACGAGACCCGGAATTTATAATGGATTCAAACGATAATGTATCATATCTCCAACTGTCTATGCTATTAAAATTACTAGAAAGGTCAAATGCTGTGTCATAATTGGTAGGAATTTTTTCAGCACTACTGGATAATAAATCAGAATTAGCAAATTTATTGGTCATCATAATACTATCTATATTGTTTGGTATACCAGAGACGGTCGGATAACTGATTAATGGAAACTGTTTAATGGACCCCTCAAAACTGGCATCTTGACAAAATATCCACTTCTTATCTTGTTTAGCCGTCATTTGCATTAAATAGGTCGTATCGAAAATATCTATAGCTGGGTCGCTGGAACATGAAGTGATAGGGCATATCGGGGGGTTATAACAGGTTAGTCCCCCTCTGACCTCATAGTAGTTTGATATTGGTATTGGAGATTCCGTTTTAAAAAATGTCGAGATGTCAGACCGAATAGTTGGTAAATGATATGATAGATCATATGGTATTTTATTAGGATTACTTATTTGAGATATATCTGAGTTGGATGTATGAACTAAATCGTACGTCTTGCGATACTCAAACGAAGCGTCTAATGAATACATATTTAATTCCACCTGATCGGGAAGAGGTTTGTTATTCTCTTTTATATTAAACTTAATACTGGATACTGTAGGTACCTTGTTATTGCTATAATCTATAAAATAATAGGTACTTATATCATGAATAATGCTTGCCTGAAACGGAATCGACCACATAAATGCGAATTTATCATCATATCTATTAGACATATCCGTATGGAAGGATGTATCTGGATATAAATTATTACTCGACTCCCATTTAATACTAGAAGATGGATCTGATATATTAATGCCATAGCCGGAGTTAATACCGAAGCCGGAGTTAATACCGTAGCCGGAGCCAGTATTGTACCCTGATATAGTATTGGACCCATCCGAGATATTATTATTATTAGCATAAGATATGCTAGGATCAAATGCCGCGTCCATATGGTAAAATACAAACATATAACTGACATCTGCGGTGCGGTTCATTGCATTGTCGCTCGACAAATAAGATAGGTCGTAGCTATTATCTAAAGTCAGTAATCCTGTATTGACGTGTTCTAAATAATGTGACATCATATATCCGGACGCACTCGCTACACTAGCATAATATGGATTTTTATGATTTTTACAACTATTATTATAAAAATAATAGCTCGCATCTAATTGAATTAATTTTATGATTATAGAATTATTCGTCCACGTTTGCACTATATGCTTACTGTCATTCGAACACCCCCTTACTACCTCAAAGAGGTTTTGGTTTGGTATAAATGCCTTAAATAATTTATGTAAGGAAGAATCAAAGGACGGTATATAACTCAAGTCATTTATTATATTATTTCTGGTTGTCTCTAATAAGTCACCACTAGCATTTATAATATTACTTACTCCCCATGGAAAAGAGTTATTAACAATGGCACTGGTATCAGAATCTTGTATAGAATAGGACTGCATTTTAAGGGGTGTGCTTTTAAAACTGGTTTTAGTAAATATATCGTCCGGTATAATAATATTCTCCCATCCAGGTATAACGGAACATATTTTGTTGTTGCCTAGTAACATGTTACTACTTTTGGTGCTTATAGATGGAGAAGTATTACACGATCCCTCCTTATATATAAAAGGAGATATGCTAAAACTAAAATCGGATGTTACGTCGCCTTTGGAACTATCTGCCCAAGTCCAGGTGTATTGATCCTTACCAATATTTCCTATATTGGAGGAATCTAACATAAATTGGATATTATAGGATATTTCGGTTATGGACGCGTCCAGGGGGTATGGGGAATATACTACATTATTAGCAAAATAGGTGTTACTGCTATCACTAAATATCATCGTATTGCCTTTTTGATTATACATCAAATCGGTATTGTTTGATATACCATTATAGTGGGATGTAATCCGGTTCGGGTTGTTATAAGTATAGATAGTATTGCCTACATTATAGGATATAGATATGGTATAGACGCCATTGAAAGATGTCTTAATATGATCACTAAAACCAGGTTTCGTATGCTTCAGAATACAATATTGTCCATAATAGTTATTGATTGATTGAAAGAATACTCCGGCGTCGTTTAAATTTGGCGGTGTTCTCTCACTCTTATACCTATAAACAAAGGAATTATTTGATAGTTCGTCCATATAATTTCGGGTTAAGCGAAATCCGTTTTTAGGAGGAGGTGTAGGACCAGGCGGAGGTGTCGGTGTAGGACCAGGCGGAGGTGTCGGTGTAGGACTAGGCGGAGTTGTCGGTTTAGGACTAGGTGCAGGCGGTGGTGTAGGAGCAGGTTCAGAACACTTGGCGCAACCAGCATTAGTAGCCCCCTGTTCATTCCATATAGGTTTAATGTCTAAGGTGACGTTTTCTTCAGATGGATCGCTCTCTAATATGGAAATAGAAGGGGGATTATATCCTATATGACTGGGGTCGCGGTGGGCGCCCTGTTGTTTAAACGTAGGTAACATATCCTCTGTATAAGACACGTCAGCTTGTAAGGTTCTAAGATTAGGGGGTTGATATCCAACGGTATAATTAGAAATATCCGTACTGCCTTGTTCTTCAAACATAGGAATAATATTACCGCTCTTATTATTATTACCAGGTGTACTTTTTACGTCCGAGTGTAACTTAGCAACGGGAGGTGCAAAATATCCGGCCTCGCCTACGACCTCTTTAACCGTTTCATTACTGGGAGTAATCAGATATTTGGTAGCGTTAAATCTAGGATCTAGGATGGGAGGAATTCTACTCGGGCAAGGCATAATATCTTCGTACTCCCAATTAGAATAATTGGTCCATTGATTTCGTTTATAAGCATCGTCCCTCCGGGCAAACCACATCCAGGAAGAAACCAGACCCATTGATTTTAAATCGAGTCTCTCATTTACAGATACACCCTCAAACGTAGTTTCGTGAATGTCGTGCACCAAATACTCTTGGGGTTGTGTAGCAAATAATCTTCTCTCATCTTCTCCTAAAAACACGTACGTAGTAATTAAATGTATATCGGCATTCCAAATGTTGATATGTTTATTAAGGTCGGATGGATTCTGCGTAGGAGTCTGCAGAAAGGTATACATTTCCTGATATGGGTCATTAAAGTTTGGGGCGATCCGAGGAAAGTTTTCATCCGGGTTCTTTACATCTCTTATCGTAAACAACTCATATATTGGACGCAAGGTAACCGTTACCGTTAATTCATTATACTGGAGAGATACCAAGGGAAACGCTTGCTTTGTATTTAAATTAAACCAAGCGTTTAGGGGAATATACAGGGTTCGCCCTCTAATACTAGGCTCCGCACCCCCGGGGCTGGAGTTAGGTACCGCATTCGGGTATCGCCCTCCCCGGTTAAACGCATTAGCCGGATCATTAAATTCTGGTAAATTACCGGTCATTCGGTTTATTAAGTCTTGCTTGGTTGCGGTGAAATCCCTCTCGATCATGGCGGTGAGGTATTCTCCCGAGTATTTTTGAAGCGTTTGTCCTCCTACATTTACTTCAATAGAGTGAATTAATTGGGTACCCAAATGTTTTATCCACTGAAATTCATATGGAATATAGTACTTAGTTTGGCCGGTTTTAGGAACGTTATATGTATGCAGTGGACTCCAAATATGAGGCAGATTAATTCCTAAATACGTATCTGCTACTAAATCGCCATAACGTTTAAACTTGAACGTGAACTGAGATTTATTGGTTAAACTTATCGTTTTTTGACCATCATATTCTAACCTAAATTTTTGCATTCCAAAATTGGTATATTTAGAATAATTTGATTTCCAAAAAGTTTTTGTAGGATTACCCGTTAATATAATATCTTGTTGGCCAACCCCTATTATATTTAATAATCCCCCAGGCATATAATTATAAGTATTATAATTATTTAATACAATAATATATTATAATAGTATGGATGGATGGAGTATGTTAAGTATAGTAGGATTATTGATATTAATGTATATTTTATTGAATTATGTAGGTGGCTCGGCGTCGAGCAAATGTAGCCAGTTTTTGAAGCAAGATAGTTTATATACATTGGGGCCTATTAGGGGTGGAGACATGGTTAAGTCATACTACTATGTAAATACTCCAAACGATAAAGCGAAAGAAAAAACGGAGGCGCTTCGTAACAGACCGATAAATGAGTTCTATATTAAGACTGCTTATAATTGTTGTGCTTTAGGTAATTTAAAATATGATTATGTAGATGTATGCGCGTTGAAATATTGTATTAAGCATGGAGCACGCTGTTTAGATTTTGAAATATATTCCATTAAAGACAAACCGGTAGTAGCGGTGTCTTCGGTAGTTAATAATTATGCGAAGGAGTCCTACAATAGTATTCCTTTCGCAGAGGTAATTGATACTATTACTGCTTATGCCTTTTCGAATGGTTATAGTCCAAATCCAACAGACCCGTTATTTATAAATCTACGAATCAGAAGCGTGAATAAGAAGATATATAATGATATGGCTGATATATTATATAGTAAATTAGAGAGAAGAATGTTGGGAAAAGAGTATAGTTACGGCTCGTGTAATGCCATCGCTACAGATGGCGCGCATAAAAACTCGTATATATGTACTAGTTTAGGAGAGGTTCCCATTAAAGACCTACAAAATAAAGTGATTATTATGTTACAAGAGGATAATCCTAGCGAATCGGTCGCTACAGAGACCAACTTGTATGAATATGTAAACGTCTCTAATTTAACCGATAATTATCGTATAATGAGAGAAGAGGAAGTGCACGGCACGCATGATTTAGCGAGTTTAGTAAATTATACCTCTAAATATTTATGTTTAACAACCCCCAATTTAAGTAGCCTAGATGATAATCTAGCCGGCAATATTATCCAACGACTGGGAGTCCATTTTATTGGTATGAATTTTCAAAACCGTGACAATAATCTAATTGTATACGAAGAGTTCTTTAAAAATCAAGCATTTGTAAGAAAAGACGTAGAGCAAAAGGTTGGACAAGATTATTTAATAACTCGGCCAATAGTCATTCTTTCCATTTATAAACCAGATGAAACACAAAATCAATGCACCCATCAGTTAGAACTTGCCGGGCAAAAGGGCAAATTAACTTTAATATAACCGGAGCGCTTCACACTACCTACATTCATATATATTATATCATACATATATATATGAATCAATTTGCGGAGAGAGAACTCGAAATATTACGCCGATCCGTAGACCTAGCCGAAAAAACTCAAGGTAAAAAGGTAATAGATTCTCCTGAAATCCAACAAATTATTAAAATAGTAGAACAGTTTTTACGCAAAACGAAATGTATTTGTTACGGGGGTACCGCCATAAACAATATCTTACCCGTTCAGTCACAGTTTTATGACAAGGCCGTTGAAATACCTGATTATGACTTTTATAGCACCTCTGCGCTAAATCATGCCAAACAATTAGCGGACATTTACGTCGCAGAAGGATTTACCGAAGTGGAAGCCAAGGCTGGGATGCATCATGGCACATATAAAGTATTTGTGAATTTTATTCCAGTAGCAGATATAAGTCAATTAAGTAATGAGATATTTAAAAAAATGAATGCAGAGGCAATAAAAATAGATGGTATATTTTATGCGCCTCCGAATTTTCTCCGAATGGGCATGTATTTAGAGTTGTCTAGGCCAAAGGGAGATGTGAGTCGTTGGGAAAAAGTGTTAAAACGGTTAATATTATTAAATCAGCATTATCCGCTAGTAACAAACCAATGTACCTCTTCTGACTTGCAACGGCGGTTCCATAATAATCAAGATACTATGGAGGATTTATATTCCATTACGTTAAATACCTTCACCTCGCTAGGTTTGATTTTTTTCGGCGGATATGCCAACACCCTGTATTCTAAATACATGCCTAAACGTTTAAGACTTAAATTACAAAATATTCCCGATTTTGACGTCCTAAGTGAGGACCCGAAGCGTTCCGCCACCATCCTAAAAGAGAGATTACTAGAACATAATTACAAAAACATTACCATCACCAAACGAGACAATATTGGAGAGATTGTCGCAAATCATTATGAAGTAAAAGTAGGCAAAGAAACCGTCGCCTTTATTTATAAACCCTTGGCATGTCACTCTTATAATGTCCTCCATATACATGGCACTACCATCAAAATTGCCACTATTGACACCATGTTGAGCTTTTATTTAGCCTTTATCTATTCGAACCGCCCCTATTACGACGATGACCGTATCCTATGCATGGCGCATAAATTATTCGTCGTACAACAAAAAAACCGACTCAAACAAAAAGGCCTACTGAAACGCTTCAGCCTAAAATGCTACGGCGAACAATCCACCCTTGAAAGCATGCGTTTAGAAAAATCTACGAAATATAAAGAATTAGAACGAGGATCCAACGCATTTGAAGAATGGTTCCTCAAATATTCTCCGGGGGATCCCAAATTCAAACAGAAGAAGAAAACGAAATCCAAACGCAAAACGAAACAAAAAACGAAAAAACATAAATAAATAACATACCCAACAGTTAAAACGCCAGTTCCAATCCTTGTTCCTGTATCATCGTCGTATCACATAATCCCCAACAACCCATTAATACCGTCTTCGGTACGGACTCAGGGACATTCCCCCATGTATACATCGGACGCCCCTTAAAATTACAATATATCTCTCTATAAACATACTCATCTATTGGCTCCTTGGTAGATAACAACTCTATATTATAAAAAGTCATGTTATCCAATATAACTAATGTATTTATACGACTGGTAGGCTCTCTATTTGAAGATAATCCCTTCGATATAGCTAACCATTTTGTTGGAGAGATTTTAATGGTATAGGCCGGCGTAAGCGTATGGACGCTTTGATAGTTTAATAATAAATCATTGAAAAAGGTGGAGGATATATTATTCCCCATATACTACTTTTATAAATTATTCTTTAGGTTCCTCCATTAAATTCAACACATACATCTGCTGTGCCGGATGCAGCGCACGCATATAAATGCCTACACTCACTAATGTCGTTTTCTCTCCCGTCTCTTTATACCTCTTGTGTAGCTTATACATATGCACCTTGTAGTGGTACGGATACGATTTCACCACATTATTATGTAGTATATAACAATCTACATAATATGCATGCAGTTGCTTCACATAATTATTCCATAACGCTTGATAATACCAAATCGTTTCCTCCTCTTCCGCATAATAATTTAAATATTCCGACAGTTTTTCCTCCTTATTTAACTCCAAAAACCGATATAACGGCTTTGACTGATTTCCTCGCAACTGACGCACCTCCTCATAATTAGGATTTCGATGCTTTTCACGCAACCCCAACTCCGTATTCTTAAATACAATCCCCTGAATCATATAGGGCGTTTTATTAGATGCGTACGTCTCTTTTAATAACCGGATGTCTGTTTTAGTGCAATTCATATTATATAACATGGGAAGCACTAAAGAATGCTCCACTACTAGTTGTTTAGCAAATTCATTCTCTCTTAAAGGAACAACCCT
>Ga0115003_10005013_pt1 | contig 10079 bp, 7 predicted proteins | sample ArcticOcean_MG_C_7_FD_88736 | JGI IMG/M metagenome (GOLD analysis project Ga0115003, IMG submission 88736) | Marine microbial communities from western Arctic Ocean - ArcticOcean_MG_CB11_88 | ecosystem: Environmental > Aquatic > Marine > Oceanic | place: Arctic Ocean: Canada Basin | collected... | reverse complement strand
TACCATATCCATTCACCTAGAAAGCCAATGTCTCAGAAAATCAACGATGAGATAAAACCCGCACAGAAATAGGAGGCCCAAAATAACCTTCGCGACACACCGGCACGGTTTGAAGACTTGTTCGAATTCTCCTCGACATATCGTGCATTTGTCGGCGCCGCTCTTTCGATTGTATTGCCATAAGCATTTACGATGTACTGGCGCCCCGCATTCACAGGGAGAGGTCGTTTTACATTCTTCCAAACATATGTAACAGGTCGGTGGAAGAAGCGGTTCGGCCGACATTTTGTGTTTCAACGATAATCAAATTTGAAATATTTTGATTTGATTGCCGCACGACAGGTGCCCAAATTTGTACAACCACGGAAAATTCATCAGTGAATATTTTTTCTACTTCACGTCAAATTTCATTTGAATCAAATCAAACTATATAAGGAATATTTAACAACAAAACAATGGCGTCCCTCAGTACAACGTCTATTCACCAACATGTTGCACATGGTACCGAATGTAATGCTCCTGTTAGCGGTAAAAATAAATCGACCCGCCCAGTCGAGAGCTCTCATTCAGGCGGCTCTTCTGGCCCACACTCGGGCGAAAGTAAAGAGTCTTCTGTATTGGAAGACTGGCCCGGCCTGGGATTCAGTGAATATGTGTTCAAGACCTCTCTCCCTGATGATATTGTCAAAACCAGCGGTGTTGGCGTTATATACGCCAAAAAAAGTGTATATGGGGGGCCATTGGTCTTTACAGCAAAAGAAGACCGCACACCAATTCATCAGGGACCACTAAAAGACCCCAACAAGCCGCTCGTGTTCGATGAACAAGTTCTTAACGAAGCGTATGGTAAAGACAAAGTTGAAGAAGCGGAGAGACTTTTTGGGCTTTTGAATCCATATCGTTACAAACGCGTTGGACTTCGTGAAGCGGATAAAAACCCGGTCGTAGCATCGCGCCTCGCCAAATGTCTGTCAGAGGAACTACAGCAACGTCTGACAATCACTGATTCTCCGGTTGTGTGCGGGGGGCCGGATTTTTACCTTGGTCGTAAAAGTATCGACCGCGAGACGAAAAAACTCAGAGTATCGTGGCAACCTTGGTTCATTGTTTTTGACGACGAAACTGAGCCCGATGAGGACGCACGTGTCAAACGTGAACGCGCGGACATCTGGAGTGCCAAATCGTTCAAGTTTCTCGAAAAAAACCTTCCTGATGATATTGATTTCGACGGAGAATTTTGGGAAGTCGATGGTGAAAAGTATGCGTTGAATAACCCCTACCAGGAAGTGGAGGTTAAACATGACGAAAACGGTAATGTCGATGCGTCTCATTTCAAGACACAAGCCGCCGCCAAAAAGTACCTGGTTGATTACATTAAATCCGTCAACGACGCCAAGATTTCGGGAAGTACTGAGATTCTGGGAAAGGGAAGAAAAGGAGATGAAACATTCGCAGACTTTGGGTTGGGAAGATGGGGAGAAGAAGGACTTATAATGAACTGGTCGAAAATCATGGAATTGATGAACGCTAAAGTCCGGCCCACGTACGGTTACGGTGCCCGTGGTGAACACGACGATTATTAATGTCAATTATATTAACTAAATCACAATTATTACGAATAATCTAATTTATATTTTTGCTTCTATTATTTGTCTAAGAAATCATGCCGCGTTTCTATCGTAAACAACCCCCCAAGAAAAATATACAGCTTTCTATGGTCAATGACGACACTGTACGCGTTAAAATGCACAAAATGTCGAACAAAAACGTTTCTGACTTAAAGAAATTGTGTCACGTCGATGACAAGCGCAAAACCTTTGACATGGCTGCCGTTGATGTGCGCACACTTGTTTCGGCCAGTGACAACTTTACGGTCGACGCTATTCCATCCTATGTCTGGCAAGTACGTCGACGAGTGGTAACGCCAACGTTTGACTCGAATAAGATACCGTCGGCGTTATGGGAGCCGTTATTCGACTATCAAAAAGAAGGCGTCGCGGCCTCGTTTGATAAATACGGTGGTCGATGTTTGTTGGCGGATGACATGGGTCTTGGCAAGACGAGACAAGCGCTCGCTTTTATTGCTCACTGTCTTCCAGCGCGTGTTCTGGTTATTTGTCCATCCTATTTGCGCTACCAGTGGACACATGAACTGAAAGAATGGCTCAATATCGACGGGCAACTGGTTAAAAAGGGCAAAGAAGCGCTGGAAGGCGAGGCGTGCATTGTGTCGTACGATATGTTAGCGGCTCTCCAAATCCCCACGGGCGTCTTTAATGTCGTTGTTTGTGATGAATCGCACTATGTCAAGTCTCGCAAGACCAAGCGCACCAAAGCGTGCACACCATTGGTCAAATCGGCCAAATTCGCCATGCTTGTGACTGGAACACCCGCTCTCAATCGTCCCATTGAATTGTTTTCACAATTGATGATGTTGCGCCCGTCGTACATTAAGAATTACTCCTCGTACGCCAAAAGATACTGCAATGGCAAACCTACACCTTTTGGATACGATGACCGCGGCTCCAGTTTAGATTATGAGCTGAACTGGGTTTTGCGAAAGGGGTTTATGGTCAGACGTCTGAAACGTGACGTATTAACGCAATTGCCACCAAAGACGCGGCACACAGTGTGGTTAGAGGTGAAAACCGATTTGTTGGGAGATGTAAAAGCCGGGTTTCGTAAATGGAAAAAATTAAACGAAACGTTATATAAGTTACCGTCCGGCTCTGAGCAACAGCGTCTTGAAATGTTCGAGCGTCAGAAAACCATTTCACAGTTATTTGTGGCCACCTCTATGGCCAAATGCGAAGCTATTGCTCGTTGGGTAGTTGCCGCGTTAGAGGAGGGACGTTCGTTTATTTTCTTTGCCTATCACCAAGTGGTCTTGAATGCTGTAGAGGAAGCGGTGGCCGGTAAGTATGACTATATGCGCATTGATGGCTCGACGCCGGCGGCCCGAAGACAGGCGAACGTGGAAGCCTTTCAGACGGATGAGACGATGCGCATCGCCATTTTATCGATTATGGCGGCAGGGACGGGCGTTACACTGACGCGCGTGTCGGAATGTGTTTTTGGGTACGTTGTCATGTTTTTTTTTTCTATATGTGTTTTGCATGTGCTGACCGTCGTTTTTCTCTATTTTTTTTTTCTTACTACCACATCAAAGTGAGTTATATTGGGTACCGGGTTGTATGATTCAGGCTGAAGATAGGATCCACCGCATATCACAAACCGAGAAATGCGACATTTACTACCTGCTTGGTACCGATACGCTCGACACATACGTGCATCCTTCGCTGTGTAAGAAGCTTCTAACGTTGGACTCACTTGTGGACAAACGGACGGACAGAACATTTAAGGGAGCGACAACAACGACGGTACCAGCGGAGGAGGAAGAGGAATCGCTCTTAAAAATTATATCGGGGTTGTTTTGAAAAATTCAATAAATGTATCGCATATATGTAGTTTTATTTATACGTTAAAGTATTCGGTATGATATGGTCAAAAAATGTAGCGCCAAAAAATGTCGGCGCGAACACGACCGTGATAAGTAAAAAAATGAAAAATTAAACTACTCGTTCGCAGATTTCGATATCTAAATAATACTGAATGTGGCCGAATTTCACCGCCAATTGATTTGTTTTATACAGCTTAACCAACAGGCCTTCTTTTCCGATGAAGGCGGCGCCTGGGGGTAGGTATTGTTCGATGGATACTCCGTCTTTTATTCCAATTCGAATGTTTTTTGGCATGGCGGCGTCGAATGCGTCTGTCCAGTTTGCGCGAATAGCGAACCACTCTTTGATTGGTATATGTTCCAACAATCGTGTTAAGACATTGACTGGGTAATAATGCTCGATTGGAAATTCGACTAGATTGAAGAGCCACCAGTGTGGGCCACTATCCGCGGACAACATATTGCCAGGGTTGCCTTCGCCGTAATCTAGGGCTGTGTAAGATTGGCCATGCACGACCGCCCTTTTAATGGCTTTTTTGATGAGGCTCCGTCGTTGTTTGTCAGTGAGGACAGTATTATTAATGTCTTCCAGTTTCACTTTTAATGACGGTATCATTGTTAACTTTGCTTTTGCGGTTTCGTTCTCAGAGGCAGCAATCGTTTCTTTCATTTTTTTCTTCATTTCCACGAGTTCGGCATTACACCACGCGTGGGTTCCGGAGTGGGTCAGGAATGAAATCAAAACACAGATGTCTAAAGACATATTCGTACACTTCGATGCGTACGATTCGCCACCCGTTTGTTTATAGAAATCGTCGTTTCCTGATTGCCATGCATCGCGGTGCAAGTCTGGATTGACGCACGACATGCCAAAGTCAATAAACGTGACGCTTTTGGAAGCGTAGTCAAAAAATACGTTATGGCCCGATAAATCACGGTGCATGAAGTGGAAATCGCGCTGAAGATGCCACAGGGCTTTGCAGACATGTGCCAGAGATATCATTAGGCGCGATGTCCCTAATATTTTCAACGGCACACCTTCTGCACGACGCATGCATATATCGACGTCGGTCACCCTCTCAACGTCAATCATGCTTACATCGCCGTCGTCCTCCTCCGCGGCAAAACGCTGGACAAAAAATAGTTCGGGTACTTTAATTTTTTTATAAATAGCGCCGTCGGCAGCAACTTTGGGGGGTACATATGCCTTTGCGCCAACCAGTTGTTTTACATAGGCTCTGACTTTCTCTAAAACCAACGGACGATTCCGAATTTGTTCAAATAGATACGCCTGTGTGATAATTTCAAACAAAATGTCGTCAATAGTAGTCTCGTCTGCGCTTTTAATAACGCACAAATGACCATTATATGCTACCAGTGTTTTCGCGTCGGCGAACGAACCGGCTTCTGTATAGCCGGGAACGACGTAGGCAACACCTTCACTCAATTCAGAGTCTAAATCTTTTTCCGGCGGAATTGATACCTGAACGTCGCTATTATTATTTTTAAACTTGTTTACAGTTTTCATTTTTTTCCATAGGGCGGTTTTAAACGGGTTTTGTTTGTCTTTGTAAGCGACGGCGTTTACTGGAAGTTCTTTTACCCATAAGACAGACAGTGTTGATTTTTCGGTCGAGCGAATAATTTCAAGTTTGGTTGTCCACTGATTTTGGTTGTGAAGTTTGGTGATTTGATCAACGATGCCTTTTCCACTTTCGCCGACCAACCAAAGTAATTTTTTTGCGTCATCGGACAATTTCAGAAACAAATCCATCTAAGAATAGTTTGTAAATATTTATAGTACAAAAAAAATAAACGTGACACCGACTATATAATTATTTGTTCATATTTAAAAAATGAGGTACAATATTGTTTTCGTGGGCAACGTTGGCACGGGCAAAACGTCAATTATTCGGCGCTATCTCAAAAAGCCGGGTGATACGGTCAGCACATTGGCCGTCGATTTCATTTCCATTGAGCACGACGATATAAACATGTCCATATGGGACACGTGTGGTCAAGAACGCTTTGAAGCGATTACGTCTTCCTATTTCGCGCGGGGTCATGTGTTTGTGCTTGTACATGATATTCAGGACACTTCTGTAGACCAGTTGGAAAGATGGTTTAAACAAATTCAAGAGAAAGCACCCCAAAGACATGAGCCCGTGATAATAGTTGTTTCCAATAAAACAGATTTGCACCCGTTTGCATCGACGACCATTACCTCGTGGATAAAAGACCGCATGTTTGATCATATTTATACGTCTGCCGTTTCTGGTGAGGGAATAGACAATTTATTTTCCAAAATGAAAGATGCCGTCGTTGTTCATCAGGCAGATTGGTTGTCACCCTCCTTGCCCGCGCTGCCTGTTCAGACGACCGTTAAATCTCCTGGATGTAGTTGCTAAGAGTAGTATGTACATTATGTATAGATGGACGGTTGTCCAAGATTGATTGAATATGTTTCATAAATGTTTCGTTTTGTAGACAGGGTGAAAAGTTTTTATCTGACAGTTTGAGTATCAGCATGTTTTTGCCATCGTCCATAATAACCCAGTCGAGACACGCCGCTGCGACCTTGGACTCATATTGTTGTTTCCACGTGTGCAAGCGCATTATAAACAATACCCGTGGATTCATATGGCCCTTAAACTGCGTCACCGACCACGACCCTTCAACAGTGACTTTCGATGGCGATATTCCCAAAGGGGCTTGGTAAAATGTAATGGTAGGTACGGCTAAAACAGACATTTCTTTCTGACGGACATCCCTTTATAGTTCCAGGCGAAAAATACCACCCATCTGATTGGACGCCGTATGTGTCAAATCGAGAAATGACTGCATCCACGATGAAGTTGCAGCTTGTTGTACCACAGTTTCTATTTGTAAAGACGCCTGGTCGCTCCACTCTCCCGGAACAAATCTGTCCAATATGTGGTCTCGAACGCGCTTCCAGTGGTGTCTTTTATTACCGAAAATAAAATATTCCGCTGATAACAGATGGTACCAAAAAGATGTGTGTAATCGCATGGCGGCATAACCCTGTTGTGTTAGTTTCACAAAGGAAACAAATGTCGTGGATTGTCGGCCACCCATAGCATCCACCATCTCTTCGGTAATTCGCATAGGGGTATGGGCGTGTTTAGGGTCGTCGCCCAACACAAAACCAAAATCCACGTGTACCAAATGAGCATCCGAACAAACCAAAATATTTTCCAAATGACGGTCTCCAAGCCCCATGGTAAACGCTAGCAGGCAGGCACCCGCCGTGGATGAAATAACACGCTGTCGAAGCGTCTTGACGTGTAGCGATTCATTAGCAGTCATGATATAATTCAATAGGGTTATGTTTGAATTTCGTATGTCATACAGCGTGGTCGTCGAGGGAATCATTTGGACGACTCCTGATTTATCATTTAGGGGAAAGACATCGTAGGTATAGACTTTGCACGAACCCGTCAAATGATTAATCCAATACCCCATCGTCATTGCCAATCTATCTGTGCGCACATCCTCTTGCTTGAGTAAAACATTATACACAAGCCCGTCGGCAGTCGTCAACTGCATCATAAATGGTTTTGAAGAAGATGTCAACTGCTTTATGACGGTCATCCGAACAATGGTAACTTTCGTGTCCCATGGCAACAGAGTTGGGCCATGTTCTTGGAAAAAACTGACACAAAGCATACCTCTTCTCTCTTTCGACACGGAGCTCAGAATACAGCCAAAACACTTTGCTAAATCACGTGATTGAGTCAGTTCATTCTTTATTTTTATGGGCATATATTTCTCTAAACGTTTTTGAACCTTTTCTAATATGCTTCGCTGGGCCGTTTTTTGCAATTCACATTCAAACCATAAAGCATATACAAGTTCGATGTGTTGTGAGCAAATGGGGATGAGACCCTTTTTAAAAAGACCTTTGAAGCGACACGCAAAATAAACCCACCACGGTATCATTTGAATATGTGTGGCGGGTGACATTCGCTGCCAAGCGTCAATGACCCATAGTTGAATATCGGCATTCTCCAGTGTCTCCGTATAGCATAGTCTTAAAATATCTTCTACTGACAATGAGGAGTGACATGTGCGAGAGCACATTAAACGACGGCACGGAACCTGATATACTTCGGTGTTTTTGTGTGGATGTGTGCCAAGCTGTTGAAAACTGGCGACTGTATGGATTTGCCATGACACATGACCGAAAAATTCTTTGTAATGTGTCCTTAGAAAATCACATTCGAGGGCGGAATATTTTTGACAAGACAATTTGTACTGCATGCCTCGAAATATCGACAATATCGTATTGACCGCGTAATTCCACTGTTTGTCAAGCAAACGCAATTGGAATAACTGGTCAAACATGATGGGCAAAATACTTATCATACGAATTAAATGTTCGACTTCGGCGGCGCGCTTTAAACTCTGAGCACACGAAGCGCATGTTCGCTGTGGCGTGTCTGACATAATGCCAGAAAAGGAGAAGTAGTAGGACGGTATGAGTTCTCTATACGCCGAACATGCGGAACAGAACACACGACCGCATGACCGACAGTGATGTTTCCGCCGAAAGGAAGAAAAGGATGTCCCGCATCCAAAACACCGTTTCACCCGTTCATCGGGTATCCATGTCACTGGCAATGATGGCCGAATCGTCCATTCCTTTCGACCGGAATTACGGTCGACCATCATAGACATAGACAAATCTGTCATTCATTTCAATAAACAAATGTAAATACCCAAAAAATGAACGAACCACTTCCGTAACACATATATGAATTAAAAAACAAATATAAGTTATATAATAAATAAACAAATGTCCCTCACTATTATCGCCATACCTTTACTACTTATTGCAATTATATACCTCGTGTTTTTCAGGGTACAGCGCAATAGTAAACCTAAACAGAAGTTTTCGTCGGTGCCGGCGGAGGTTGTCCGGGCATCTTTGGAAGAACGTGTGCGCCGTCGGATGGGGAAATCGACCTAAGACCGATTCGGCCCCATCGCCATTTGGGAACCGACCAAATCTCTAGACGCACATGTCTCGCATCGGTCGTCGTTTTTATTTGGCGAACGTGTATGATGCTCAACAAAAATAGCTGACCTTTCGAATCAACTTGGTATGACAGGCACGTTTTCTCCAGTGGATTATCTTTTGCCCACAAAGGCAAGTGAATTAAGAACCCATTAATATTATTGGTCGCTTTCCAGCCGCGTCCATGCTCATCATAACTCAAAGATTTTAAATTTTCAATGTAGTGCCACTCTTTTTTAGAAAACATTCATACAAAATATAATCTACCGTATATAGTTTATTTACATTTTTAATAAAAAACTAACATTTTAACGACGGTAGAAAACGACATTGTCAAGGAATTTGATTCAAATCAAATTACTACAACACTTCTGGGAATTATTTAAATAAAACATGAACAAACGTCAACGCACCGCAGGCCCCGACCAATGGTCGTACGTCTCCAAAGCATGGAACGCGTCATCACTCGCCGAACAGGTCACGAAACTCATGGACGATAAGGTGGAACTCACCGCCGCCCTCCAAACGTGCTCTCATCATCTAAACAGCTATACGCAGCTTTACGAAAAGGCCAATAACAAATATGAAAAATACAAAGCGTGCTACCAAGAAAAGCACTTGTTGGTTGAAGAACTTACGAAACAATTGAACGAGGCCGTACAAGCCAAAGCTATGGCCGCAAAAGTACACGCTGAATCCGTCGAACAAATCAAGGCGGTTGCGACGGCAGAACAAGAGGCAATCGTCGTGAAAATGTCAATCAAATTTGAGCAAAAATCATCCTCGGTAGCGACGGTTTTCGCCGAAACTCGCGCGAAATTGACCTCCGAAATCGACGAACTACAGCGCGGACTGACAGAACAACGCGCCCGTGCAAAGGCATGGCGTGTCCGCTACGAAAAACTGGTCTCGGATGGAACAAAGGCGCTCGCCACCAAGACGGTCTCCGAATATGGGGTTACGCCCAACGAGGTCACCGCGTACAAGAATTTTGCACAAAAACAAGCTGCAGCCGCGATAGCCAACAAGCTTGCCCAGGAGGCTGCTCTCCAAGCTACCACTGTAGGATTAAAATCATTGGAAGATGCTTAACTGCTTATGCGAAGACTCGTCATTCAAATTTGTTATAACAGGAATTCTGTTAGTGTAAAATTTTTGGCAAAAACCACCACGCCAAGTACTGGAGTAGTCAAATAAAAAATTTTACACTAACTATATCAGTATATTCTATCTCTCATATTGTACCGATGCGACGAGTCGTCCGCCTGATGATTGGTATCTAGCACCGGGCGGAAAATCTTCGTCTAATATCCAGTAGACGATTATTTTTTTTAATTGATTTATCATATAATTTATTCGAAAAATGCTGAGATTTTGTCGAGATTTTGATTGCAATCAAATTTTTGTGCTGAGATTTTGTCGAGATTTTGATTGCAATCAAATTTTTGTGCTGAGATTTTGTCGAGATTTTGATTGCAATCAAATTTTTGTGCTGAGATGTTGTCGAGATTTTGATTGCAATCAAATTTTTGTGCTGAGATGTTGTCGAGATTTTGATTGCAATCAAATTTTTGTGCTGAG
>Ga0115003_10005012_pt1 | contig 10079 bp, 9 predicted proteins | sample ArcticOcean_MG_C_7_FD_88736 | JGI IMG/M metagenome (GOLD analysis project Ga0115003, IMG submission 88736) | Marine microbial communities from western Arctic Ocean - ArcticOcean_MG_CB11_88 | ecosystem: Environmental > Aquatic > Marine > Oceanic | place: Arctic Ocean: Canada Basin | collected... | reverse complement strand
CATATTTTACAAAAATATTCTTTGTGAAATTCTAAGCTTTAAAATATTTGAAGATGGCAGCGTATTTTCGTTTATAGATATTAATCCCGTTGCACCGGGGCATTCGTTGGTCATCCCTAAATTCCATACACCTAATATATTTGAGGCCCCAGATATTTGGGCTGCTGCAACTGTCAACGGTATCCAGCGTTTAGCCCACGCTGTTAAAGAAACGCTAAATCCAGATGGCATTAATATATCAAAAGCCAATGGCCCCGGGGCGGCGCAATCGGTATTTCATTTGCATATGCATTTGGTGCCGCGTTGTGCGGATGATGATATTAAAACGAATTAGGGCATCATTCCGAGTGATATGGATGCGATTGGAAGACTAGCCGAACGGATTAGAAAAAACGTCAATTAGAAACAGCGCTATTACTTGCGGACAAAAATGGTCCAATCGGGTAGTGGGCTATCATTTTGAATTTCCACATTTGGGCTTAAACGGGTGGCGCAGAAATCAAATAGGTCGTGCCCGTTAATATAGAAAAGCCCATCGTAATGATATTCTGCATCATCGCGTAACATGTTAAAGGCTAAGCCAAAACGGGTTTTTGACCAAAGCTGGAGCAAACTGGCTTTTATGTAGGCCTCCCATTCTTCTTCGTCTTGGCCCAAATGCATATTAAAAGTGCCTGAAATCAAAGTATAATCAGTGGCATCAATCGCTATAGTGTGCCGTCTGAATTCAGCCCGTTGGTCTGTAATTTTTTTACGTGCTGCGGTGACCATTTGGCTACTCATGTCGGTGCCGATGTATTGGGCATTTTTCATAATCGGCTTACCTGCCAAATATTCAAACAAAGCCCCATAACCGCAGCCAAAATCATGAATACTTATATTCTTTGTATTATCAGCGGGATCGAAGATATGGCTTAGTATTTCAAAGCGCTTGAATTGATATTCTTTATTTTGCCAAAACACACCGCGTGGATCATTGCCATATTGGCTTAAACGCCGCTCGTACGCGCGGGTGATCCGGGTTAGCAGTTTGGAGGAGTTTTTTAATATGTCGGAAGAAGAGGTCATATTTGGACCTTAGCCAAATTGGCGGTAAGCAAAACTAATTCAAAATTCAGCCCATTTGGGTTTATTTGGGCGTAAGATTGCTTGATCGCATATATATTCTGCGGCTTCGTTATTCAATTGATCCAAACGCAGAAGGGCAATTCCATGGCCCGCATTGCTCGTTCGCATTTCACCGGCATTTTTATCACCGACCATAATCGGCGTTCCGGGTTCCGGTGCAGCGCCTTCAATGAACACAGAAGTCAGCCTCTTTTTAACTAACCCTCTGTATTTTGTGCGGGCAGTTAATTCTTGGCCCATATAGCACCCCTTGTTCCAATCAATCCCGTTCAATTCATCAAACCCGCTTTCGATCAGTATCGCTTTATCAACAACCAAATCGCGGCTGGCATCGGGTAGGCCTAATTTTAGGCGGTGTAGGTCGTAATCGCATAGGGATTCTGGTTCTGCTGCTAGGGATTGAAGTTGAGCTCCGGCGGCTTCAATGGGTAAAACTGACCGCACCCCTGCCGTATTTAAACGCGGATCAATAAATTGCGTTCCTCCTGATATTTCGTGCGCCAAACCGCGTTCATTGTCTAGTCCCGTTGCTTGTGCCGCGTCATCGCCCCAAATAGCACATATTGAATAGGTCTCTGTTTCGTCTACTAAATCAGCATTCGCCCGCAATTTATATATGCGTAGACGCCTCATCAGGTCGGGAAGGCGGTCCTTTTCGCATTCAATTAATAGTTTTTCGCCGGATTGCGAGATAAAGAAATCGAACAGATATTTTCCCTGTGGTGTTAAAAGAGCTGCATATATGGTTTTATTGGGCGAAACTAAAGTTATGTCGTTGGAAATTATACCTTGTAAAAAATCCCTAGAATCGGAGCCTGTTACGGAAATAATGCCCCGATTCGTTAGATGTGTGTATGCGATTGGTGGCATAGTTGGGTCCTTAATAAGTAATGTTCAGGCGGGCAAATGAACGCGCATATTCTGGGCTTAAGTAAGAAGTAATCAGCGGCTACACTAAATGCAAGCGAGGAAGACTTTTCAAGTCGATATCCGCATCCTATAAGTGGCTGAATCTTTATCTTTTAAGTAGTTAAATATGCGCATTTTATTCATCACCGCAACCCGCATTGGCGATGCCATCCTTTCAACCGGATTGCTCGACCTTTTGGTGCAGTCACACCCCAATGCAAAAATCACGGTTGTTTGTGGTCCTGCAGCGGCTGGATTGTTTGAAGCGGCACCTAATATTGAGCGTTTGATTGTCATGGATAAAATGGTCTTTTCGTTGCATTGGCTCCGCATGTGGGGGCTTACCGTCGGTAAGTTTTGGAATTTAGTTATTGATTTACGCAATGCGCCGTTGTCATACATCGTACCCTCTTTGCGCCAGCGTCACTTAGGCAAAGTTAAAAATACCGAACATAGGGTCATTGGAATATCGCGGGTTCTGGGATTAGAAAATAACCCACCTGCGCCAAAATTATTTTGCTCTGATGCTGATCAATTACAGGCCAGGATATTGATACCTGATGGCGCACCTGTGCTCGCCATTGGCCCAACGGCAAATTGGGCCGCGAAAACGTGGCGAGTTGATTATTTTGCAGAATTGACCGAACGCTTTTCACAGCCTGGCGGGTTGATGCCGGATTGCCGAATTGCTTTATTTGGGCGTGATGATGAACGGCCAGACGCCATCCGTTTAATTGAAGCAATCCCTTGGGAGCGCCGGATTGATTTAATCGGTCGACTTAGTTTAGCTGAAGTTTATGCCTGTTTACAGCGCTGTTCGTTTTATGTGGGCAATGATTCTGGCTTGATGCATTTAGCCGCTGCGGCCGGAGTGCCAACACTTGGGTTGTTTGGCCCCAGCAAAGAACTGTTGTATGGTCCGTGGGGAGCGCATTGCGCCAGCATCCGAACACCCGAAGGCTTTGATGATATTCACCCCGAAGGCTTTGATCATAAATCATCAGGATCATTGATGGATAATTTGACCGTTGACCATGTTGAAGACGCAGCCCGTGATTTGTGGCAAAAAACCCAAGGTACCGCGGTATGAGTGATATTAGCCATAAATTAACTGTTGTGATTAGCGTCCATAATGAACAGGACCAGTTGGCAGACTGTCTGAAAACCTTGTCTTTTGCAGATGAGATTGTTGTGGTGCTTGATAAATGCACCGATAAATCAGGTGATATTGCGCGTGAGTTTACAGACCAGATTGTTGATGGGGCTTGGGACAAAGAGGGCGAGCGCCGAAATACGGCGATTGCCGCATGCCATGGTCAGTGGATATTCGAGATTGACGCGGATGAACGTGTGCCTGATGAATTAGCTCAGGAAATTTTAAAAACGATTGAGACGACACAACATGATTGGCATGAAATACTGGTCGATAATTATGTCGGAACTCGCCTTGTTCGTTGGGGTTGGGGGGCGTCTTTTGGCAAAGCGGCTTACCCCGGATTATTTAAAAAGGGCGTTAAAGTATGGGGAGATCAACGGGTTCATCCCAGCTTGAAATGGTCCGGTGAAAAAGGGCCGATGCTCAAAAGCCGCTTGATCCATTATGTGGACCGGAACATTTCAGACATGTTGCGCCGGCTTGATAATTATTCAACAGCGCGGGCCAAAGACATTCGTGAACACGGTCTTAAAGACACAACTGCAAATAACATCCGTCGCCTGATTTTACGATTTTTCAAATGTTACGTTTCTCGTAAAGGATACCGCGAAGGCGGATACGGTTTGATTGTCGCCATTTGCGCTGGTTTGTTCCCGTTGATATCGCATTTAAAAGCGACCCTGGAAGACAAATAATGGCACGTATATTATTAGCTGATGATGGCATTGAATTTAATGGGAAAACAATTGAGCAGCGCCCGCTGGGTGGGGTCGAGTCTTCAATCGTTAATTTGATGCAAGAACTCGCGGGCCGGGGGCACACGGTTTTTGTTCGTAACAAATGTAAAGCACCGTTAACGCACAAAGGGGTCGATTGGTGCCCGATTGACGATGGCGACTGGCCTGAAAATATTGATCTGTATATTGCCAACCGAGGTGACAAATTAATTGATCGTATGCCATCGGCCAAACGCACTGTGTTTTGGATACACAACCCTGCTGTTTATATAAAAAAATGGCGTTACTTATCTAAGCTGTGGCGGGTTAAACCGGCTATTGTCTATATTGGCGATTACCATGCAACAACGTACCCTGCTTGGATGCCGGGTGGAGAGCGGGTGGTTATTCCGTATGGAATGCCAGATGATTTTTGCCATGCAAAACCTTTGAAAACAGCCCCAGCACCGCGCGCGATTTTTACATCGAACCCTCTCAGGTCATTGGATTGGCTGCTGGACTTATGGGCCAACAAAATCGAGCCGCAAGTGCCGGGGGCTGAGTTCCATTTATTCACGGGTGCGGCAACCTATGGCTCTGTGGGGGATAAAAAAGCTGAAGCCATGGCCGCCGTTATCAAGCAAGCGGAAAGCTTAGAAGGGCAGGGCATTAAGGTTCGGGGGCCTGTTTCTAAATCCGTCTTAATTGAAGAATTTAAAAACGCCAGGTGCATGCTCTATCGGGGAGATATAAACGAGACGTTTTGTTTGGCCGTTGGTGAAGCGCAGGCGTCTGGTGTGCCAACGGTTGTCCGCGACTTAGGTTCTGTGGTGGAACGGGTTAAAGATGGCAAAACCGGGTTTGTTGCGAAATCGGATCAGGCCTTTGTTGATAACGCCTTAGCCTTATTGCGTGATGAAGCGTTGTGGAAATCACAACATGACGCAGCCTTAGACTTACAACGTAGTTGGTTATGGCCCGATGCGGCTAAACGTTTTGAACAATTGATTGAGACATAAATTAAATAATGAAAGTTTTACAAATCATGGCTGGTGCGGATGCGGGCGGCGCTGAATTATTTTTCGAGCGTTTGTGCGTTGCCATGAACAAACGAAACTCAATCGAACAGCGCGTTCTTATTCGCAATAATCCGAACCGGAAAAGCCGACTAGAGGCGGGGGGCGTAGAGCCCACTGAGTTGAAATTTGGCGGTAAACTGGATTGGCAAACATCGCGTGCAATCAAACGTGAAATTGACTCTTTTAAACCCGATATCGTTCTGACGTGGATGAACAGGGCAACGGATAAGTGCCCAGCCCCAAAAGATGGGAGTTTTATTCATGTCGCTCGGTTGGGCGGCTATTATGATTTGAAATATTATAAAACCTGCGATCATTTGGTTGCGAACACCGAAGACCTTGTCGATTATTTGATTAAGGAAAAATGGCCTGCTGATAAGGCCCATTATTTACCGAATTTTGTTGCTGAAGACATCGCTAAGCCGCTTGATCGGAAGGCGTACTTTACGCCCGAAAAGGCACCGCTGATTTTGGCCATGGGACGCTTGCATGAAAACAAAGCCTTTGATGTTTTATTACAAGCCATGGCGCGGGTTACAGATGCGTATTTGTGGATTGCTGGTGATGGTCCGCTGCGCGATGAATTAGATAAGGTTGCTGAAAAAGCTGGCGTTAAACCGCGCGTTCGGTTTTTAGGCTGGCGCGATGATGTGGCCGCCTTATTAAGCACGGCCGATCTGTTTGTTTGCCCCTCCCGGCACGAGCCGCTTGGAAATGTTGTGATTGAGGCATGGGCGTATAATACGCCCGTTGTTGCGGCTGATAGCTATGGGCCTGGAACGCTGATCACGCATTTGGAAACGGGCGTATTGGTCCCTATTGATGATTCTGCTACATTGGCGCGGGGGATTAAAAATGTTTTGAATGACCCTGAACTTGCGCGCTCGATGGTGGAAAAAGGGCGCGCCGAATATGAAGCCAATTTCACCGAAGACATTGTTGTAAATCAGTACCTAGAGTTTTTTGAAAAAGTCACAGCACCATGTGCGGCATCGCCGGTATAATGACCAAAAACGGTTCGCGCCCAGCGGACCGAATTATAGATGATTTTGCTAAAGCTCTTGAGCATCGGGGGCCTGATGGCGTTGGGCGTTATTTGTTAAACGATACAGCGTTTGTGCAAACTCGCTTGGCAATTATTGATTTGAACACGGGTGATCAGCCGTTTTTTCTTGAATCAGAACCCAATCAAGCGCCCTTGGCCCTGATTGCAAATGGTGAAATTTATAACTACTTAGAACTCAAACAGCAACTTGATGGCTTCACATTTAAATCGCAATCCGATTGTGAAGTGCCGTTGTTTCTATACCAAAAATATGGAATTGAATTCGCTGAAAACTTGCGCGGCATGTATTCAATTGCAATTCATGATCCTGCAAAAAACCGACTAATCCTCAGCCGCGACCCGTTTGGTATTAAGCCGCTTTATTATGGCGTTACTGAAGACGGTTTTGTTTTTTCTTCTGAATTTCAGGCCTTTCAAAAAGCCAAAATTTTGCATCCTAAAATCAACACCGAAGGGCGCGACTGCTTGTTGAATATTCAGTTTGGTGCGGGTGTGGAAACAATTATGGAAGGTGTTTACCGGGTTTTACCAGGTGAAACATTGGTTGTTGAAAAAGGAGAAATCACTGAGCGCATTCAACTGAATGCTCTTCCTCCTGTCGCGCCTGCGGTAATCAAAACTCAGGACGCATTGGAAAAGTTAGATGCTATTTTAGCGGATAGCATAGATGTACACCAACGCTCAGATGTGCCATATGGGATGTTCTTTTCGGGTGGTATTGATTCGTCTGTCATCCTTACCATGATGGCACGCCTAAACCCAGAACCCGTGCAAGCCTATACGATTGGGTTTAGCGGTACTGGCGTACACGATGAACGCGATCATGCCCGAACTGTCGCCAAAACAGTGGGTTCAGACCATCATGAAATAGAATTTTCAGAACATGATTTTTGGCATACGCTTCCCGCAATAACTTCCCTAATGGATGACCCCGCGGCGGACTACGCCGTTTTGCCCACATACAAATTGGCGGCAGAGGTCAAGAAGGCGGGGTTGAAGGTTGTGTTGTCTGGCGAAGGTGGGGACGAATTATTTGGTGGTTATGGCCGCTATCGACGCGCCATGCGCCATCCATGGCTGGGGGGACGACCGATGCGCCAATCTGGGACCCTCGAGGGTCTTGGACTGTTAAGGAACGAGATACCTCAATGGCGAACTGCGTATGATGCCCCTGCAAATGATTTACCCCAAAGCTATACGCGCCTGCAAAAGGCTCAGGCGCATGATTGTGCCGATTGGTTGCCCAATGACCTGCTGAACAAACTCGATCGCTGTTTGATGGCACATGGGGTTGAAGGGCGCGTGCCTTTTTTAGACTCGGTGGTTGCTGATTTTGCTTTTGGGTTACCTGATGGCCTTAAGATCAAAGACGGGCGGGGTAAATGGTTGTTGAGAAAATGGCTGGATCAAAACTTGCCCGAAGCCAAAGCGTTTAGCAAAAAGCGTGGGTTTAGTGTACCTGTAGCGGAATGGATTTTGGTCAAGGCTCAGACGTTGGCCCCCTTGGTCGCCAATCAGCCCGGCATTGTTGAGGCATGCCAGCCGGATGCGGTGCATAGATTGTTCGCATCGATGGACACATCGGCGGATAAAAAACGAGGCCAAGCGGCATGGCATCTTTTGTATTACGCTTTGTGGCATAATCATCATATATGCGGGTTTGCATCGGATGGCGATGTGTTTGATAGTTTAAATTTAGGCAAAGGCGACAGTTGAAAATGGATCAGATTACGATACGAAAACCGGACGACTGGCACCTTCATGTGCGTGATGGTGAAATGCTGCCAGCTATTGTGCCTTTGACGGCTAAGCAATTTGGTCGAGCGATTATTATGCCGAACTTAGTGCCGGCGGTTACTACGGTTGAGCAAGCTCTAGCGTACCGGGACCGAATTCAGGCGGCTGTACCTGAAGGGGTTAACTTTACGCCATTGATGACGTCCTATTTGACCGATGGTACTGATGCGGACGCGCTTGAGCTTGGATATAATGACGGTGTTTTCAATGCGGTTAAAATGTATCCAGCCGGAGCGACCACTAACTCCGATTCCGGCGTTACCGATATAAAAAATGTACGCCCTGCTTTAGAGCGCATGCAAAACATGGGTATGCCATTGTTGGTGCATGGTGAAGTGACGGACCCAACGGTTGATATTTTTGACCGGGAAGCGGTATTTATCGATCGGGTGATGATACCACTGCGCAAAGACTTTCCAGAATTAAAAGTCGTGTTTGAACACATTACGACAAAACAGGCAGTTGATTATGTTTTATCGTCAAAATCGCATATCGGGGCGACTATTACGCCGCATCATTTGATGATTAATCGAAATGCGATTTTTCAAGGTGGCATTCGCCCGCATATGTATTGTTTGCCGATAGCCAAACGCGAAGAACATCGCTTGGCATTACGCAGTGCGGCCACATCAGGTGATGCGCGGTTCTTTTTAGGTACAGATTCAGCCCCCCACTCTCAACATACCAAAGAAACCGGTTGCGGATGTGCGGGTGTTTTCGTCGCATCAACGGCGGTTGAGCTTTACGCCCAAGTGTTTGATGAAGAAGGTGCGCTTCAAAACTTTGAAGCCTTCGCATCGTTGAACGGACCCAACTTCTATGGTTTAGCACTTAATGAAGAAACCATAACGCTTAAACGATCCGAACAATTTGTTCCGGAATACGTTGAAACGGAGAGCGGTGATCGAGTTGTGAACTTTAAAGGGGGCGAAGCATTGGCTTGGTCCATGGACCTCTCCGTAAGCTAAATCATAAGAGACTATAGAATTTAATTAGCAAAGGTAGTAGTTATGGTGACATCTAATGAATTTATAGGGTTGTTGTTAGAGCAAGACGAAGATCGGAAAGTATCAAACTCCATCCAGACCATATCTAATGATCAGTTGCCTGAGGGCGATGTGACCATTGCCGTCAAATATTCAACACTTAATTATAAAGACGGTATGATTATTAAGGGGATTGGCCGTTTGGTTCGCGATTACCCACATATCCCAGGGATAGATTTTTGTGGTGTTGTTGAAGATTCATCCTCTCCTGATTACAAACCCGGTGACGAGGTGATTTTAACCGGTTGGCGGGTTGGCGAGATCCATTGGGGTGGGTTTGCTACGCGCGCACGGGTGAAGTCAGAATGGCTGGTGCGTTTACCTAAAGGATTGTCTTTAGAGCAATCTATGGCCATTGGAACTGCTGGATTAACTGCAATGCTTGCTATTATGACCATTGAAGAGCACGGGCTGACGCCTGAAAAAGAGGGCGAAGTTTTGGTCACGGGTGCTGCTGGTGGTGTTGGTTCTATTGCCGTGTCAATTTTATCAAACATAGGGTACGATGTGGCGGCTGGAACTGGTCGGGCTGAACAACATGATTATTTAAAAAGCTTAGGTGCCAAATCAATTGTCATCCGTGAAGAATTAGCCGAAGTGCCGCGCGGTCCTTTAGGCGGAGAGCGTTGGTTGTCGGTTGTTGATAATGTTGGCGGCGAAGGTTTGGGTAATGTTTTGCTGTCTGTTGCTTATTGGGGCACCGTTGCTTCCGTTGGTAATGCGGGTGGCATTGAGTTCAAGTCCAATGTTTTGCCGTTTTTGTTGCGTGGAATTAACTTATGCGGGATCGATTCCAACACATGCCTAAAAGAACGCCGTATCAAAGCTTGGAATCGTTTAGTTGCTGAGCTTCCAATGGATAAATTAGCTAAAATAACAACCACGGCACCTCTTACCCAGTTGTCTGAATTAGCCGGTCAAATTTTGCAGGGTCAAGTTCGAGGCCGCATCGTTATTGATGTGAATGGCTAGTACTGAATTCCGCTAAGACGTTGAAATCGTGTCCCGCTTTGGCTTTTTCTGAAGCGGGTTTTTTTGGCAAAAATCTGCGTTTGAATATCCAGAATATATGGGACGTAGCAAATGCCGCAAATTCAACGGTGGAGATAACAAATGTGGAAAATTATAGTCGCTGGGTTGGCAATATTGAGTTTATCAGCCTGTGCACATAAATCAGCTTAT
>Ga0115003_10005008_pt1 | contig 10084 bp, 5 predicted proteins | sample ArcticOcean_MG_C_7_FD_88736 | JGI IMG/M metagenome (GOLD analysis project Ga0115003, IMG submission 88736) | Marine microbial communities from western Arctic Ocean - ArcticOcean_MG_CB11_88 | ecosystem: Environmental > Aquatic > Marine > Oceanic | place: Arctic Ocean: Canada Basin | collected... | reverse complement strand
TCGGATGTTCAGTCTTTTCCTGCTTTTACCTGTTTTCAGTGTTTTGGCCATGGATTTGTCAGGTGCAACTCCATTTTTGATAGGAGTAGCTTTTGGTGCATATGGTTTGACTCAGGGACTTCTCCAGTTGCCTTTCGGAATGTGGAGTGACAAAGTAGGTCGGAAGAAGGTGATTGTGATTGGTTTGACATTGTTTATTGCAGGCAACATTCTTGCGGCTTTTGCAGATTCAATCCATTGGATGATAGTAGCGCGTTTTCTTCAAGGGACAGGAGCGATCAGTTCAACCGTCTTTGCTTTGATTGCGGATTTAACACGACCTGAAGTTCGTACTCGGGCAAATGCAGCTTTGGGCGCGAGTATCGGAATAGCTTTTGCCTTTGCTTTTGGGGCTGCTCCTTTTTTTGGTGAGTGGCTGGGATTACAGGGTATGTTTATGATGATTGCACTTTTGTCAATGACGAGTTTAGTTTTAGTTATTACAACTGTTCCGAATCCGGAGCCCAGAGCGACTCTTCCTCAAAAAACTTCTTTTTGGAACATGGTAAAAATTGTCTGGAATGTTCCAACACTGAGGACAATCAGTTGGGGCGGTTTTGTTTGCGGAGCAGGACTATCGTCAACTTTTTTCCTGATTCCAATGATTTTAGTTCAGCACGGATATGAACGTGCTGAAATGTGGAAAATATATTTACCAATGATGCTGGCAGGTGCCGTTGCAATGATTTTGGCTGCAATCTTTGCAGAAATTTGGAACCGTTTCCGGGAAGCCATGCTGTTTGGAATTGTTCTCTTGTTTATTTCATTAATTGCGATGGGTATTGGACAGGAGCAGGATCGGCTCTTGTGGTTCGTAGTTGCATTATTTTTCTTTTTCATGGGCTTTAACGTATTTGAACCAATTTTCCCTTCTCTGGTCACCCGCAGTTCGACCGAGGAGACTAAAGGTACTGCGATGGGAGTTTATAATTTCGCTCAATTTATCGGTCATTTTTTTGGAGCAACTGTTGCAGGTGCACTTTATGTAAATAATTTTTTCATCTTCCTGCTGTTACTTGCTCTGGCCGAAATTTGGTTTTTCTATTTGACACTCTCTTTTCCGAATCCTGAAAAACGAAAAGCCAAAACCGAAGAACAACAAATATCGGAAACCACAATTCAGGAAGCTTAGTCTGAAGCAGAATTATAGAACATGATACTACAGCAAAAAATCGGCTAAACCTAAGATAAAAGATGGACTTAACAACTAGCGATGACAAAATGTAAATCATGATTAGCGATATTTTCCGTAATGCAGGATATTCCGAATGAACTTTGCGATTCGAGAATATAAATCCTGAAACTTGTAAATGAACCCTGAAAACAAAAATATAAAATGCCTCAACAACTTAATCCCGTAATAGTCCCTTTGCTCCCGATGCGGGAAGAGATAGTTTTTCCTGGAGCAACTGTTCCATTTTTTGTAGGCCGTCAAGCATCTATGGACGCACTGGATCGTGCGTTGGCAGGCGACCGCGAAATTTTTGTGGTAACTCAGCGTGAATCCGCAGTTGAAAATCCGCATGAAAGCGATTTGTTCGAAATTGGAGTACTGGGACGTGTGCTTCAGGTTATGCGCTTGCCAAACGGTACTGTAAAAGCACTCTTTGAGGGAAGCAGAAGAGGGAAACTGCTATCTACAAAGTTGGCTGAAAAAGAGTATCTGGTACAGGTTCAACCTGTCGATGAAAGTGCTTTTGACATTGATCTAGAAAAATTGAATGAGTTGGCGGAAGAAGTACGTGAGTTGTTTAAAAATCACGTTAAACAGGGAAAAATAAAATTGAGTAAAGAAGCTTTGGCATCACTTGAAGCAGCAGATGCAATGCTAGTAAGTGACCTCGTAGTTTCACTGATGGAACTGCCTCGTGAACAAAAACAAGAATTGTTAGAAACTTTGAATCCGGAAACTCGTCTGCAAAAGGTACTTGAGGTTTTGAAAGATGAGATGAAAATTGTACAACTTGAAGATAAGTTGAAGAAAGAGGCGACAGATCAGTTCAGTGATAACAAGAAGGAGGATTTTCTGCAGGATCAGTTACGCAACATCCAAAAAGAACTGGGACAGATGGATGATCCAAAAGCGGAACTGGATGAGATTGGTGAAAAAATTAAAAAAGCAGAAATGCCAGAAGAGGTGGAAATAGAAGCAAAAAAAGAGTTGAAAAAATTACGGATGATGTCGCCTATGTCTTCCGAAGCGAATGTAGTGCGTAATTATCTGGAGTGGTTAACTTCCATGCCTTGGAAGGTGAGGACAGAAGATAATTTTGATCTTGTAAAGGCAGAGAAGATTCTCGATGAAGACCATTATGGCCTTGAAAAAGTTAAAGAACGTGTCGTTGAATATTTGGCAGTGGCATCACTCAAAGGAAAATTAAAAGGTCCTATTCTTTGTCTGACAGGACCTCCGGGAGTTGGAAAAACATCGCTCGCAAAATCAGTGGCCCGTGCTTTGGGTCGTAATTTTGTGCGTATCAGTTTAGGTGGTGTTAGAGATGAGGCGGAAATCCGTGGACATCGCCGTACCTACATTGGCGCCATGCCTGGTAAAATAATTCAGTCCATTAAAAAAGCTAAGAGTAGCAATCCGGTTTTGTTGATTGACGAGATTGACAAGTTGTATCAAAGTAATATCAGCGATCCCTCCGCGGCCATGCTTGAGGTACTTGATCCTGAGCAGAACAGTACTTTCATCGATCACTATCTTGACGTTGAATACAGTTTGGAGGATGTCCTTTTTATCTGTACGGCAAATAGCATTCAAAATATTACCGGACCTTTACTGGATCGGATGGAAGTGATTCATTTGTCAGGTTATACCGAGTTGGAGAAACTACATATCGCTACTCAGTTTCTGACCCCGCGCCAGCGAAAATTTCACGGTTTGAATGAGAAGCAACTGCGTTTCCGTAAATCCGCGATTGAGGAAATTACTCAAGGTTATACACGGGAGGCAGGTGTACGAAACCTGGAACGTGAAATTGGTAAAGTATGCAGAAAAATTGTAACACGACTGGTACGTACCAAAGATAAGAAAGCAACTATAGTAACACCGAAACTGGTGCATGAACTGCTCGGAGTACCTCAATTTGAACACGATCAGCGTGAGGATGAAAATCAGATCGGTGTTTCCATGGGATTGGGTGTGACTTCAATGGGCGGAGAAATGCTAATCATTGAAGTTGTTTTAATGCAAGGTTCTGGAAAAGTGGTTTTGACGGGAAAACTGGGAGATGTGATGCAGGAATCCGCCAGAGCGGCTTTTTCTTATGTTCGCAGCAATGCAGAATATTTAGGTATTGATAGTGACATTTTTGCTAAAACAGATTTACATGTTCATCTGCCTGAAGGTGCAACTCCGAAAGATGGGCCTTCTGCAGGTCTACCTTTGATGATGGCCATTATCAGCAGCTTCACCAAAATCCCTGTCAAGAATAGCGTAGCGATGACTGGTGAAATAACATTACGTGGGCATGTTACTGAAATTGGTGGCTTGAAAGAAAAACTCCTTGCTGCAAAAAGAGGACTGATTGAAACAGTGCTCATCCCTGAGGAAAATGAAAAAGACTTAATCGAAATTACTGATGAAATTAAAAGCGGCTTAAGAATTATACCATTGAAAAATGTTAAAGCAGCATTAGAGTTTGCCTTGGAAAAGCATGTCGATTTTGTTCAAGATCAAGAAATTATTGTTCCAGACATATCCTGGCCAAATTCGAATGATACTCCTGCTACAGTCTGAAATGTGGTTACGCTTAAAATCCATATAATAAATTAATACAGTATTACAGATCGATATAAAGAATGAAAAAACCAGACACAAATTCCAAACTCTATAAAATCCGGCACTCCTTAGCTCATGTTCTGGCACAGGCGGTGCTGGAAATACGTCCTGATGCAAAACTGGGTTTCGGCCCGCCGATTGATTCCGGATTTTATTACGATTTTGATTTAGCTGAACCCTTGAGCCCGGAAGACTTGCCAAAGCTGGAAAAACGTATGCGTCACATAATCAAAACCGGACAGATTTTTGAACGTGAAGAACTTGACCAGAAGCAGATGGTGCAACGTCTCAGCAAAGATAATCAGTCCTACAAAATTGAGCAGGCCGAAGATCTTTCTGCAAACAATGAAACTCTTAGTCTCTATCGAAACGGCCCTTTCTGGGACTTGTGCGAAGGTCCGCATGTGGAGACAACCCGCGACATACCTAAAAATTGCTTTACCCTTGATACACTTGCAGGAGCCTATTGGAAGGGTTCTGAAAATAACAACATGATGCAGAGGGTGTATGGACTGGCATTTGAGACAGCTGACGAGCTTAAAATATATCAGGATAAACGTCGACTGGCGATGGAGAGAGATCATCGTAAACTGAACAGCAAACATCACTATTATGCCATCAGTGAAGAAGTAGGCAAAGGTTTGCCGTTGTGGTTACCGAACGGCACTGTGATTCGTGAAGAGTTGGAAAAACTGGCCAAGGAGATGGAATTTTTTGGTGGCTACAAAAGAGTTTCAACACCGCATATAACCAGAGAAGAATTATTGCATACATCAGGACATCTTCCTTATTATGAAGACAGTATGTTTCCTCCTATGGAGATGGACGGTGAACGCTTGTTTCTCAAGCCAATGAACTGTCCTCACCATCATATGATTTATAAAGCAGAACCTAGGAGTTATCGTGATTTGCCTTTGCGTCTGGCAGAATATGGAACTTGTTACCGATATGAGCAGTCTGGAGAACTGGCTGGATTGCTGAGGGTACGCTGTATGACCATGAATGATGCCCATATTTATTGTACACCTGAACAGGCAAAAGAAGAGTTTATCAAGGTTATGAATCTTCACACGGAATACTATAAACTCTTTGGTTTAAGTGATTTCTGGATACGTTTTTCTCTTGCAGAGGAACAAACTGGAAAGTTTGTAGATGAACCGGAACTCTGGCAAAAAGCCGAAAAGCTGGTAAGAGAAGCTATGGATGAAGTGGGCATTCCTTATCAGGAAGTACGCGGGGAAGCGGCTTTTTACGGACCAAAAATAGATTTTCAAGTTACAAATGTGGTTGGACGGGAAGAAACAGCATCGACTAATCAACTTGACTTAGTGATAGGTAAGCGTTTCGATTTGACTTATATTGGAAGTGACAATGAAGAGCACACACCGATCATAATTCATCGGGCTCCCCTGGGAACGCATGAAAGGTTTGTAGCTTTCTTGATTGAGCATTACGGAGGGGCTTTCCCAACATGGCTGTCTCCGGTACAAGTGCGTGTAATTCCGGTAGCGTCTGCATTCAATGAATACGCAAACAGTTTGAATGAAAGTTTATTCGGCTCTTTTATGAGAACTGAAATTGATGATTCGAATGATTCATTCAGTAAAAAGATTAGATCTGCCGCAATTACAAAAATTCCGAATCTGTTGATTGTTGGAGAAAATGAGCAGGCTGACAAAACTGTAACCTGGCAGCGTTACGGAAGTAAAGAGCGTCAAACATTAGGCTTTGATGCATTTATGCCGCTCCTGAAAGAAGAAATTCTTCAGCGTAGAGACTGGCGTACAGCAGAACAAGCCTAAGAATTAATAGCGAGTAAACTGATTATGGCAGCAGAAAAACAGGAAACAGCTGGAGAGGAGGTTTCAGAGGAACTTGCCGGACAGATCGCCAGAGACGTGATGGTGCTCTTTCAGAAGCAAATGGATCCGGAAGCTGCTGCTGTTGATGCTTCTTCCTATCTCTGGCAAAATGCCGGTAGCCCTGAGAAAGTTTCCTATTTTGTTGATGCTACCGAGTTATGGCTTGAATCAGGTGCAACCGGAGATAAATTCGCTGCATTGAGTTGGATCGGACTCGTTACTCAGAGTGTTAATAATCAGGATTATGACACTTTCCTGCGTATGATGATTGTGGCAATACTTGATGGTTATTACAGTCTGCAAAAACCTGATATTGATTATAAGGAAAAAAGATATTCCTCTTATACTTCAATTATTTCAAATACATTCATCCGCATGATAGAACTAAATCCTGCCAGCGAAGCAGGAGCCTCAGAAATATTCTCTATTTTGGTAAACTGTGAAATGGCACTGGAGGCAAGTTCTCAGGCTGAAGAAGAAGAAGAAACAGGCAGTAGCACGATCCCGACCGACATGAAGAAATTGTATGACGAAATGATCGATTATCTTGCTGATCGTGGGACGTTTAAATCAGATCCGATGTCAGGAGAAGAAGAAAATCCGAATGAGCATATTGAAATTTTATGCGAAAAACTGCGTGGGACACGTCGTAATGTAATGCAGGAAGTTATCAATGAACGTGCTCTTGAAAAAAGAAAAAAACTGGAAATGGAGTTGGAGAACCAACTTGCTTCTGCTGAAGAAATTGTCATGGTTTCTCCGCAATTTACAGATGGAATCGCCTTCTTTGTTCAGGAAAAACGATTTAATTTTAAGTATCTTGCTGTTGAAAAAATAAGGATGACGCTTCAGTTGCTTGGCTCAATCACAGGTGCTGTATATTTTTTACTTGGTTTCATGGGAGTTTGGGGAGTTCACTGGATAGACGGAATAGTAGTTTGTTTGGTGATGCTGGTTTTTGTACGTATAGCAGCTTCAAGAGCGCAATTTCAGTATTTTTATCCTGTTGATATTAGTAAAGAATTAGAAGAATGTGCGACTGCATTCTTAAATGTAATGCGGAGCATGTCGCAGGAACAGCTTGAACAATTTTTAGTACGCCAGATAAAATTAGAACGTAACCAAAAATATTTGGCAATGGTACCTGAATTTATGAAATATCTTTATGCGATAATGCCTGACCGTAAAAGTATGGTGATTACAGTGGATGAACTTTCTGAACTCGTTGAAAATTCTGAAATTGAAGTGGCTAAACAATTACGCGGTCAATAAGAAAAAGACAAAGTCTCCCTGCTACTGAAGAACTTAAATTTCTTCCAGACATCACACAGTTCTATCACAGAAAATGACATCACGCCTCCGCATTTCATCAATCAATGAAAAACTACTGAATCAGCAGGTGACTCTGAATGGATGGGTACGCACCTGCAGAGGTTCAAAAGGTATTTCCTTTATTCAGCTTTATGATGGTTCGAACCAATACGGAATTCAAGCTGTGGCGGATGAAGTACTGGCAAACTATGAAGAAATTTCCAAACTGACCACCGGTACGTCAGTCAGTATAATCGGCAAGGTGGTTGAGTCTCCTGCCAAAGGCCAGGCGTTTGAAATTCACGCTGAAGAAGTAAGAGTTGTCGGTGCTTCATCAGGAGATTTATATCCGCTTCAAAAGAAGGGTCACACCCTCGAATTTCTGCGTGAGATCGCACATCTGCGTCCTCGAACAAACACTCTCGGAGCAGTCTTTCGTCTTAGAAACTCCCTCTCGTGGGCGATTCACAGTTTTTTCCAGGAACGTGATTTTCTCTATGTACAGACGCCGATCATCACTGCAAATGATGCGGAGGGCGCGGGTGAAATGTTTCACGTCACAGCACTTGATCTGGAAAATTTACCACGAAATTCTGAGGGGAAAGTTGATTACAGTAAAGATTTTTTTGGTACAGATGTAAGTCTGACAGTTTCCGGGCAGTTAGGTGCAGAAGTCTTTGCGCTGGCCTTCAGAGATGTTTATACATTTGGTCCAACTTTTCGTGCGGAAAATTCCAACACTTCACGTCACCTCGCTGAATTTTGGATGATTGAACCAGAAATGGCTTTTACAGATTTGCAGGGGATGCTCGTGTTGACGGAGGAGTTTCTCAAATATGTGATTGGTGTCTGTCTGGAACGTCACGAGGAAGAGCTCGAATTTTTGCAAAAAATGTATGAACCACACTTGCTAGAAACTTTGTATCATATTCACAAAACTCAATTTGAAACCCTAACTTACACTGATGCTATTGATATTTTACAAAAATCCGGAGAAACATTTGAGTTTCCTGTAAAATGGGGTGTTGATCTGCAATCAGAGCATGAACGTTTTTTAACAGAAAAACATGTTAAAAAACCAATAAATTTGATTGACTATCCTGCGGATATTAAAGCATTTTACATGAAGCAGAATGCAGATGGAAATACAGTCGCAGCGATGGATGTACTTTTCCCGCGACTTGGAGAAATAATTGGTGGTTCGCAGCGTGAAGATTCTCTGGAAACGCTTTCAAGAAAGATAAAAGAACACAAACTTCCGAGTGAAAACTACGATTGGTATCTTGATTTACGACGCTTCGGTTCGGTTCCGCACTCTGGATTTGGACTGGGGTTTGAGCGGTTAGTGCAGTTTGTGTCAGGCATGAAAAATATCCGTGACGTTATCCCCTTTCCGCGTGTTCCCGGAAACGCAAATTTTTAATGAAGATCCTTATCGGCAGCAACGTCCATTGGTGGAACGCGGAGGCTGCCTATGCCTCATCCATCGCAAAGCTGCTTCATGATGCAGGGCATTCCGTTTTTGTGCTGACACGTCCGGGCTCGCTTAATGAACAACGGCTGAAAGAACGCGGATTAAATCTAGTAACCCACATTGATCTCAACAGCAACAATCCTTTCCAGCTTTTTAGGGCTTATCAAAAGCTGAAGAAATTTCTACTAGAAGAACGCATTGAACTGATAAATCCTCACCGTTCTGAAGGTTTCCCTTTATTTATTTTTGCGGCCCACACTGTACGTTCGCTTGTTCCAGAAAATCGTCTTCCAGTGATACGAACACGTGGAACAACTAGGCTTTTGCATCAACATTGGCTGAATCGAAAAATTTACTCAGACTGGACGGACTTCCATATTACGGCAGGCAAAATAGTTTCGGAACGCTTACTGAGCCAAGTAAATATTTGGACAGAAAAGCTGAAAACAATTTATTATCCTGTCAGTTGTCCGGAACTTCCTCTGCTGCCGCAAAAAGATTTTCGGACTGAATTTAAGATTTCTACAAAAGCCAAAGTGCTTGCAGTTGTGGGACGTATTCGTCCGGTCAAGGGACAGCGGATAGTGCTTCATAGTTTGAGCCGGCTGTTGCTGGAATTTACTGATTTGGTACTGCTTATTCCGTATCGTGATACATCCGAATATGAAGCCGAAATGCAGGCACTCCGGAGTGATATCAGTAAACTAGAACTTGAAGCGCATGTGCGCCTAATTCCGGAACGGGAAGATATCCTGGCATTGATGGAATTTGCAGATGCAGGTATAGTAAGTTCAGTAGATTCTGAAGTAATATGCAGGGTCGCGGTTGAATTTTTTTCTGTTGGAACGCCTGTAGTAGCATTCCCTACTGGCTGTCTCCCCGAAATCATAAGGCATGCTGATAATGGACTGCTGACAAAAGATCAAACTCAGGAGTCTCTTACAGACGAATTACGGAAAATTCTGAAAGATCCGGAGCTCTGTGAACGTCTCGGTCAGGGAGCACGTCGTGATGCGGAAATTCGTTTTAATCCTCAAGACATGCTCATCGAAACTCTGGAAGTATTTGAGCGTTACCTCAATTAAAAAAATCTTCCGTTAATTAATTGACAAGCAGCACTCTTAACAGAATTAATTATGCGCAGCTCTTAAAACTGTATTAATAATTCAGCAGATTTAGAATTCAGACTTGAGAAATTAAAGCAAATTTAGGATAATTATTAAAAAAGGAGGGATGGGTGAGTGGCTGAAACCGACGGACTTGAAATCCGTTAAGGCGGCAACGTCTTCGGGGGTTCGAATCCCTCTCCCTCCGCCACACCTAGATTCTATTACATCCCACAACATCCTAACTAAATATATAAGTCATTGAAACAAATAGATTTATATAATTAGCCAATCCCTTTTAATTCCAAGCTATTCCCTTGCTTCCTCAGTCATTTGATGGTAAAATTGGTGGTAAATAATGCATTTTGCCAGAATTTTAATGAAAAAACTTTATGAGGAACTCTAATAAACTTACCGAGTTAAAAATCAAACAATCAAAATCAGAAGAAAAACAATACAAGCTTACTGATGGCGAAGGTATGTATTTGAGAGTTTATCCTAATGG
>Ga0115003_10005007_pt1 | contig 10086 bp, 12 predicted proteins | sample ArcticOcean_MG_C_7_FD_88736 | JGI IMG/M metagenome (GOLD analysis project Ga0115003, IMG submission 88736) | Marine microbial communities from western Arctic Ocean - ArcticOcean_MG_CB11_88 | ecosystem: Environmental > Aquatic > Marine > Oceanic | place: Arctic Ocean: Canada Basin | collected... | reverse complement strand
TTGTATAAAAGAATTATATCTCGATTAGATATCAAGAATGGAAACTTGGTGAAGGGTATTTCACTCGAGGGAGTAAGGAATCTTGGTGCTCCAGATTTCTTCTCAAAGATATATTATGACAATCTAATTGACGAAATGCATTTTCATAATGTAATAGCATCACTTTATGACAGCAACATGGTATTCGAAATAATTGAGAGAAATGCAAAAAAAATTTTTGTCAATGTTTCTGTTGGTGGTGGAGTTAGGAGTGAAGAAGAGGTTGATAAACTTCTAAGGATTGGTGTAGATAAAGTAGTAATAAATTCTGCAGCTGTAAAAGATCCTGATTTTTTGAAAAAACTGGTAGAAATTTATGGTGCATCAACTATTTCGGTTAATATAGAAACAGCTCAAGTAAATGGTAAATATAAAGTTTTTATTGAAACTGGTAGAGTAAATACAGAAATAGATTTATACGATTGGATTGAAAAAGTTCAAAAATTAAATGTGGGTGAAATTATCATTACTGATATATTTTCGGAGGGTAAAAATAATGGCTTTAATACTAATTTATTTAAAGAAGTAAGGAAAAACGTTGATACACAATTAGTAGCTCATGGGGGTGCCGGTCCTAAGGAAAACATTCTGGAAATGTTTGCAGAATGCAATGTTGATGCTATTTCTATTGCATCTTTGTTTCATTATCATTACTTAAAATCAAATAAAAGTTCTGAACTTAAAGGAAGTAACTATTTTATCCATTTTTTAAATGATGATGAAAAAAGAGGAATGTCCATATTAGAACTTAAAAAATATCTTAAATCTGAAGGTGTAAAGGTTAGATTATGAAAAAATTACCTATTGTTGGAATAATTGATACAAAAACATCTAACATTAAGAGCGTGTATTATGCAAGCAGCCTTCAAAATGTTGAGGTTAAATATATTACTTCATTTAAAGATACTCAAAAAATAGATGCAATGATAGTTCCAGGTATTGGTAATTTTAGCTTCGTAATGGATCAATTAAAGAAAAATGATTTAGATAAGTATATTTGTGAAAAAATATATAAAGATATTCCAAGTTTATTTATATGTGTGGGAATGCAAATACTTTTCACAAAGAGTTATGAGTTTGGAGAACACTATGGTCTAAATATTTTTGAAGGAGAGGTAAAAAAAATAAACATGAATGATAAGGATGGAAATAAAATAAGGAATATTCCAATGATAGGCTGGAATAATTTAGATTTAAAAAATAATTGTCAAATTTTTAATAATATTAAACAAGATAGTTTTTTTTATTTTACACATTCTTATTACTGTGAACCAAAAGATAAAGGAATTATTTCATCTACATCTAATTATTTAGATTTTAATTATTGCTCAAGTGTTTCAAAAAAAAATATATTTGCTACTCAATTTCATCCAGAAAAAAGTGGTGAGGTTGGTCTAAGAGTTTATAAAAATTTTATTAAAATAATCTAAATATTAAATTACTGTGAAAAAAAAAATTTTATATTTTAAGAATTTGAAATTTCAAAAAAAATCATTAGAGATTTTAAATAAAAATTTTAATATTGTTTCATCTGATAAATTAAAGAAAAATTATTTCAATAATATTATCTCTATTTTACTACCAATGGATAATTTTTATTCAAAAGAATTTTTTAATCAGTTTAAAAATTTAAGAAGTGTTGTTACTCCAACTACAGGTGATATCCATCTAGATACAAATTTTTTAAAAAAAAAAAAAATTAAGATTTTCAACTTAGCTAATCAAAAGAATAATTTAAATCGTATAACTTCAACATCTGAATTAACAATTGGTCATATACTTAACCTTACAAGAAAAATTGTTCTCATTTATAAAGAATTTATAAAAAATAAAAAATTTGAAAAACATAATTATTTGTTATCAAATAAAATGCTTACGATCGGAATTCTTGGCTTAGGAAGGATAGGAAAACATGTTGCATATAGGGCTGAAGCTTTAGGATTTAATATTATATATTATGACCCCTTTGTAGATATTAAAAAATTTAAAAAAGTTAAAAATTTTAAACAGTTTTTAAAAAAAACGAATATTTTGACCATTCATATGCATTACAAAAAAAAATACTTAAATATGCTTGATATGAAGTTGTTAAAATTATTAAAAAAGCCCTCATATATTGTAAATACATCTAGAGGAGAATTTATTAATGAGGCAGATCTAATAAAGTGCTTAAAAAGCAATATAATTGAAGGAACTGGATTAGATGTTTTAAAAGATGAATTTAAGAAAAAGTTTAGAAAAAATCCTAAAAATAATATTTTATTTAATTTTTTTTTGAAAAAAAAAAATTATAATATATTTATAACTCCTAAACAAGGAGGGTCAAATAAAAGTGCTTGGGAAATAACTGAAACATTAATTATCAATCAATTAATAAAATATGAAAAAAATAAAATTTAAGAATGAATTTTGGTGCATAGTAACCGCTAGAAAAAATTCAAAATCTATCAAGCGAAAAAATACTGTAAAAATTAAAGGTAAAGAACTTATAAAGTTTTCTTTTGATGAAATAATAAAATTAAAAAAAAATATAAAAAAAACAATTGTAACAACAGATGATCCAATTATAAAAAAAATTTCTAAAAAATATAAATTTGAAGTTTTACACAGAGAAACAAAATTGTCAGGTGATTTAATAAATTCCGTTGACGTAGTAATAGATGTTTTAAATAAGTCTATAGAAACTCATGGATATTTACCAAAATTTTTCTTCTTAATCCAACCTACATCAATATTTTTGAGGTCTGAGCATATTAAAAGTTTGATAGAAAAACTTAAATCAGAAAAATACAAAAGTGCACAGACTATAATAAAAGTACCACATCAGTTCCATGCTTATAATCAAAGATATTTAAAAAATCACAAAACTGGATTTATTTTTGAAAAAAAAAGAATGCAAATGCATAATAAACAAACAAAACCAATTTTCTATGCGTATGGAAATTTAATAGCAAGTAAAACGGATCAATTTATAAAAAATAAAAATTTTTTTTTAAAACCAAGTTTTGGACTTCCAGTTAAAAACATCTTTGGATTTGATGTTGACAATAAGTTTGATTTAAAAATTGTAAAACAATTACTTATGAAAAAAATTTCAAGTTATGAAAAAAATTAAAATAGGTATATCAAAAGAAATTGATTTTAAATTTAAATTATATCAAAAAAAAAAATTTCAATTAAATAAAATAGATTTAAAAAAATTTTTTTATGATGCGATATTGATTACTTCAAATAGTAAAATAGATTATAAAATTATTAATAATTGCAAAAGTATTCAAATAATATTTATAATGTCTCTTCACTTATTAAGCAAAATAAAATTAAAAAAATTAAGAAAAGATATCAAAATATTGTACTTCAACAATAAGAGTAAAAAAGTTATAGATTCTATTACTGCAACACCAGAATTTATATTTGGTCTAATAATTTTATTAACTAAACATTTTCTACGAATTAACGAAACATTAAAAAAAAATATATGGGATCCAAGGCAAGTAGCTGAATTAACTTTTAATAAAATGTTATCTCAATCAACTCTTGGTATTGTAGGATATGGTAGAATTGGGAAAAAACTTGCTTCTATAGCAAAACATTTTGGAATGAAAACTCTTATTTTTACAAGAAAAAATAATTTAAAATTGAACGATTTAGCAAAAAAATCAGATATAATATCAATTAATTTATCACTAAATAAAAAGACTAAAAATATAATCAATAAAAATTTTTTTTCTAAAATGAAAACTGGCTCATATTTTATTAATACTTCAAAGGGGGATATTGTTAATTATAATGATTTACTTATATACCTAAAAAAAAATATCAAAGGTGCTGCAATTGATGTGTATAAAAATGAAAATTCAAATGACAAAGAAATCATAAAATTAATTAATTATTCAAGAACAAATAATAATCTAATATTAACGCCACATATAGCAGGAAGCACATTGGACTCTATTTTAACTTTGCAAAAACATTGCTTAAATCGAATAGAGTCAGTGATTAAAATATGATTTATATTTACGGTGGAGGAGGTAGAGCAAAATTAATTAGAGAACTCTTGATTAGGCTTAAGATCAAGTCAAAAAATATTATATTTATCGATGATTATGAAAAAAAGTATAATAGCACGTCTTATTTACTTAAAAATTTTAATAATAAAAAAGATAAGTTGTACATTGGCATATCAGATCCAAAACTTCAAAAAAAAAGATATGCTTTCTTTAAATCTAAATTGAAAAAAATTGATAACGATCCACTAATCGATCCAAGTGCTATATTAAAATCTAATATAAACATGGGAAATAATGTCATTATATTAGAAAATGCTAGTATTGGACCTAAAGTTCAGCTAGATAACAATGTTTTTGTGGGAGCTAATTCTATTATTAACCATGATTGCAAAATTAATGCATTTACAACTATTGGTCACGGGTCAAACTTAGCAGGAAATATTAAAGTGGATAAATATTGTTACATAGGTATATCGTCAATTTTTAAACAAGATATAATAATAGAGGAAAATGTTAAAATAGGTTGTGGTTCAAATGTAGTAAAAAAATGTAAAAAAAATTCGACTTATTTTGGAAACCCAGCAAAAAAATTTAAATAAATTAAAAATTTACTTTTTTCTTATATCTAAATATCCTCCATTTTTTTTTATTTTAAGATTTTGAACTATGTTTAAAATATTTTCAGCTACTTCATCAGGAAATGGAACTTTATTTTTTTTATTCAAAAATTTAAATTTTTTTACAGATGAAATTTTTTTTTCATCAATTTTACAAATTTGATTTTGCATTTTAGTTTTTATCAAACCAGGAGAAATATTAATATATTTTCTTTTTTTATCCTCAGCAGCATAAGACTCAATTAAAAATTTAAAGGCTGCTTTCGAGCTACAATAAAGATACCAGCCAATTTTAGGAGTTAAAGCTGCTCCTGACGAAATGCCTATTATCAGTCTAGTTTGAATCTTTTTTTTAATAATAAAATCTAATATTTCTTTATTTGCCATTACATTAATTTTATAAATTTCAAGAATTTCATCTAATGAAATTTTATGTATATTTTTAATTTTTCCTAAAATTCCAGCATTTAAAAAAATATAGTCTAATTTTCGAGTGTTAATCAAAATAGATAACTTTTTTTTTATGTTATTTGGATTTTTAAAATTACATTTTATTGATCTAATATTTTTATTTTTTAAAACAGATCTACCTATACAATAAATTGAATTATTGTTTTTTAATAATTTAAGTGCCAAAGATTTTCCTAAACCAGAGGACGCTCCCGATATAAGTATTTTTTTTCTTTTTATCAATTTATAAAAAGTTTTTTATTAAAATTATCTTTATCTTTACCTTTTACTTTTTTGCAAAGCAGAGAAAATGTTTCTATTTTCATATTTCTTTTTTTTGCTTCAGTTGCATAATTATCACTAATTGCATATTTCGATGTTATCAAAGTATAAATATTCTGGGGCATAGTTAATAATTCATTATTATTCTTTATCAAAGATCCAATGATATTAAAGTATTTTGGATTAATAATTTGCTCTGTTCTTAAGTTGCCAAAACCTTTACCCATACCTCTAACAGACGAGTCACATTTTGAAATCTTATATTTTGTTAACTGTCTATAATTAAAATAACCTTTACCACTATGGTCATGTAAGTGCATTCCTACTTTCTTTCCAGATTTAGTCAAAATATAAAGTGGTTTTTTAAATTTATTGTAAACTTTTTCTAAATCCATATCTCCATGGGTATCTGCAAAATACACATAATCTATTTTATGTTTTGCAACCAATTTACATACTCTTAACAATTCTGTGCTACTATAATTTGTTGAATTAAAGATATTAAAACTTACGTTTAGTTTTGAATATTTTTTTAATCTTTCAGCAAATTTTAAAGCTTTTGGAATGTCTTCTTTTCTTGAACACATTCTAATCATTGAAATTTCTTTTTGATTATTTTTTGGGTAATCTGATAAATCTTTAGAGCAGTAATGATAATCAATCATTATTGATACATTATTTAATTTTTTACCTTTTGTTATTTTTTTAACTTTTTCAAAATTCAAATTATAAAAAGGATTTTTACTTTTAGATGTTTGTTTCCAATATCCTAGCTCAATAAATTTTATCTCAGGTATTTTGCACAGAGAACTATAGTGATCTTGAGCAAACTTAATTGGCCAATTGAATTCTCTAACATGTCCACCATCTCTTAATGTTACATCGATTATTTGCATATCTGCCTTGCTAAATTTAAATCTTCATAAGTATCGATTTCAATCGACTCAGGAAAATTGATTTCAAAATAATAAGGTTTTTTTCCAATTCTATTATTATATTTCATAAATGTTTTTTTTTTAAATATAAAAAAAGCACCATTTGATTGAATTATAGGATTTAAATTTTGTGTTTTAGTTATAACCTTAGGATCAAAATTTATCGGTACTAATTTCTTTTGTTTATTTTCTAACCAAGCAAAATTATAATCTTTCGTCACAGCAGCAACACTATCATAATTTTTTAATTTTTTAGCAGCTTTCTTGATTGTTTGCATTTTAAGAAATGGTGAAGTCACATGTGTTGTAACTACTATCTCATTTTCATTTTTTACGCGTTGTTTTAAAAAATTTTTAATCATTAGTAGTGTTGGGCTCGCCTGTCTAGTATTTTCAATTTGAATGAATTTTTTATCTCTCATATACGCTTCAACCCAAGGAAATAATTTTTTACATTTTTTTAGCACTATATCACTATCAGTATCAATAAAAACTTTTTGACCCTTGAGTGTTCGTATTAGATGTTCCCACATTTGGAAACTACCAATTTTTTTAAAATTTTTTTTTTTTATTCTTGATGAATTATGTTTAATGATGATAAAAAATAACATTTATATTAAGACTTAATAAATGTGCATATAATTTCTCTTGATCTTACGGGGTCTAATTCAATGCCAAATATTCGTTTCCAGTCACCTAATGTCAATTTTCCATTTTCAATAGGAATTGTTTCTGATGAATTAAAAAACATACTTCTGATGTGAGAATGTCCATTGATTCTCTCGTCAATAGGAGCTTCTTCTCTCAAGGAAATTAAGTCATGCAAATATTTTACATTTTGCTGATCTCCCTCGGGATTTTTCCATCTTGGTGCCATCTTATCCAAGAAGAATCTTACATCAGTTTTATGTAAAACTTCATTTTCTGTGCACCAAATGCAGAAAGTTGTGTGTTTAGAATAAATATTCACTATTCCAGACTTACCCCAATCATTTGCAAATTTTGAAACATTATTTGTAATATCGGTAAATAATTTATCTGTTTTAATTTTAATTATTTTTTTCACAATGATTAAATATAGTAAATTAACTTATCAAAGTCTATTATTATGTTCAAATATTGAACATTAATTAGATAAATTTGATATTATTCTTAAAATTCTTGAAATGTTTGAATAATTAGAAATGGTATAATGAGATTTTATTTCGGATGATTTCATTCTTGTGTATCCATTTCTCAAAAGAATAAATTTTATTTTAAAATTAATTGCTGATTTTGAGTCAACTTCACTATCACCTATAAAAATTGTTTCTTTTTTCTTAAAAAAAAATTTTTTTTGTAGAGCTTTTAGATGTAATGAGCTCGGTTTTTTATACTTAAATGTATCTGAACCAGCAATGAAATCAAAATACTTTAAAATTTTTAATTTTTCTAAGATTAAAATAGCATTTTTTTCATTTTTATTTGTAGAAACAAAAAGTTTTAAGTTATTTTTTTTACAGTATTTTAAAAAATTCAGAATATTTTTTTTTAGAGAAGATTTATTACAGATATTATGTTGATAGTGATGTAAAAAATCATCGTTAATTTTTTTACACATTGAATTATTTTTTTTAGATATTGCCCTAACCATATATAAAGAACCTTTATTCGCAATTTCTTTAAAGATTAGATAGTTTACTCGTTTTGTAATACCCCATTTCTTTAAGGAATAGTTTAACGAAACAATTATATCTTTATAAGTATCTGCCAAAGTTCCATCTAAATCAAAAATAATATTTTTAATCATTTTCTTGTAAACCCAAATGATAACTAAGTTTCATTTTTACTAAATCAATTGTATTTTTATATTGATGTCTAAATACTAAGTATGCAGGCTTTTTATTGATCAAGTTCATATAATTATTTTTACTAATACTAATTATCTTTTTTGCTCTTTTTTCAAATTTATCGAAGTCATTATCATTTAAAGAACAAATCCCCTTGATGGGAAAATCAAATATATTTGTTTTAGTAAAATTACATGCAAGAGTTTTTCCTTCCATATAAAGATTTTCTCTTAACATTGTTGACATTGTGCCAATAGTGATTTTACTTTTTTGCATTATCTCATAGGTTTTGTAGTTTTTAGATCTAAAAAAAATATTTTTTAACAAGAATCTATATTCTTCATTAGTTAAATTTTTTTTATAAAAAATATTTTCATTGTAAAAATGGTTTTTTTGACTTCTGGCTGCAATTTTAATTTTTAATCTATTTTGAATTGCGAATCTGATTGTAAATTTAATAAGAGTAATGACTCCTTTTTCAATTGGGTAATTAAGTTTATCTAATATCAAATCCCAACAATTAACATCTGAAATTAATAAAATATCATTATTCCTTAAATTATTATTTTTAATATTTTTTTTGCTTAAAAGATAATTGGATAGCTTAAGACTTCCAACTTTAGTAAAATTTTTAACTATTTGATAATTTTTTCTATAGTCATCAATCTCATATTTACCAAAGCATAAGAAGTGAGGAATATGAAATTTTTGTATTTCTAATTTTTTTTTTATTATTTTTTTTTTTATTAATTCATTTAATATTTTATGCTCATACCTTGCACCATTTTGTAAAGCTATAAATTTATATTTTTTATTTCTTAGTTTTGAAAATTGACTAAATCTATAACTGTTATCAATATAAGTAAAAATGATTTTAGGCTTTATTTGATCAATTATAGTTAACAAATAAGAGCTTAATAAATTACCATTATAGTTTCTGATTATTTTAAAAATTATTTTTTTTGTAATAAAAAGTTTTTTTATTCTGTGAAATCGTGTTTCTAAAATATTATATTCAAAATCTTTCAGGACATGTTTCAGTTGTCCAGAACTTTCACCATCAAATACAACTATATCTTTATAAGTTGGACTTTTAAAAATAAATTTAGCATTTAAAAGTGTATTAATTATTAAATTAATTTTTTTAAATATAATCATTTTGCTTTTAGATCGTTCTATATTAATTTAAAAATTTTTTATGATAAAAATACTATTATACATTTAATTGAATATATTATATTGGATTATTTATGATATATCTTGGGGTAAATATTGGTCATGGTGCTAGTGCTGCCTTAATGATTGATGATGAAGTAATTTTAACATTTCAGGAAAAAAGATTTACAAATATTAAAAATTACAGAAAGTTAAGAAAATAGATGGTTATTTGGACTATTCAAAAATAAAGAAAAAAAACTATTTTAATTTTTCTTTAACTTGAAAATTTTATATAAATTTTATTAACAAGCAGTCTAAAGAATTAATTAAAAGTATCTCGCATATAGATCACTATACTTGTCATGCTTACTACGCATCATATGCTCCTGGGATTAATAAAACAAAATCTGCAATACTAACAATTGATAATGAGGGAGATGGATAAAATCAAGCTTTGTGGATTTTTGATAAAACTAAAAAAAAATTAAAAAATTTGATAATAAATGGAGAATGTGATTTAGCTAGAATTTATAGATTTGTTGCCTTAATTTTAAAAATGAAGCCAAATGAACATTAATTTAAAGTTATGGGGTTAGCACTTTATTCAAAAATAGAATATTCAAAGAAAGTCTATGTAAATGATGGAAGGCATTGACCATAAATATGGAATCTTTTTTTTTTTAATTTATCAATATAGGCATTATAAACAAAATCGATATTTTGATTTTTTCTCAAATCAGAAGTTTTTGATATTCTTTAAAAAATA
>Ga0115003_10005001_pt1 | contig 10093 bp, 9 predicted proteins | sample ArcticOcean_MG_C_7_FD_88736 | JGI IMG/M metagenome (GOLD analysis project Ga0115003, IMG submission 88736) | Marine microbial communities from western Arctic Ocean - ArcticOcean_MG_CB11_88 | ecosystem: Environmental > Aquatic > Marine > Oceanic | place: Arctic Ocean: Canada Basin | collected... | reverse complement strand
TGATAGGCGCTCATATGGACGAGATTGGTTTTATTGTTACTCATATTGACGAAAAAGGGTTTGTTTATTTCCATACATTAGGGGGGTTTGATCCAAAAACTCTTACTGCTCAGAGGGTTATTATACACGGAAGTAAAGATGTTGTTGGAGTTATGGGTAGTAAACCAATTCATTTAATGAGTGCTGCTGACAGGTTAAAAGTGCCAACAACCAAAGATTTCTTTATCGATACAGGTCTTGCAAAAAAGAAACTAGATAAATTAATTTCTGTAGGAGACTCTGTTACAAGAGAGAGAAAGATGATTGAAATGGGAGATTGCTTAAATTGTAAATCATTAGACAATAGGGTTTCAGTTTTTATTTTAATAGAGATGTTTAAAGAAATGAAAAACACACCTCCATATGATGTTTATGGTGTGTTTACTGTTCAAGAAGAAATAGGAATTAGAGGCGCAAACGTATCTTCAATGCAAATAAACCCTGATTTTGGTTTTGGTTTAGATACAACTATTGCATGGGACACTCCTGGTTCAACTAAGCAAGAGCAGGTTTCTGCCCTTGGAGAAGGCGCTTGTATAAAAGTGATGGATTCCTCTACTGTTTGCGATTACAGAATGGTGGCCTATATGAAAGAGGTTGCAAAAAAGAACAATATAAAAACCCAATTAGAAATACTTCCTGCTGGAGGAACAGACACATCAGGAATACAAAGAATGAATCCAGGAGGCTCTATAGCGGGAGCTGTTTCAATACCAACTAGACATATTCATCAAGTAATAGAAATGGTTGATAAGAATGATGTAAGGGCCTCTATAGATCTTTTAAGATGTTCTGTAGAGAGTTTAGATAGTTATAATTGGGACTTTAGGTAGTTATATCTCAGAAGAGAACTGTCTTAAAAACCTAATATCATTTTCATAAAATAAACGAAGATCATTAACCTTGTATTTAAGCATTGCTATTCGTTCAATACCCATTCCAAAAGCGTAACCGGTATATTTTTTTGAGTCTATTCCGCAGTTATCTAAAACGTTAGGATCTATCATTCCGCATCCTAAGATTTCTAAATAGCCGGTATGCTTACAAACAGTACAGCCCTTACCAGAGCAAATGTTACAACTTACATCAACTTCAGCAGAGGGTTCTGTAAAAGGAAAGTAGGATGGTCTAAGTCTAATTTTAGATTTCTCTCCAAAAAGCTCTTTTGCAAAAAAAAGTAATGTTTGTTTTAGATCAGCAAACGTTACATTAGTGTCTATATAAAGCCCTTCGACCTGATGGAAAAGACAGTGAGCTCTTGCTGAGATAGCTTCATTTCTATAAACTCTACCAGGGGAAATTATTCTTATAGGAGGCTGGTTGTTTTGCATATGCCTAACTTGAACCGAAGAAGTGTGTGTTCGAAGTAATATATCTGGGTTAGTTTGAATAAAAAAGGTGTCTTGCATGTCTCTAGCAGGATGTTCTTTTGGTAGGTTTAGTGCAGTAAAATTATGCCAGTCATCTTCAATTTCAGGCCCCTCCGAAACATTAAAGCTTATTGATGAAAAAACTCTTACAATTTCAGATTCAACTAATGATAAAGGATGCCTAGATCCTAAATTATTATTTTTAATTGGCTTACTTAGATCAAAATTATTTTTTGTTTTAGTTGGTTCTTTTATCTCTGAAAAAGATGAAATCTTTTCTTTTATTTTATTTTTTAAATTATTTATCGCCCGCCCAATCTCTTTTTTATCTGTTGTATCAATATTTTTAAAATCAGTAAACAAGGAGTTTAGAAGACCATTTTTTGATTGGTATTTTAATCTAAAATTTTCTATTTCTTCTAGTGATTTAGGTAGAAATGAATCAACCTCTTTCGTTATTTGGGATATCTTTTCTTTCAATTTATTATTATTCTATGTATATTTGCTTTATACAGAACACAAAGAAACAATTTTTATGGGAAATATAAATTTTAAATCGGCTTTAATAAGTTTTTTATTAGCGTTTTCTATCGCTTTTTTTCTTTCATCATGCCAAGAAGAAAATCCTACTAAAGCGATAATTACTATTAACACAATAGATGGGGTTGCCGCATATGATTCTGGTGCTAGTAATGGAGGTTGTAAGGTTATTTTATCTCAACAAGGTTTAATTAATTCTGCCGGAAATGAATCTAATGTATACAAGATGGATTATACGGGTGTTAACGGAGATGTAGAATTTGAATTTATAAACGAAGCTATCCTTAATATTGATGTTGAATACACCTCAGGTAATAATGTTTATACTGCTGAAAGTGTCATAAAGTTAGTTAAAGAAGAATTAGTGAGAAAAACAGTTATTGTTAATTAAGACTTATTGGTTTAACAATAATTACAAAACAAATTATTTCTCTTTACAGTGAAAGTTACTCAAAATAGACTTTTTTTAAATTAAAAACTATAAAAGCCCTTAATAAATGAATTATCTGGATATAGCTTTAGTAATACCATTAGTTTATGGTACTGTAAAGGGGTTTTCTAGAGGAATCGTAAAAGAAATAACATCATTAGTTTCTTTAATTATCGGTGTATATATAGCGGTAAATTTCTCAATTTATTTTGAATCCTATTTGGTTAAAATAATGGAAGAATATAAGGGACTGGTTCCTTTAATTTCATTCGCACTTGTTTTTTTCACTACATTAGTTGTTATAAAAATACTAGGACATTTAATTGAAAAAATAACCAATGCTCTTGCTCTTGGAATAATTAGCAAGCTTGTAGGGGCAATATTTGGATGTATAAAAATTGCTGTTTTATTAAGTGTTTTGATTTTTTTCGAACAAAAAATTGAGGTTATCCCTAAAGAGGTTAATAAATCTTCCTTATTAAGACCTCAGCTTGAAAAAATACTTGTTGTTATAACGCCTAAGATTACCGAACACCAAGATTTTATTAAGGATATAGAGAAAAAGGCTAATAAAGCAACAAATAAGATTAAAAAAGTTTTATAATAAAGCTTTGATTCCAGGAAGTTCTTTCCCTTCTATATATTCAAGCATAGCTCCCCCACCAGTAGAAATATAACTAACCCCTTCAGACAATCCGAATAGTTTAGAGGCAGCTATTGAATCTCCTCCACCAATTAATGAAAAAGCACCTTTTAAGGTGCTTGTACAGATTGCTTTACCAATAGACTTGGTGCCATTTGAAAAATTAGAAAACTCAAAAACCCCCATTGGACCGTTCCAAAGTATAGTTTTAGATTTGAGTATGTGTTTTTCAAAAAGTAAAATAGATTCCTTACCAATATCTAAACCCATTTTATCCTTAGGTATTTTATAGATATTTGAACATGAAGCTTTTGCTTTATTGCTAAATGACGTACTATTAATAGAGTCAACAGGAAGTATTAGCTCTACTTTTTTTTCTTTAGCAATCTCAATTATTTTTTGTGCTAAAACCAACTTATTTTCTTCAACAATAGATTTTCCAATATTACCACCCATTGCTTTTATAAAAGTATAAGCCATGCCTCCGCCAATTATAATTTTATCTATTTTCTCTAAAAGGGACAGAATTATCTCAATTTTCCCACTAATTTTTGCCCCTCCTACAATAGCAGTAAACGGTCTTTCAGGGTTCTTAAGCACTAGGTTTAAGTTTGATATTTCTTTTTCTAAGAGTAGCCCACAAAAACAAGTCTTCTTAAAAAAACGAGTAATTACAGAGGTTGAAGCATGAGCCCTGTGAGCTGTTCCAAACGCATCATTAATATATATATCGGCTAGTTTTGAAAGTTTTTCAGAAAAAACAACATCACCTTGCTCTTCTTCTTTATAATAACGAAGATTTTCTAAAAGGATTACTTCACTAGAATTTAGTTTTTTTATATCAGAGAGTACTTTTTCTCCAACACAGTCTTTCGAAAAGAAAACTTTTTGATTTAAAAGTTCAGAAAGCTTTTCAGCTATAGGTTTTAGAGATAGATTTAGATCTTTTGTTTTAGGCCGCCCTAAATGAGATATTAGAATAGCAATACCACCACCAACTATAATTTTTTGTATTGTGGGTATTGCAGCTTGTATCCTACTTGTATCAGTGATTTTCTGATTTTTATCAAGTGGAACGTTAAAATCAACTCTAATTAGAACACGTTTGTTAAAAGTCTTTATATTTTGAATACCTATCATAGTGCAAAAATAAAATAAAACTAGAATTGTAAGTCATTTTATTTAACTTTGACATAAAGAAAACAGAATGCTTTTAAGAGAAATTTTAGGATTAGAAAAGATAAAAAAAGAACTGACATCTAGCTATTCTCAAAATAGAATTGCTCACGCGCAGCTTTTTAACGGACCAAAAGGGTCTGGAAAACTAGCAATAGCGCTTGCCTATGCACAATTGATTAATTGTGAATTGTATAAAAATAATGATTCATGCGGCACATGCCCCTCATGCTTAAAATATTTAAAACTAGCTCATCCAGATTTACATATAATTTACCCCATAATTAAAAAATCATCAACTGATAAACCAATAAGTGATGACTTTATTAGTTTATGGAGAGAAAATATCCTTTACAACCCTTATCAATCTTTAGATAAATGGATGGAGTCTTATAAAGAAAGTTTTATTGAAAAAGTAAGTAATAAAAAAAAAGAAGGAGTTATCTATGCTCATCAAATCAAAGAATTAAGCAGAAAACTCTCTCTTAAAATTTATGAAGCTAAAAATAGAGTAGTAATCATCTGGATGCCAGAAAAAATGAATATTAAGGCGGCTAATAAATTTTTAAAACTTTTAGAAGAACCCCCTAAAAGAACAATTTTACTTCTTGTCTCAGAAAATAAAACATCTTTACTACCAACCGTATTATCAAGGCTACAAATAATTGATATTCCTAGATATAATATTAACGAAACAATTAGTTTTTTTAGTGATAATAAAACATCAGGTTTTCTTAGTTACTGTAAAAGATCTAATGGTGATTTAGGAAATTTGTATAATTATAATGAGGATTTAGAAAATCAGGATGGTTTTATAGAAAGATTCTCTTCCTTAATGAGAGTGTGTTTTAAAAATAATATTGTTGAAATATCTTCTTGGGTTGATCAGATCTCGGCTAAAACACGAGAAAATCAAATAAAAATTCTTAGCTACTCAATAAGCTTGATAAGAGAGTGTATTATTTATAACTATTCGGACAAAAAAATTAATAACCTATCGCAACAAGAAGAGAATTTTATTAAAAATTTTTCTTTATATATTCACGAAGAAAACTCCTTGCAAATTATTTCAATTTTTGAAAGTATAATTAAGAATATACAAAGAAATGCAAATTCTAAGATTATATTATTTGATATGTCGTTAAGTCTAGTCAAGTTGTTAAAACTAAAACGTAAATTTGTTTAATAATAAGTAAATCCCCTTTAAAAAATTGATGAATAAGTTATTGTTTTTTTTGTGTTTAATTGCAGTGTCGTGTTCTTACAATAGTGTTGAGAATCAATATCATGTGTTTGATAAAAAAACATGGAATAGCGACAGTGTAATTCTGTTTAGTATTAATAGTAAAGACTCTATAGAAAGACACAAGGTTACTTTAAATATCAGGCATACTACAGACTACAAGTTTCAAAATTTATATTTGTTTACCCATTTTCAAGGAGCTTCAGACACTGTGGAATTAATGATTTCAGAAAAAAACGGTAAATGGAAAGGAAGAGGCATTGGAGACATAAGAGAAATTAGTTTTGTTTTAAAAAAGGATACTTACTTTAAAAAAAAGGGAGATTACAACTTAAGTGTTGAACAGGCTATGCGATATGGAAATAAAAATAAAATTAGCATGCTTAAAGGCTTAGTCGCTGTGGGTTTATCAGTAGAAAAAATTAATGAATAAAAAGAAGAAAATAATAATAATAATATGGCTTATTATATTAAGTCCTTTTCTTGCAATATTTAGTCTTGTAAACCTTGCTTCTTTTGAGTTTTTTGGCCCCCTGCCAACCTTTGATCAATTAGAAGACCCAAGTAGTAATTTAGCAACTGAAATAATATCTGTTGATAGTGTAGTGATTGGGAAATATTTTTTTGAAAATAGAACTTCGTCAGCCAAAGAAGATATTCCACATAATTTTATTGATGCTTTAATAGCCACTGAAGATATTAGATTTAGAAGTCACTCGGGAATAGATGTTAAGTCCTTGGTAAGAGCTATTCTTGGAGCTTTTTTTGGAGATGGACAAACTGGCGGGGCAAGTACTATAACTCAGCAGCTATCCAAAATGCTCTTTACTAAAACTCCTGCTTCTGGGCTGGAAAGAATAAAACAAAAACTAAAAGAATGGGTTATTTCAGCCAAACTTGAAAGGAGATATACTAAAGACGAAATTTTACTAATGTATTTAAATAGGTTTGATTGGGTAAATAATGCTGTTGGGATAAAATCTGCAGCAAGAGTTTATTTTAATAAAAAAACTCAAAACTTAAATGTTCAAGAATCGGCAATGCTAGTTGGGATGTTAAAAAACCCTTCGCTTTTTAATCCAAATAGACGTTTAGAATTAACTAAAAAAAGACGCGATGTAGTTCTTTCTCAAATGAGAAAATACTCTTTTATTAACGATACCCTATACGACTCTTTAGTGAAAACTCCTATTGTTTTAGATTTCAAAAAAGCTAGCCATAATGAGGGTTTAGCCCCATACTTTAGAGAGTACTTAAGAGAAAAAATGAAAAAGTGGTGCTCAACTAAAATGAAAGCTGACGGAAGTAGGTATAATTTATACACAGATGGGTTAAGGATATATACAACAATAGACTCTCGCTTACAAAAATTTGCAGAAGAAGCGGTAGAAACTCATATTTCTTCTCTGCAAAACGATTTTTATAATCACTGGAAAGGATATACTAACGCTCCTTTCCCAAAAGATTTTGAGCAAGAACAGATTGATGCTATTGTTGATCAATCGATGAAAAGATCAGTTAGATATAAAAGATTAAAATCTCAAGGCAAATCTATAAAAGAGATAAGAAAAATCTTTGATAAAAGAACAGAAATGAAATTGTTTTCATGGCAAGGAAAAATTGACACAATTTTATCACCAAGAGACTCACTTATATACAGTAAGTTTTTTTTACACTCTGGTTTAATGAGTATGGAGCCTTCTACAGGTTTTGTAAAAGCTTATGTTGGTGGTATTAATTATGAAAACTTTCAGTATGATCATGTTACATCCGGTAAAAGACAAGTTGGCTCAACTTTTAAGCCTTTTTTATATTCATTAGCAATTCAAGAGGGCTATAGCCCTTGTTATCAGGTCCCAAATGTCCCCGTTGTTTTTGATAAATACAAATGGAGACTTGAAAAAGACTGGTCACCAAGAAATTCAGGAGGAGAAGATTTAGAGGGTTTAACCTTGACGTTAAAATATGGTTTAGCTAATTCAATAAATACAGTTACAGCATATATTATGAAACAATTTGGACCTCATGCAGTAGTCGACTTAGCAAGAAAAATAGGTATTAAAAGTAAGATACTTGCTGTTCCCTCTCTGTGTTTAGGAACATTTGATCTTTCTGTTTATGAAATGGTTGGAGCTTATTCAACATTTTCAAATAAAGGTGTTTGGGTAGAGCCTATCTTTGTAACAAAGATTGAAGATAAAAACGGAGTATTACTTGAAAAGTTCATTCCTGAATCTAATGAGGCTATGAGTGAGAAAACTGCAGATGTAATGGTTCGTCTTTTACAGGGTGTTGTTGATGGGGTATATAGCCCTACGGCAAATAAAAAATCAGGAACAGGTGTTAGATTAAGATTTAAATATGGATTTAAAAACGAGATAGGTGGAAAAACAGGAACTACACAAAATCATTCAGACGGTTGGTTTATGGGAATAACTCCAAATCTAGTTACAGGAGTTTGGACAGGCTGTGAAGATAGGAGTGTTCATTTTCGTGATATAACAACGGGTCAAGGAGCTAATATGGCATTACCAATATTTGCAGAATACATGCAGAGAGTTTATGCAGATACTATAAATACAGGAATACACCCTATTCCATTTGAAATTTCAAGATCTATAGATGTAAAATTAGATTGCGATGATTCGCTAGATTCTATTGATGAAGAATTTTAATTATGATAAATAAAGAGATTAAGAATATAAATGATGTAATTAAAGAAGTTAAAAGCGGAATGACCTTAATGTTTGGGGGTTTTGGATTAAGCGGTATTCCAGAAAACTCAATAGGGGCCCTTGCTAAATTAGAGATATATGATTTAACATGTATTTCAAATAATGCAGGAATTGATGATTTCGGATTAGGACTTCTTTTAAAAAGAAAACAAGTTAAAAAAATGATTTCATCTTATGTTGGTGAAAATGCTGAGTTTGAAAGACAAATGCTATGTAAGGAGCTTGAGGTTGAATTAATTCCTCAAGGAACATTGGCAGAAAGATGCAGGGCAGGGGGATCAGGAATACCAGCTTTTTTTACACCGGCAGGATATGGAACGGAGGTTCAGCAAGATAAAGAAACAAGAGTTTTTAAAGGCAAGAACTATATTTTAGAACAAGCTTTAGAGGCAGACTTTGCTTTTGTCAAAGCATGGAAAGGAGATGCTGCAGGAAATTTAATATATAAAGGTACCGCTAGAAATTTTAATCCTTTAATGGCAATGGCAGGAAAAATTACTGTTGCCGAAGTAGAAGAGCTTGTTCCTGTTGGAGAGCTTGATCCTAATCAGATTCACACACCAGGAGTGTTTGTTCAAAAAATAATTAAAGGAGATTTTTTCGAAAAAAGAATTGAAAATAAAACAACTAGAAAATTATAAAATGGCTCTTGATAAAATTGGTATAGCAAAAAGAATAGGGCAAGAGCTGAAAAATAATACCTATGTTAATTTAGGTATTGGAATTCCAACTCTAGTTGCTAATTATGTTCCTAAAAACATTAATGTAGAGTTTCAGTCTGAAAATGGAGTTTTAGGAATGGGCCCTTTTCCACTTGAAGGAGAAGAGGATCCAGACATGATAAATGCGGGAAAACAAACAATAACAACACTACCTGGAGCAGTACTCTTTGATTCAGCAATGTCATTTGCAATGATAAGAGGAAAGCATATTCAGCTCAGTGTATTAGGAGCGATGGAAGTTGCTGAAAATGGTGATATTTCTAATTGGAAGATACCAGGGAAAATGGTAAAAGGGATGGGGGGAGCTATGGATTTAGTAGCCTCATCAGAAAACATTATTGTTGCTATGACCCATACTAATCGTAAAGGAGAGAGTAAGCTGCTTAAAAGGTGCTCCCTTCCAATAACAGGAGTTTCATGTATTAAAAAAATAGTTACAGATCTTGCTGTAATAGAAGTTGTCGAGAAAGGTTTTAAATTAGTTGAGCGAGCGCCAGGAGTAAGTGTAGAAGAAATAATAAAAGCTACAGGGGCTAATCTGATAATTACAGAAGAAATCCCAGAGATGAATTTAACAACAATATTTAACTAACAGTTATTCCTTTTTTTTCTAAATGTTTTTTAATGTCATTAAGTTTTCCCTCTGGAATAGCATCAATTAGCCTTTTAGTATATTCTGTTTTTGGAGAGTTGTAAATTTGATCAGCATCACCCATTTCTTCTATTTCTCCCTCTTGCATAACAACCATTCTATCGCTCATATATTTAACAACTGATAAGTCGTGAGATATAAAAATATAGGTTAATTCAAACTCCTTTTTTAAGTCGTTAAGTAGATTTAAAACTTGAGCCTGCACAGAAACATCTAGTGCAGAAACGGATTCATCACAAATAATAAACTTAGGGTTTACAGCTAATGCTCTAGCTATACCAATACGCTGTCTTTGCCCTCCTGAAAACTCATGAGGGTAGCGATAAAAGTGTGCAGGATCAAGACTTACTTTTGTTAAAAGCTCTTTTACTCTTTCTTTTCTTTCTTCATCTGAATTTAAAATTTTATGAACCTGCATTGGCTCCATAATTGCATTTCCAATTGTCATTCTTGGATTTAATGATGAGTATGGATCTTGAAAAATAATTTGAACTTCTTTTCTAAAAGCTCGCAACTCATCTGCATCCATTTTAGCAATATCTT
>Ga0115003_10004999_pt1 | contig 10096 bp, 9 predicted proteins | sample ArcticOcean_MG_C_7_FD_88736 | JGI IMG/M metagenome (GOLD analysis project Ga0115003, IMG submission 88736) | Marine microbial communities from western Arctic Ocean - ArcticOcean_MG_CB11_88 | ecosystem: Environmental > Aquatic > Marine > Oceanic | place: Arctic Ocean: Canada Basin | collected... | reverse complement strand
CCCGATTGTTTAGAAGGTTTTGGGAACACGAAAGGGGTGAGGGGGGGATAAATACCAGCGTCTATAAACCTATTAAGGTAATTGCTGTATATAAATTAAATGTTTTAGGGCATTTTTTTCATTATAATAAATATATATGTGATTGTTACGACGATTCGAGGTTTTTTTTATATTTTAATCAATTGAAATTATTAGGTAAAAAGGATATAGGTATTAAATACGATAAATTGAAAATTGAAAATAATATAGCTGAATGTTTAATGATTCAGGGTAAGGATTGGAAAAAAATACGCGGGGGGAGATATACTCGATTTGATGTTGAATATAACAAACCTATAAACGAATATATGAAAAGTTTGCCTCTTTGTTCTTGTGGGTTACCATGTGATATTAAATTTAATTTAAAAAAGAATTGTCTATATTTTAGATGCGCTAAAAAGAATATTTGGGACAAAGTTCCTTTATCTAAAAAGGACTCTGTATGTAATTTTTATAAGGAATATACGAGAGATATTAAATTAAGAACAGACTTATTTCGCAGGAGAGAAGAATATCGTCAACAAATAAAAAAAATATTTAAAAATTCACGAAATTGGTTACAACATGTCCCTGATTTTGATGAAAATCTGGAAAATAAGTGTGTTGGAGGATGCCAACGCAAAAAATATAAAAACGTCGATTATTGCTATGAAAAGAAACGGCTTTGTTGGAATTGTTTTAGATTTAATAATGATGCCCTCGGAGAAGAATACCATATTTTTCGAAAATATATGATAGATGACAGTTACGAATAATGTTAAATTTGATATAAAGACTTTTTATATTTAAATAAATATAAGATGGCTTCTAACTATAGCTTTATGAAATCTGGATTTAATAACTTACAAGAAGAAGCTCTTGGTGAGGAAGAAATTAATAATTTAAATGCATTAGTTTATGCATTTATGGAAAAGGCGATAATTTCTGCCGATAAATACGTACAACATTCCGGGAGAGATACTATTACAAAACAAGACATTAAATTAGGCCTTAAAGCGGAAACTTTTAAATTTCTACAGAGAGATAATATTATGGAATCTATTGGTAAATGGCAAGAAATTCTTGCGGAGGACGACGATTCTGAAGATGAAGAAGAATTGTCTTCAATTATAAATAACGCGGAATATGTAGAATTTAAAAAATCTATTTGCGCTTGTAAAAGCTGTACATTCTTTAACGGTATAGAAGAAAAATGGGAGAAGTGGGTTCCTAATAGTCAGATGGAACAAATTTTAAAAAACGCAGTCTTAAGAATCGATTGATTATACCCCCAATTCATAGTATCTATTAGCATATCCAGCCATTTTTTTTTCCCACCCATTTGTGCAGAATGAAGGGTCTTTTGTTATTAAAACCCCCCATATTTTAACAGCCATCAAATAATTATGTTTGGCCAGATGACATTCATTCTGTCCATCTTCTTTAACAGCATTTAACCCAAATATTATAATATTTTTTTTCAGTTCTTGTGTGGGAAGTTTTGCATAATTGGTTGTATCGGATTTAGGGAAGGGGGCATTATTTAATTTACTTAAATTTTTAAATTCATCCGTATTTAAATTTTTACACGTTGTTGATATTGGAATGGTAGGCATTACAGTAATATTAGGTGTATTAATAGGTGACTTATTAATAGTTGGTTTTGGAGAATTTATGGTAGTTACATTTCCAGTTGTAACTGGGGTAGGTGACGGGGGATTTTTCTTATCGTCTCCAGTTACAACCGGTGCTACTGATGTAGCAGGTTTAGCGTCATTTCCAGTTACAACGAGTGCTGTTGATGTATTTGATTTATTACCATCCCCTGTAGTAACCGGTGCAGTTGAAGGGGAACCTTCTTTACAATCTAGTGCTTTTTGAGAATTCCAATTATCAATCCAGTCTTCGCCGAATTTTTTTTTAAAAGATTCTTGGTCGCCACAAGATTCAGACAAGTCTGCGCCACCAACTACCCCAGGAATATTTCTTTTATCTGAACATTTTGACGAAGACCCCCAATCTTTTTCGGTTGAAGATTTATCTATTTCATATGTAAACGGATCTTCATAAAAACGACCAAATGCATTTTTGCTATAACATTTATTATCATCCCATCTTTTTTGCTCACCGATAGGTATATCTAAATTTGACTTAGCGACATCACAATTTTTTGAATTATCCCAATTTTCCCAAGTAGTATCCGTTTCTCTGAAATAATGTTTTGAACGGCATTCACCAGTATTTTTATAAATTCTATTCTCAGAACATAGGGGTGATTTTTTCCAAGCATCGATGTAGTCCTTTTCCGAATCGTTGCTAAGCCAATTACCATCTCCGTCTTGATAAAATCTTTGAAAAAGAAAATTAGGGTAACATTTACCGTCTCCATCTGAACCATCAACGGCCTTAATATTATTTTCAGGATCACCCCATCTTTTAGACGCACCTTCTCGCATTAAATGGTTCGCTTCTGCATCTACTCGGTTTTTCTCACCAGCTTGACCGAACGCTTGCACCGCTTTCAATTTATTCAAACCTTTCTTTAATTTATTTCTACCCTCTTTAGCCGATTCAGCTTTACTCGCATCTTCTGCTTGTTTTTTCTCACCAGCTTGACCGAACGCCTGCACCGCTTTCAATTTATTCAATCCTTTCTTTAATTTATTTCTACCCTCTTTAGCCGATTCAGCTTTACTCGCATCTTCTGTCTGTTTTTTCTCACCAGCTTGGTTGAATGCTGTTACTGCTTGTGATTTTTTAACAGCGTTCTTTAATTTACGCTTATTAATCCAAGCTTTTAATTTTTCTTCTGACATTTCTAAAGCGTCTTTAAGTAATATCTTATCTTCAGAATTTTTAGGTAAAAAAACATAAGTATCTGTTTCATTAAAATATTCTGGTCCATAAAATCCTGCCTGATGTGCCCAGTAAAGTAAAGAATGTTTTCCAGGATGTATAGAAGTGTCATGAGGATGTATACCCCCCGCACTATCAATTAAATGCCACTCGTCATCTTTTTTAATTTGCTCGTATTTTGCGTCTTTATGTAAAGCAGTAATATCCTGATTATATATTACCATTTTCGCCGGTATTGTTAATTCGTCGGTTGGAAAAATATGCTCTGTAAATTTAGAAAAATATCCTTTACCTTTATTAAATACAGTGGTAGCCTTTATTGTATTGCTAACTTTTCCCCAATTAGCATTTGCTTTATCTGATTTTTGTTTGAAATCCGTATCAATTTTAACTTGTTTTTTTTGGGCTTTTTTCTTTCTTTTTCTGCCTGCCATTTCCTTATTATATATTCTCTTCAGTTCGTTTGTAACTATGGTTAATTGATTATCTATACATACATCATCTCCATTCTCACCACATTCATGGGTATACAGTATTCCAGAATAATCCTTTATGGTGCCATCATTTTTGTTAATAATAAATACCTTATCACCCTTCTTATAGCTTTTTTTTCTTTTGAAATAATAAATTATTTTATCATCATCTAATTTATATTTCCCATTATATTCCCATTTTTTGTGTCCATATTTTTTAGTTTTTCCTTTTTTATTAGGCACCTTTTTCCAATCACCCGATTTTGAATTTTTTTTTGGTTTAGCTACAAAGCTCTGTATAGTGGAACTTGTTTTAACAGGAATTATACCTGCTGCTCCTCTGTTATAGCCTACCTGACTACCTCCTTTGAAATTACTTTTACTTTCCATAAACTTTAAAACCAATTCCTTTCCTAATTTCGTATAAATTGGTATTTTGTTTTTTGTTACTGGATGTATTACATAATTATAAGAATCCATAAAATATAAATATAATATATATTTACATTTTAATTTACTATTCTTTAAAAGAACATTTTGGGTTTAATAAGTTAAATTGACCAGAATAAGTTTCTTGACTATTTACACCACCTCTTGTATTTAAAGGATATTCAGACTTTGTATTATTGTATCTAAATTTACTTTCAACGTCAATATTTTTATTATATTTTTCTTGATGAGTGTTTAGTTGTTCAGTAACTTTATGCATATTTTTGTATTTTTGGCATATTTTATAAGAACTTCTGAACCCGATTAAATTATCATTTTTACCGAAAGGTATATTTCTTGCGTAAATTTCTTTATTCATTTGGTTATCTTTTTCTATATTACATATTTGTACTGGTGGAAATCTTGATAATTTAGAAGAGTTATTGTTAAATGCTGTATATTGATTATCCATTCTTAATATATCGAAATATAAAAATTTGATTTTCTTTTTAATCTATTATTAAAAAGTACTTTTCAAATATGAACCGTTGTCTGGATCCTAAATATTCAGGTAAGTTTGTAGAATATAATATAAAAAAAGTGTTTTTAGATGGAACTAAATTTTCTCACGTGGAAATAAAACAAGAAATTTTAGATGTTTTAAAGGAAGTTGTTACTGATTCATTTAAATACATATTTAATAGTTATAAGGATTATGATAAATTTATGGTGACTATGCGTAAAAAGCACAAATACAATATTATTATTTCTAAAACAAAGCTTTTCGCTCATTATAGATATTTACTTGATAATCTCAATATAACTCCTAATCATGAATTAGAAAAATTTATGAGAATAAAAGGCGCGCGGAGTCGGAGTGGAATTGTATCAGTTACTATATTTACTTCTGGATCTATAATGGGTAGCGATAATTCCGAACTGGTAAAGAAAGGCGGGTGTCCTATGGATTGTCATTATTGTCCATTCGAAAAGGATTCTGATGGTAACCCAAGCCAACCCCGCTCATATCTCAGCACTGAACCCGGTAATAAGAGAGCGAGTGAAAATCTACACCATCCATTTGGACAAGTTTTATCGCGAATATTTCAGTTAGAGTCAATAGGTCATATAAATAATACAGCAGAGTATTCAAATAAAATCGAGCTTATTATTTCAGGTGGGACATTCAATTTTTACCCAGAACAATATATTAGATGGTTTGCCACTTGTGCATATTACGCATGTAATACCTACTATGAAGTTAAGAAACATTATAATAATTTTAGTAAAGTTAGAAATATGAAATCTTTAGAGGAGGAGAAATTAATTAATGAAACTTCAACGAACCGCATTATTGGGCTCACTATTGAAACACGGCCGGATTATGTCGCTAAATTAGATAAAAAAACTCACGCCATCGATTTTTCTCAAATAGTATTGTTCAGAGAAATAGGCGTCACTCGGGTCCAGATAGGAGTTCAGACGACACGAGATAGAATTTTAAAGAAAATTAATAGAGGATGTAAAAACTTTGATAATAAGTGGGGGATTTTAATGTTAAAATCTAATGGATTTAAGACCGATATACATATTATGTTTGACTTACCTGGGTCTAGTCCCGAAATAGATATTACTGTAATAAACGAGATTATCGATGATCCGTTAATGCAGGCTGATCAGTGGAAATTATATCCAACAGAAGTAACCCCATATACTAAAATTAAAGAGTGGTTTGACGCTGGGACGTATAAACCATACGCAGAAGACCATTCTAAAGGAACATCGTATAAACTCATGGAAGTTGTTATACACGCATTAACTCGTGTTAATGAATATATTAGAATTAATAGAGTTGTTAGGGATATTCCTCATATCTCGATTGAGGGTGGTCTTAAATGTAGTAATTTCAGACAGCTCGCAAAGCGAAAGATGGATAAAGCTGGAATTTTAACTAAAGATATTCGCGAGAGAGAGGTAAAATATAAAAATATTGATTGGGATGATATGATATTAGATATTCATAAATACCCCGCATCCTGTGGGACAGAGTATTTTATACAATATTGTTCCAAAGATAAAAGAATTTTATACGCCTTTATTCGATTAAGATTTAATCATGTTTATAAATATTCCCTAAAGTCTTTAGAAGATTGTGCTTTAATTCGCGAACTTCACGTATATGGACAACATGTAAATGTTGGTAAAAAAAACACAAAAAGTGTTCAACATAAGGGGTTAGGTACCAAATTACTAAAAAAAGCCGAGAGTATAAGCATTCGTAACGGGTTCAAAAGAATGGCTATTATATCAGGTGCTGGAGTTAGGGGGTTTTATATAAAAAAGGGATACCATCTAGGAGAAAACGATTATATGTATAAAAACTTAATAAATTATAGGAAAATAATCAGTTCTATTTTCATAATAACGGGTATATCTATTTTAATTATAGAGTTTATTATGTTAATGCTTTTCTAAAAAATAATGTTTAATTATTATAAGTAAAATGAATAATAATATTTTTATTTTTACGATTGGATGTATTATATTATTTTGTGTTATACTTTCAAGTCATAGAAGTTATAAAGAACATTTTGGACTAATTGATGACATTAACAAAGCTATAAATAATGTTGCTAATGTAGGTCAGCAAATGGTTAGTGTAGCCAGTAAAATACCAACAGAGGCGGAACGCTTTGCTAAATCAGCAGTTGATTTCGCCTTAAAACCTGCTAAAGACGGATTAGGAGAAATAAAAAATGTATTTGATACGGTAGATAGGGAAGTCAAAAAAATGTTTGAGGTAATAAAGGATATTTTTGATAAAATTAAATATTTTTCCGACCTTTTAATAATAATGTTAAAAAGATCCCAAAAATGCGCTACTGGTGCTGCAAAAATAGTAAAAAATTATACGTCACAAACAAAAGATGTTATTTCTAAAATAAATACCGCCCGCGAAAAAATGTTAATATGTCCTACGAATCCATTTTTAAATATGAAAAGTTATTGGCATAATTGTATTAGTCAAATTTTACCATTTTTAAAATTGGCATTTAAATATACCATTATTTTAAAAAGGTTCTACAGTGAAGTTCTTACATATCCAGAGCTTTTTCCCCAAGGAAGCAACGCTACATATTGCTCTAGTCATTGGACACAAGTTACATCGCAAAATGCTGCGTTGGATTATGCTAAAAAATGCAATACCTGCTTGCACATTAAAAGTATTATTAAATTAGGCGTAGGGGAATTACAAGAATTTGCTGGGGTTATCGGTAGATTATTTGAAGTTAGTGATACAATCGAGCGAGAATTTAGTAAAATAACTGGTATAATAAAAATTTAATTTATATGTAGAAGTGTAGATTTTATATATATATTTATTATAGATGAATAATAAATTATATATTATATGTATAATATTAGTTATTGTTTTAGCTTTGTCTACTTGTAAAAAGGCACAAATTAAAGAAGATTTCTATATTGTAGGATTTTTTAAATCACTTGTAGAAAGTCCAACTATTATTGAAAAGGGAGCTAATGTAATGCGTGATGTAGCAGGGCTGTCATCAAAAGCTCATTTACTAGTAACCGATTTTCCCAGACTAATTAAAGAAATTGGAGAAACAACTATTAATGTGCTTTTATTTCCCGCAACAGCCGCTATAGGCGAAATTGAAAAAAGTATTAAGCAGACACAGCGGGATTTTCATAATATATTCGCCGTTCTAAAAGAAATCTTTGCTAAATTAAAATACCTATCGCAGTTATTATTATTTATGATTAACAGGGCTAAAATTTGTTCGGAGGGTGCCGATAAAGTTATAAAAAATTATACTATTCAAACAAAGGAGATTTCTAAAAAATTATCTGACATAACAGATAAAATGGAGATTTGTATTAAAAATCCATTTGACGATTTTATGGGATTTTGCAAAGGATGTATTTTTCAAATAGTACCATTGATAAAAAATTCTTATAAATTTTGTAAAATATTAATTAAATTTTATAAAGAAGTGTTAACCTATCCGGAACTATTCCCACAAGGTAGTACAAAATCTTATTGTAAAAATCACGCCAAAAAAATAAAGTCTAAAAAAGATGCTATAAAATATGCACATAAATGCAATACTTGTTTCCATATTAAGAGTGTTTTGAGTCTTGGTCTTAAAGAGCTTAATGAATTTTTCAAAATAATTAAGGTTTTATTTGACAATAGTAAAAAATTCGAAGATGCTATTAATAAAATGACTAAAGTATTAAAAATTAAGATTTAGTTATATTAAAATCGTTAGATAAAACTGAACAAATAAAAATATCGGTTGATTGAGATAAATTTTGAAAATATTTAATTTACTATATTGAATTATTTAATAAATTGTAGATATTACTATATTTTATTTTTTATTTAATTATATATTTGAGAAACACGGATAAGGAAAATGACTGATTTAAATACATTAATTATATTCCAAAAACATAACTATGGGAAAATATTAATAATAAATAAATTTGATTTATCTGGACGCACTAAATTTAGATTACTACTATTTTATACTACCACGAACAATGGCTACTTTTGAACTGACTGTATCCGAGAAGCAGTTGAACGTAGAAATTCGCCCAAGTGTGAGCGGTGGGGTTGAGGTAGATTCAATGACATGCGATGGTGGTCTATACAATGCGTTTCTTAAGAAAAATGTACGACCAGGTATTGGGGACAGAATCGTTACAATCAACGGACAGGATGTGTCTGGTCTCACGCGGGATGAGGTGCTTGATATTCTGGGTGCTGCGTTGAATGATGAGGAAGATGTAGTATTGGGTATTACTCGTCATCATTCAGGTATTCTTCTAAATCCAATAGACGCATGGGAACCCAAGAACCATGAATGGAATATGATTAAAGGGCGTGAACAGCTGGGGGTTCTTCACCGTTGTTATCGCAACGAGGTGCGTGAGAAACTATTCACGATTGGTTCGGGGAAGCCGATCCTCAACGCGCTGGGGTCCCGTCACATACAAAACCTTCGTGATATAGATGACCAAGTGGAGGTTTGGAGGAGGGAGGATACGGCATTTATCCGCGGGATTATATTGGGGGAGTAAGAATGGATGAAGTATTAAAAATTAAGATTTAGTTATATTAAAATCGTTAGATAAAACTGAACAAATAAAAATATCAGTTGATTGAGGTAAATTCTGAAAATATTTAATATTGGTGTTGTTTCTAAGAGCATTTATTTTAAAAATATTTTCGATGTTTTTAGACTCTTTTATAACTAATTTATTAAAATTAACTTGTTGTTTTTTTATATTATTAGTTGTTTGTGGTTTTAATATAATTTTTTTAGTTTTTTTTTGTAAAGTATTTCTAATATTTTTATTGTCAGAAGTTTTATTATTAGACTTGGATGTAATAGTTTTAGTTATATTATTATTCAATTTTCGAATTTTTTTGTAGCTTTTCTTCACCGGTTTCTTATTTTCTATAATAATTTTTTTCATATAAATAATATTATTATATATTTTACATAATTTAATTATTATTAAAATTTGATTGAAAAAATTACTTAAGCACCCTGTAATATATCTTATTCAATGGAATCTAAAAATTATAATTGGGATGCTGGGGCGTGGAAATTATTAAAATTAATAATGAACGAACCCAAATATTTAGTCCAACATCAGATAGATTCTTATAATCAATTTTTGGAATCTGGTTTGAAATCTGTAATTGAACAGTTTAATTCTATAATTCTAAATTATGATTTTGTAGAAAAACAACAATTTTATCGCGTTAAACCAGATTCAAAGTTTAGCACATCACCGCCTGAATGGATTGAATACAACGAGATAGTTGATATATATAAAATGTATAAAAAGAACTATTCGGAAAAAAGAACTACCGCGCGCGTTATTGATTTAATTGACCAACCTAAGATAGAAGAACTTCGGAAAAAAAAACTACAAAAAGAATTTACAGAATTTATAGATAGTCATATAGAATTTAAAGTTTTAGAAGTTAATAAACATAGATACGATTTATATATAGATATAGAGTTCGAATCGATAACATCTCCCAGAATTTATGAAAATAATGGTGCCCAATCTATTATGTACCCGAACGAAGCCCGTTTGAGAAATTTTACTTACGCGGGTGATATCTATATTAAATTCAAATTCAAAACATATGAAAAATACGGAGAGGGCTTAACAAAGCAACGAATAAATAAAGAGGTTGTTTTAGATAATATTAAGTGTGGTAAACTACCTATTATGTTGGGTTCAAAGGCCTGTATTTTATCTAATATATCTCT
>Ga0115003_10004995_pt1 | contig 10099 bp, 9 predicted proteins | sample ArcticOcean_MG_C_7_FD_88736 | JGI IMG/M metagenome (GOLD analysis project Ga0115003, IMG submission 88736) | Marine microbial communities from western Arctic Ocean - ArcticOcean_MG_CB11_88 | ecosystem: Environmental > Aquatic > Marine > Oceanic | place: Arctic Ocean: Canada Basin | collected... | reverse complement strand
TGACCGTTCCTGTGAAGGTTTGATCGCCGCGACCACGGATGAGACTGCCGCCGGTCCACCCGAGAAGTTCATCGACACTTGCCGGCACGCTCATACGCGATCCGCCGGCGCAGTCGTACGCGCGAGGAGTGCGCGGCGTGCTTCCTGTCGATCGTCGAAGGGGAATTTTTCGCGCCCCAGAATTTGGTAGTCCTCGTGACCCTTGCCTGCGAGCACGACCGTGTCATTCGGTCCCGCGCCAAGGATGGCGCGATCAATGGCTTCGCGGCGATCGATGAGGACGCTGTAGCGACCCGGGGCAGCGTCTGCTGAAAGCAACTCGCTTGCCTCGACGCGCGTGAGCGTAGACAGGCCAGCTTCGACGTCGGCAAGAATTGCGACGGGATCTTCGGTTCGTGGATTGTCGCTGGTGGCGATCGCGCAATCGGCATGTGCCGCGACGGCTTGCGCCATTAGAGGTCGTTTAGTTCGGTCCCTATCGCCACCGCATCCGAAGATGGCGATCAAACGACCCTTGCATAGCGGTCGCACGGCGCACAACAGTTTTTCGACGGCGTCCGGGGTGTGTGCGTAATCGACGAGGACCGTCGGTTCATTCTCGCCAGTTCCAAGGACGCGTTCCATCCGTCCCGGCACCTGGGGGCAGGCTGCGATGCCTGCGGCGAGGGTCTCGTGATCGATGCCCATCGCGCGGCCGATCCCTGCAGCGACTAATAGGTTCTCAAGGTTGAAGTCGCCTATGAGAGGGAGTGAGACCTCGAAGCGTCCGTCGGAATCTTCCAGCGTGGCGCGAGTGCCCTCGAGGCGAATTTTATGGTCGATGAGGCGAAGGTCGGCGGTGGCGTTTGCTCCCCGGCCGACGCGCAAGATTGAAGCGCCGGCCTCGCGCGCGACGCCAATGATCTTCTCGCCAGAGGCGTCATCTATGTTGACGACAGCCGTCGCATTAGGCGCGAGATGGTCACTGAAGAGTCTTGCCTTGGAAGCGAGATAGGCGTCCATAGAGCCATGAAAATCGAGATGGTCCTGAGAGAGATTCGTGAAGGCCGCAACTTTGAATGCACAGCTCTGCACGCGTCCGAGTTCGAGGCCGTGCGAAGAGACTTCCATCACGGCTGCATCGATCTGTTCCGTTCGCATCGCGCGAAGCGTTCGCTGGAGATCGAGGCTCTCCGGCGTCGTATTGACCGAGACCTCATGCGTGTCCGCATAACGAATTTCGACGGTCCCCACGAGACCCACACGTAGGCCGGCGTGGGCGAGGATCGATTCGACGAGATAGCTCGTACTGGTTTTGCCGTTCGTGCCGGTAATGCCGACGAGATTGAGTTCGTCTGCAGGATGGCCAAAGAAGCGCGCGGCGAGGGGAGCCATCGCGCGCCGCGCATCGGCGACGCGGACGGTCGGCAGATCTTTGCGAATTGCGTCGCTCGGCATCTCTTCGACGAGGAGAGCCACGGCGCCGAGCGCGACCGCGCGTTCGAGATAGTCATGGCCATCGGAGTTCGCGCCGCGCATTGCCACGAAGAGATCGCCAGGCGACACAGATCGCGAGTCGTAACGGATCCCGCGAATCGTGGGGTCATCAATGGCATCGCTGCGTCGCCATTCAAGAGCCGCCATGGATTCGGGTAGGCCTTCGATCAGAGAAGTGAGTCGCATTAGCTCTCCTCCCGGCGGCGGGGTGCAGCGCTGCGTTGATCGGAGCGCGGCTCGAAGCGGAGGCGAACTGTGCGGTCGCCTCCCTCGAGCACCGTGCCAGGCACGGGGAATTGGGACACCACCCGGCCTTCGATGGCTCCGAGGGTTGTGATTTTGAGTAACTTGCCGTCGGCGATGCGGCGCGCGCTGGCCATGCTTCGTCCCCCGAAATCAGGGACGAATACGAGCCCAAAGCGAACCTGCTCTCTGCCTGAAGGTGTGGCGCGTTTCGCGGACGGCTTGGCCTTCGCGCGTGCAAGTGAAGGTCCCGCCGCAGCTTGTGCGGCGGGACCGGCCGGGGGGGCCGCTACAGCCGCGCGAAGCGGCCGTTGTGTTCGTTCGTTTTTGACTGCCGACCGAAGCGGCCGTTGTGTTCGTTCGTTTTTGACAGCCGCGCGCTGCGTCGGGTGTGCCGCCGAAACCGCCGGCAAGGGCTCGTCTCGCTGGGTTAGCTGAATTTCCGGAGTCGACTTGCGTTCGACAATGCGAACCGGGAGAGGGGCTGCGGCAATGGGTTCGGGTTCTGTGATGATGCCGCGATGAGCGAGTTGCGCCGCGGCAACGCGTGCAAAGAGCGGGGCGGCAATACCGCCGCCGCTATGGCTCGGGCCACTCGGCTCGTCGATGGCGACAATGATCGCGAGTTCGGGATCGTCCGCAGGGACGACACCCATGAACCACGCCATGTAGCGATCCTGCGAATAACGTCCGGCTTCTCGGTCGAGTTTTTGGGCAGTGCCGGTCTTGCCTGCGACGCGGACGCCGCGAAGGCCGGCGAGTCGGCCGGTACCTTCTCCACTCACAACGGTTTGCATCATGTCGAGGGTGAGTCGCGCGGCGTTCGCGGAAACCGCACGGCCGTGGCGGCGCACTTCGGTCGTTTGCCATGCACCGCCGGTTTGCCTTCGTGCGAGCACGAGACGCGGCTCCATTCGCATTCCATCATTCGCGAGTGCGGCCAGAGCGGACACCAATTGAATTCCCGTAATCGAAATTCCTTGTCCGTATGAGATGGCCGCTTGGTCGACGGGCTGCCACTTGCGCCAATCTCGGAGGATGCCCGAGGACTCGACGGGGAAGCGGGAGCGAGTCCGCGTTCCAAAGCCGAAGCGTTGAAGCCCCTGATGCTGTGCTTCGCGCCCCATTGCTTGTGCAATCTGCACGGCGCCGACATTGCTTGATACGCGAAGCACGTCGCCGGGGGTCAAAATGCCGAAAGGCCTGCGGTCGCGAATCGTTTTGCCGCGAACGCGAATCCATCCCTCTTCGGTATCAAAAGTCTGTTCCGGGTCAACTAACAAGCCGTCCAGCGCAGAAGCGACAAGGAACGCCTTCATGGTGGATCCCGCTTCGACGCTGTCGGCGAACGCCCGGGACCGCGTTTCCTGGTAGTCGAGATGTCGGAAGCCGTTCGGATCGAAACCGGGCGCCTCCGCGATCGCGAGCACATCACCGTTGCGCGGGTCCATCGTAATGACCATGCCGCCGACGGCCTGTGTCTTCTCAACCGCCGCAGCAAGCGCTGCTTCAGCGGCTCCCTGCATGGCGGAATCGAGAGTGAGGGCGACATCTCCGCCTTGGACTTCGCGCGGATCCGTTGAACGAAGCGCAAGCGCACGGCCGCGGGCGTCGCGTTCGACGCGGACGCGACGGGGTTGACCAGTGAGCCATTCATTTTCAAGCTGTTCTATGCCGCGTACGCCGAGTCCATCGATGTTCGCGAAGCCGAGGAGCGGTGCGGCGAGAACGCCGGCTGGATAGGAGCGACGGGCTTCTTGGTCGAGGCCAACGCCAGGCAGATCGAGGGCCTTGATGCGTGCGGCTTCTTCGGGTTCGACCCAGCGCTCGATGTATGTGAAGCCGTCGCGGTTAGCGAGGCGATGGGCGAGATGTTCGAGGTCGAGGTCGAGGGCCTTAGAGAGTGCGCTGGCCGTTGCCGCGCGGTCTTCCATGAGGCGCGGCATCACGTATACGGATGCGGCGTCGGTCGTGATCGCAAGCTCTCGGCCGTTTCGGTCGAAGATGGTCCCGCGTGAAGCGGAGAGGCGTTGCTCGGTTTGGATTTGCTGGTCGTAGAGGGTGCGCGCGCGGGTATGGGCAACGGTCAGATGGGCGGCCCGGCCGGCGAGGAGCAGTACTACGCCCAGGCCCGCGAAGCGGATCCAGACGATACGGCGCGAAGCGCGATCGAGCGCTTGTGATCTCATGGAGCGACCGCTCCACTAATATTAGGCGTCCACCGAGCGGGCGGTCCAGCAGCCACCGACGGGAGGCCGCGTGTGGATTCGCTATGAGGCATCGGGTCAGGCAGCGTTTGCGCTGCAATAATTGGTCGGAAGCCGCGCTCCCGGGCCAAGGCAGTCAGGACCGCCGGGTCGCGCAGGCGACGCTGGCGTACGATGAGGTCACGCTGATCCTGAATCATGGACTTTTCAGTCGCCATGGTTTCGGCCAACGCATAACGGGTGCGAATTAGATCGATTCGAAGTGCGGAGACGCCGAGGGCCGCGAGTAGGGCGAGGGCGACGAGAGGAACCCACGAACGAGAAGAGGGTGGGGTCACGAGATGCGCGAAGTCGACACCGATCCAGCCGTCACGCTCCGGGGCATCGTATTCTTCGTCATGATCCATGCGATCATCGTCGTCGTGTTTTCGTGCGGCCAAACGGCCAGACCGGTTGGTCTGTGACCGACGGGGGGAGGCGCGGCCTCCGGGCGTCGAGATACTCATGACGTCTCCCGCTTGATGGCGCCGCGCAGTCGTGCCGAGCGCGCTCGGGGATTGCGTTCGATTTCGTCGGCGCCGGGCATAATGGGGCGTCGGTTCAGCAACTCAAGGCTCGGAACGCCGCCGCAATTGCAGGCCGGCCATTCTGGCGGGCAGATGCAGCCCTTGGCTGCCGCTCGAAAGGCGTGCTTCACGATGCGGTCTTCGAGGCTGTGATATGAGATCACAGCGAGTCGGCCTCCTGGGCGAAGGGCGTTGATCGCCGCGGCGAGTCCTTGTTCGAGAGCAGCGAGTTCGTCGTTCACGGCGATGCGCAGGGCCTGAAAGACCAAGGTCGCCGGGTTGTGCTTGCGGCCGCGGCCGATTCGCAGGTCCTGAATGAGGTTGACGAGATCTTTGGCGGTTTCAAAGGGAGCGGCATCACGCTCAGCAACGATGCCTTTCGCGAGCGTTCGGGAGCCAGGGAGCTGCCCGTACTTCGAGAAAATCTTCTCGAGCTCTTCGGCGCTCCAGGTCGCGAGCAAGGTGGATGCGGGATCGCGGTCGCCGTGGCCGTCCATGCGCATGTCGAGAGGGCTTTCGCCGTTTTCGAGTCCAAAGCGGAAGCCGCGCTCAGGGGCGTCGAGCTGATGAGAGGAGACACCGAGGTCGAGGATGATGCCGTCGAGAACGACCGGTGCGATTTCGGCGGCGATGTCGTCGATGCGCCGAAAGGACGACTGGAAGAGCCGCACACGATTGCCGAAGCCGGTCAGTCGTTCGCCCGCTTCGCGGATCGCTTCCGCGTCGAGATCGAGGCCAACGAGTACGCCATCTGGGCCTGTTCGCTCGAGAATCGCTTCCGCGTGACCGCCGCCACCGAGAGTGCCGTCGAGGATGACGGAGCCGGGCTGCAAGTCTAGGAATCCGAGAGTTTCGGCGAGAAGGACAGGTTCGTGGTAGTCCGTGGTCACCACTCAGGGCGCCTCTCGTCGTATGGACCGTTAGGTCTCCTCGGTTCGCATCGCGCGGGACGAATTTGGCTTGATATCCTTGGACATGGCCGAACTCGATTGCGCGGATGCCTTCGCGACGACTGCCGCGAGGGCTAGGGATGGTTCCGCTGAAGAGCGGATTGAGAGAAAAAGATCGGGCGTCCCGGGACACGTATCTTCGGCACGTACCCCCCAGTAACCGCGCCGGAGACCCTATGTGCCCCGGGAAACCCCAATCTCTCTCCTGGAGCGCAAGCGCTCCAGTCCCCCCCAAAAAAAACTACGATCGAACTCCCTGATTTACCGATCGCTTGATGTCTTCTAAGCCATGCACTGTCGTGGTCTGACCTTGTTCGAAACGCGAGGGGCTCCAGATTTCAATCCGTTCGAGCACACCCGCGACAATTACGTTTTTTTCGAGTCCCGCGTGGTCGCGTAAAAAACCGGGAACAAGAATTCTGCCTTGAGAGTCAACCGGGCAAGGCACAGAGCCCGTTGCGTAGAACCGACGAAGTCGCTGGGCGTCGGGATCGAGGCTCGACATCTCCATCAGCCTTTGTTCTTCGGCGGCCCAAACATTGGCCGGGAAGAGCGCCAGATGATCTTTTTCGTTGACCAGCATCGGAGGACTTTCCCCGGCTCCGACCAACTCTCCTCGGAAGACTCGCGGAATGCTGAGTCGCCCTTTGACGTCCATTGTGTGATCGTGGCGTCCGCGAAACATTGTTTTATAAATGCCTCGTTTTTTCCTGCAGACCGTCCGAGTCGCGAATCATCGCTACGCTTAGGTCTGGCTTGATGGGTATCCCGCTGAGTGAGCCCCCTTGGCTCCACATCGGCGATGTTTCATCCCACCGTGCCCCACACATGTGACTTTCTATCCCACTTTGTCCCACCCTGGCAAGGCAAAAAAAGGCACAGACGTGTTTTTTTTCCCGTCCTGCACATATCCCTCATAGGCTTGTCGCGACGAGTCGAATCTGCAGCGAAAACGACGTCGACCGTCATGGGGTTTCTCCCCACTCGGTCTAGGTATTCCTGCGGAGAGAGGGCTGGGGGAGTCGCGCGAAGCCGAAAAGCCGGAGCCAATTGGGATCCGAAACCTCTGGCGCGCGGTCAGCGGCGCTGCACCCACGCGGGGAGGGCATCGCCGAGACGGTTTTGCGCTGGACTCATGCGTCCTCGGGCCAAAAGCACTGGGGCCCGGAGCACGATCGTTCGCTGTGGGATCGCGAATAAGGCCGCTGTGAATCAGCGCGCGCCGAGATTCGCGATGCGGCGTCCGTGGATTGCGAAGGCGTCGTCAACGATCGCCTTGAGCGGCGTGCCCGGCTCGAGATTGTTGCGGCCGTCTCGCGGGCCCTGTTCGATTCGTGAGTCATCGGCGATGAGGGACTCGATCACCGCCTGCGCGCCTTCGCGAACCCCGCTGAGGGCGTAGCCGCCTTCGAGGACATGCAGGATACGCCCACCGCATAACATGTCCGCCAGGGATCGCATTCGTGCGGCCATCACTCGGTAGCCCTCGAGCGTCAGCTCCATTTGGGCGAGCGGATCATCCTGATGGCCGTCGAATCCGCAGGATACGATGATCATGTCCGGAGCGAATCCGATCGCGGCGGGTACGACGAGCCGCTCGACGACCCCGATATATTCCACATCTCCGCAGCCAGGGGGCATCGGGATATTCAGCGTCGTCCCGAGGCCACGGCCCTCACCCTCTTCGTCGAAATTGCCGGTTCCGGGATAGAAAGGGAATTGGTGGGTCGAGATGTAGAGCACGTTCGGATCGTCTTCGAAGATGTGCTGGGTTCCGTTGCCATGATGAACGTCCCAGTCGAAGATGAGGATACGCGGCGCGGCGCCGTCGGCCTGCAATGCACGTACAGCGACCGCCACGTTATTGAAGAGGCAGAAACCCATGGAACGCGCTGCTTCCGCGTGATGTCCCGGCGGCCGCACTGCGGCGAGGCCGCGGTCCACCTCTCCTGCGAGAATCCGTCGTGCTAGGTCAATCGTGCCGCCGGCGGCCAGCCTGGCCACGTCAAAGCTCTCAGGCGTGTGGTAGGTATCCGCGTCAATCCGGCCCGCAGGTAGCTCACGCGTCGTTTCGAGGGCATCGAGCATGCTCTTGTCGTGGGCGAGAAGGATTTCGTAGGGCTCGGCGGCGCGCGGTGTCGCGAATTCGAGCTGCGACCGGAATGGGTCGAGGGCCTCGCTGATGGCGACTAGACGTTCAGGACGCTCAGGATGGCCATCTGGTCCTCGGTGGTCTCGGTAGCGCGAATCTTCAACGACTTCGATTCGAGGGGTGGGCTGCGAGTCGGCCATCGGCCCTCCTTCGCCCGCGCGGCTGGCGGGGCGGTCGGTGTTCTCCGGAGTCTTACGGTGCTGCTTTCGGTGCTGTTCTAAAGGTTGTTAGGCCTACGCTATTCGTCGTTCGAATCTTGTTTCTGGATTGTCGCTTCCAGTTTTTCGATCGCGTCGGCGACACGTGTCAGATTGGCGTTCAGCGCATCGAAATCGCGCTTGCGGGGGAAGGCGCTAAAGCCGAGAGGGCCCGACTTACTCGAGGGTTCGCCGTTCGCGCCGCCTATGTTGTTGAATGCGTTTTCGACAGCGGCTTGGATCGTTTCACGGAAATCCGGGAGGCCATTCATTCGCGGCCAGCCGCGGGATCCCGAGCTGGTTTCAGCCCGTTCGGCGCCATTCGCGTCTTTTGTATTGTCGGTGCCGCCGGTGCCGCCGGTGTTGTCGGTGTTGTCGTGATCGACCGCATCATCCGAAGTGTCGGCACGACTCGCGAAGGGTGAACGGCGTTCTCCGTTCTCGGAAGCGTCCCATGGGAAGCCTCGTCCCGCGGAGTCGGACTGCTTCACGAATTGGCGGACGCGGTCCTGGAAATCTTCGATCCCGTCGTTGGCGTCGTCCACGCTCTTTTTGAGAGCACCATACAAAGCGTCGCCACCCCGAGAAAGAATCTGCGTGATCAGCGTATCGGAGGGATTCTCTTTAGCGCGCTCGTTCCCGACGAGAATTTGAGAGAGCGCGACCTGGGTGATGTCTTCGCCCGTCTCCTTGTCGACGACTTGCACGGACTCACCCTCGTCGAGGAGCTTTGCGATGCCCTTGAGCGTGATGTAGCGGCTGGTTTCGGTGTTGTAGAGCTTGCGGTTGGCATAGCGCTTGATCAGGATTGCCATGGGGCAAGTCTAGCGCGAGATCCCGCTCAACTCTCTCTTGCGCGCGTTCGAGTCGCGTCTTCTCGAGAATTAAGCGCCCAGCATGCGATCGCGGCGCGTCCTGCGATCCATGTTTCATTCCTCAACTCATTCCTCGACATCGAATCGCTGTACCCGTCGCTTGCGCGGCCGGGCTTCCTCACTGTTTTTGGCAGGTCCGTCGCCAGGTGGCGCATTCTTCGCCGAACCTGTTGAGCCCGGTGGATCGGATGCCGCTTGCGTGGTTCGCATGCCGAGCTCCCATAGAAGCTCTCGCAATCCGAGAAAGGCGCGCAACACCGGCCTCGCTGCCGGATCGGATTTGGACCGCATTTCCCAGCGCGCAATTTCCCGTGCGAGAGCCTCTTCGAGGGGCCCCGTGACGGCGTCGGGAAACGCGAAGCGACCCTTCGAGCGGAGCCCGTGAAGGACGCGCTCGATTCCGCGAAGCAGATCCGCCGAAAGGCCTTCCGTGGCCGGGCCGGTTCCGCTGACCGAAGAAGCCGCTTCCAGCAAAGCGGCTGCCGCCTCGAGTCCTTCGAGGGTCGCGCGGCGAAGGTGTTCCCGTGCGCGTCCGACCGCCTCGTCGAATTCCTGGGTCATGCGGAAGTCTCTTTGAGGAGGGGCTCGGTGAGAGAGAAGAGGCTCGGTAGTCGATCGATTCCGACCGGGCATTCGTCGAGCAGGTGGCACTCAATGGCACTCGATGCCGCGCGGGTGGCGAGCAGCGAGCGAGATTGGTTGGCGGCGGAGCGCGCGATGGCGCTCTCGCGCAGTATTCTTGAAATAGCCTCGGCTTGATCACGTGATGTGTCTGCGTCGGCTGCGCCAAAGATTTCTTCGAGCCTACGGACGTCGTCGCGCATCCCTTGCCCATCGGCACGCGCGAGCCAGTCTTCTGCCGATTCAGCGAGGGGCCACGGCGGGACGCGGTTCAGAACGATCGCTGCCAATTTTGCATCCAGCGTTTCTAGTTCGTCTAGAAACTCAAGCGTGCCAGGCTCGGTGCCGGACCGTGCGCCGCCGATCAAAATAAATCGGGTCGACTCGCCTAATAGAATCTTCTCAACGCGAAGGGCCCGATCGAGAAAACCGTCGGCGATCCCGGAAACGGCGGACAGAAACTCGGACAAGTCGTCGAGAAAACCGCTGCCGCCGATTCGTTCGATCAAGCCGAGCATGAGGTGAAGCGGGCGTCCGAACACCCGGAATCCGAATCGTCCGGCGGACATCGTCGGTTTGAGGAGTGTACCTACGAAGCGCCCTTCGAGGAAGGCGCGGAGTCTTCGGGGCGCAGCGAGGAAATCGAGTGCGTGGCTTGCGGGAGGTGTATCTACGACGACGAGGTCGTAGTCCTCGGATTCTACCGCCTCATTGACTTGCTCCATGGCAGCGTATTCGGCGCTTCCTGCGAGGGCCTCCGAGAGATGCTGGTAGAAGCGGTTGTCCAGAAAGCGCTGCCGCGATTCTGCGTT
>Ga0115003_10004993_pt1 | contig 10102 bp, 9 predicted proteins | sample ArcticOcean_MG_C_7_FD_88736 | JGI IMG/M metagenome (GOLD analysis project Ga0115003, IMG submission 88736) | Marine microbial communities from western Arctic Ocean - ArcticOcean_MG_CB11_88 | ecosystem: Environmental > Aquatic > Marine > Oceanic | place: Arctic Ocean: Canada Basin | collected... | reverse complement strand
TTTCTCCAGTTCCTATAGCCCATACAGGCTCATAGGCAAGAATTACATTATTCCAGTTTTCTTTTTCTATATGAAAAATCCCTTCTTGTAATTGTTGTCTAACAACATCAAAATGGTTTCCTGTTTTTCTGTCAGAAAGTTCTTCCCCAAAACAAAAGATAATAGTCATCTCATTTTCTAATGCAGTGTTTACTTTGGCTACAAGAAGCGCATTGGTTTCACCAAAAATAGCGCGACGTTCACTATGTCCCAAAATAACAACCTCAACGCCAACACTCTTGAGCATTGCTGCAGAAACCTCTCCTGTATATGCCCCTGTAGACTCTTGATGCATATTTTGAGCTGCTACTAAAATCTCTGTATCCAAAAGAGCTTGATTAGCACTTTGTAAATTTGTAAATGGTGGCGCTACAATAACAGACACATCATCTGTGATGTCTTGTTCTTTTAAAGCGTCTAAGAGGTGATAGGTTTGCGAGATATCACAGTTCATTTTCCAGTTTCCTGCTACTATATTTCTTCTCATAATTTAGTGTTTGTTTTACTAATTGTTTTTTAAGGTCTTTTAATGTGCTCAAATTATCTGTCGCTGCCACTAAATTGTATTTGTTTGCGTTTTAAGCTCTAATTTTTGGGTCAAGCCATCCGTATAGAATATCTACAAAGATATTGATTACTATAAATAAACTAGCAATAACAATGACCGTTCCCATAATAACAGGAAGATCACTATTATTTAACGCGTCTACTATTTCTTTACCTATGCCATTCCAACCAAAAATAAACTCTACAAAAACAGCACCAGCAAGCATAGAGGCAAACCACCCAGAAATAGCCGTCACAACAGGGTTTAAAGAGTTTTTCAAAGCATGCCTACCAATTACTGCTGTTTGAGAGAGCCCTTTTGCTTTGGCCGTTGTAATGTAGTCTTGGTTTAAAACCTCTAATAGAGAATTTCGCATTAATTGACTAACCACCGCAAGAGGTCTAATACCTAAAACAATAGCAGGTAATACTAAGTTTTTCCATTGTATGTAGGTGCCATTTCCAAAATCATCTACTTCATACAAACTGCCTGTCATTTGAAGCCCCGTGTATCTGTGCAACACAAAACCAAATACCCAAGCAAATAAAATAGCACTAAAAAAAGAAGGAACACTCATCCCTAAAGTGCTTATTAGTTGAATAGCTTTGTCTAGCCAACGATCTTTATAAAGTACAGACACTATACCTAAAAACACCCCTAACAACATTGCTATCACTATAGAACTTACAGCCAACACAACAGTATTGGGCAAGGTTTGCGCAATAACGGCACTCACCTTTTTTCCGCTTTTTTGAAAAGACTCTCTTAAATAGGGAAACTTTACTACAACACTTCCGCCACCAGCAGTAAACAAATGTAGAGCACTGTATTTTTTGGGAGATAAAAAGGTATAATCTGAAGCTTTATTGCTATGGTATGATATAGGCGAAAGATCATTGATGTATAACAAATATTGGGTAAAAATAGGTTTATCAAGGCCGTACTTTTTTTGCACCGCAGCGATTTGCTCTTTATTTTGATTTTGACCTAGCATCATTTTGGCTGGATCATCAGGTAGCATGTTAAATAACATAAAAATCACAGATACCACACCAAAGAGAGTGAGGGTTGCATATCCTATTTTTTTAAATGTATATTTTATCACGAGGTATTAGTTTATACTATCTAAAGTTTTAACTGGAATATCTTTAGTCAAAGAAGTATTTTTTAATTCTTTGAGAATTAATTGATCAACATCATTAAAATGTAATTTTTGTAAAATGGTTCCTTTTTCAAGGCTAATGATACTTGGATTACTTCTAATAATGGTTTTTAGGGCAGTCATATCACAGAAATAGAATTTAAAATCGAGATCGTATTTGGCTGCAATTTTCTCTGTCTCTGGGGTAGATGATGCAGAGATACCAATAACGGTATACCCTTTTTCAATGGCGGTATCTGTAGCCTCTTTAATGGAAATAAAGCCTTCGTTTTCTGCTACATCAAGGTTGTAAGCAATCACTACCAACAGATTTTCTTCTTCTAGCATTTGGGTAGTATAATCTGTACCATCACGCTCTATACTAAAATCATGAATAGGTGGCTCGTACCCTTTTTGAAGTACACTTGTCTCAACTCCAAGTAATGTGCCAGCTATTTTGGGATCCTCTCCCCTATTTATAACTGTTTTTTGCTGGCCATTTACATCAAAGCTCCAATTGTATTGATACACTGCCGCAGGTGCACCTGCAGGTGTCTGCATGCCTCTGGTTATATTTGTTCCTACTTTATAGGCTCTAAAGTCTATCACTGGCAAATGCTCTAACACATGAAGCCCCAACCACAAACACAATATTAAGGATATAAAAATAGTAATACTCCTCACCCCTTTTGAGAAAAAAGGCTGTATATACCTACTTCCTTTATACAAAAAGAGTATTAGTATAAGCAGCACAACATCCTTAGTAAACGATTCCCAGGGGGTAAGTTTGAGCGCATCACCAAAACAACCACAATCTGTAACTTTATTAAAATATGCAGAGTAAAAAGTTAGAAAAGTAAAAAACACAATCATGAGTAGTAAACTCCATAGCGTGAATTTTTTGGCATATCCCACAATGAGCATCACACCCAACAATACCTCAAGGATGACAACCAAAACTGCGATAACTAGTGCATATGGTTCTAAAAAAGGAAGGTTTAATACCTCTGGAGCAAAATAATCTCCAAGTTTAAAAGAAAAACCAACAGGGTCATTTAATTTAATTAAACCACTTATAATAAATAAAACCCCTACAAATATTCTTGAAACTCCTACTAATACTTTCATACACTTACAATTTCGATACTATTTCTTTTTAAAAGCGGGCCAAGCTGGTAAGAGGCTGCCTTAATCCTCTAAATGAATCATTGCAAAAACTGCATAATTAATCATGTCTTGGTAGTTGGCGTCTATACCTTCGCTTACTAGTGTTTTTCCTTGATTGTCTTCAATTTGTTTAACCCGTAATAATTTTTGAATAATTAAATCTGTTAGGCTGGTAACCCGCATGTCTCTCCAGGCCTCACCGTAATCATGGTTTTTATCCATCATGAGCTGTTTGGTGGCAGCTATTTTTTGATCGTACAGCTCTAAGGCTTCTTCTAATACAATATCTGGTTGTTCTACCACTCCTTTTTCTAGTTGTACAAGCGCCATAATGCAGTAGTTTATAATTCCTATAAACTCGCTTACTTGCCCCTCGTCTACGCGCTGCTGTTTGTTTTGTTGTAAACCACGAATTCGTTGGGCTTTTATAAAAATTTGATCTGTCAATGAGGGTAGTCTTAAAATTCGCCAAGCGCTACCGTAGTCTTTCATTTTTTTTTGAAAGAGCGATCTACAGGTATCTATAACCTCATTATATTCTTTGGAAGTATCTGCCATATTATGTGTAAGATTTTGCGTAAATTTCGGGTAAATAAATCAAAATAAAAAATTGCAAACAATCAACTGTAAAGGTACATTAATTGACTTGGCTGAGCCAAGGGTGATGGGTATAATTAATATAACCCCAGATAGCTTCTATGACGGTGGGGCTACCACCACAGAAACTCAAATTATTAAACAGGCCTCAAAAATGATTGAGCAGGGAGCAACATTTCTTGACGTGGGAGGTTACAGCTCAAGACCTGGGGCTACAGATATTTCACAACAGCAAGAAATAAATCGTGTGGTTCCAGCCATAGAGGCAATTATTAAACAATTTCCAGAGGCACTTATTAGTGTTGACACCTTTAGAAGCAATGTTGCAAAACAGGCTGTAAAAGCAGGAGCTTGTATGGTGAATGATATTAGCGCCGGAAAATTAGACCCCAAAATGTTAGAAACCATCGGGGATTTACAAATTCCTTACATAATGATGCACATGCGTGGTACTCCCCAAAACATGAAATCCCTTACAGAGTATCAAAATATTACAAAAGAAGTACTCTTTTATTTTTCTGAAAGAATCGCAGCAGCTAGAGCCCTCAATATAAACGACATTATTGTAGATCCAGGATTTGGATTTGCAAAAAACACAGATCAAAACTTTGAGCTACTTAATCATTTAGAGCTTTTTGAAACCTTAGAGCTTCCAATACTAGCGGGTGTTTCAAGAAAATCAATGGTGTACAAAACACTAGATATTTCAGCCAAACAGGCCCTTAATGGAACTACGGCACTCCATATGGTAGCCTTACAAAAAGGGGCGCGCATACTAAGAGTTCATGATGTAAAACCAGCCAAAGAGTGTGTCACGCTATTTAAGCAACTAAACACATCTATGAGTAACTAAAAATTTAATCCTACATTTACAGACCTTTAAAACAAAATTATTTGGATTTTTTCGAATTAACAGACTTTAGAATCATTGATGCCATAGACATTTTACTAGTGGCTGCACTGCTATATTACTTATATAGGTTAGTAAAAGGTACCGTGGCCATAAATATATTTATTGGTATTGTGATTATCTATGGTATATGGTGGCTTACAGATTTATTAGAAATGGAACTGCTAAGTAAAATTCTTGGAGGATTTTTGGGTGTCGGTATGTTTGCTTTAATTGTTGTGTTCCAGCAAGAAATAAGAAAGTTTTTGTTAATGCTTGGGTCTACCAATTTTAAGGCCAATCGTATTTTTAGACAATTTAAATCTATATCTACAGATACCATTGCAACCACAGACATAGAACCCGTTATTGCTGCTTGCAGAAATATGAGCCAAAGTAAAACCGGAGCCCTTATTGTTATAAAAAGAAACAATAGTTTAGAGTTTGTAAAATCTAGTGGAGATGCTATGAGTGTGGCTGTAAACCAGCCCATATTGGAGAGTATCTTTTACAAAAACAGTCCATTACATGACGGCGCAATGCTTATAGAAGGTAATACCATTACCGCAACACGTGTGATACTACCTGTCTCTGATGATAAAAAAATACCACTACGTTTTGGCCTGCGTCATAGAGCAGCAGTTGGCGTGAGTGAAAAAAGTGATGCTGTTTGTCTTGTAGTGAGCGAAGAGAATGGACAGATTTCTTATCTTAAAGATGGAGATTTCGTACTCTATGAAACTCTAGAGCAGCTCACTGAAATAATCCACAAAGACTTAAGTTAATCTTCCCGGTTTTTCTCTGCAGCAAACTGTACTCTGTACAGGGTGCGGTAATAACCATCTAGATCCAACAGCTCTTTATGGGTTCCAGATTCTACAATTTTACCAGCGTCCATTACCAATATCTTATCTGCTTTTTTAATGGTAGCCAATCTATGGGCAATGACAATAGAAGTTCTGCCTTTGGTTATGGTATCTGTGGCTGTTTGTATCATCTGTTCAGAGTATGAATCTACAGAAGAGGTTGCCTCATCTAAAATCAAAATACCAGGATTACTTACATATGCACGCAAAAAAGCAATGAGTTGCCGCTGGCCAGAAGACAGCATCACACCACGCTCTTTTACATTATACTGAAATTTCCCTGGCAAGGAGTCTATAAACTTCGATACTCCAATTTGAGTTGCTGCTTGTTGTATTTCTTGTGCAGTAATATCCTTATTATTTAAACTAATATTGTTGTGTATGGTATCTGCAAAAAGAAAAACATCTTGTAATACAACCCCTATTTGATCTCTAAGAGAATCTAATGTGTAGTCCTTAATTGATACTCCATCTATTAAAATAGTACCGCTGTTAATTTCATAGAAACGATTGAGAAGATTGATGATGGTAGATTTACCAGCACCAGTTGCCCCAACAATTGCTATGGTTTCTCCAGGTTGTACGGTAAAAGAAATATCGTTTATTACCTGCTCCCCTTCCACATAAGAGAAACAAACATTTTTAAAAACGATAGCGCCTTTGGTATTTGTAAGCACCCGGGTACCCTGGTTGGCGATGTGCGCTTTAGTGTCTAATATTTCAAAAACACGCTTTGCAGCAACCATTCCCATTTGTAGTGTGTTAAACTTATCTGCTATTTGACGCAGTGGCCTAAATAGCATTTGAGCCAGCTCTATAAATGCAACAACCAAACCAAGAGTAATCACGCCGTTTGAAGCAGCATTTAAACCCCCAAACCAAACCAGCAAACCAATGGCAACAGAAGAGGCCATCTCTGCAATAGGAAAAAATATGGAGTTATACCATACGGTTTTAATCCAGGCTTTTTTGTGTTTTTCATTAATAGCAAAAAACTGTTTGTACTCTGTTTGCTCTCTTGCAAAAACCTGAACAATTTTCATTCCAGTGATACGCTCTTGTACAAAAGAATTTAAATTAGCCACCTGTGCCCGCACCTCTTCAAAAGCTACTTTCATTACGCGTTGAAATATGCGTGTAGCTATAAGTATAAGAGGTAAAATAACAAATACAATGAGTGATAATCGCCAACTTTGATACAACATAAAGGTTGCAATAACAGCCATTTTTAGTAAATCTGCAATGATCATAAAAAGCCCTTGACTAAAAATGCTAGATATGGTTTCTATATCATTTACAGCACGAGTGGTTAGCCTACCCACAGAACTGGTGTCAAAATATTTCATTTTAAAACGCATCATTAAGCCAAACAAACTAATACGTAAGTCTTTTATGATGTGCTGGCCTAGCCAATTGGCATAAAAAATAAAAGAGAATTGAAATATCACTTCCAATACCAGTACCCCTATCATGATTACAATAAAGTAAATAAGCCCTGAAGGATCACGAGGTATTATAGACTCATCTATGGCGCGCTCTAAAAAATAAGGCCTTAAAATTGCCAGTCCAGATAAAATAAGAGCTGTAAAGGCAACAAAATAAAAAACCAAGCGGTATGGCTTGGTAAATTCCAATAACCGCTTAAATAACTTAAAATCAAATGCATTTGCTGATGCCATATAGCGTGTAAAGGTATTAACTTATGAATACATCTTGAGGATATAACACCTTGGTTAAATATAAACCCCGGGCAGGTGCAGAAGACCCAGCATTACTCCTATCTTTTGAATTTATAATACTAGAAAGCTCCTCAAGGCTGGTTTTTTCAAAACCAACGTCTAGCAGCGTACCAACTATGGCACGCACCATATTTCTTAAAAAGCGATCTGCGGTAATAGAAAATTTTAAAGTGTCTGCTTGCAATTCCCAATGTGCTATTTTAACATCACAAAAAAAGGTGTTAACCTCTGTGTTAGACCTAGAAAAACACTGGAAATCTTGACGCCCTAAAAGCATGCTAGCAGCTTTGTTCATTAGTTGTAGGTCGGGTTTTTTGTGTATTTGATGAGCTAGGGTAGTTGTAAATGGGTTTTTGGAAAGTTCTATATGATACTCATAAGAGCGCGCGGTGGCGTTAAAACGAGCATGCGCATCTTCTTTAACTCTAGAAATACTAGCTACAGAAATATCGCTTGGCAAAAGAGCATTGATTCTGTAAAGTGTCTCAGAAAAATTTTCAAGTTCGGGAAAATCAAAATGCGCAAAGAGTTGTTTTGCATGCACTCCTGCATCGGTTCTTCCAGCAGCAAAAACAGTTATAGGTGTTCTTAAAAAAACAGACATAGCCTCTTCTAAAACCTGCTGCACGCTCAGTGCGTTGGGCTGTCTTTGCCAACCACAATAACTAGTTCCGTTGTAAGCTATTTCTATAAAGTACCGCACAATGGTTTTTTTTACAAAGGTACACTTTAGAGAAAAGTAAATACCTTGTGGGTTGATAATTTTGTTAATCATCTTGTCTTAGCAAAACAAATATCTTAAAGTATTAAGTGTATTTTTGACTTTTAAAACCCTACCAAACGTGACTAAAATACTGCTACTTAGTGATACCCATAGCCATATAGATGATACCATATTAAAATATGTAAAACAGGCAGACCAGGTATGGCATGCTGGAGATATTGGTGATTTAAAGGTAACAGACGCCATTGCCGCTTTAAAACCTTTGCGGGCTGTCTATGGAAATATTGATGACGCTAAGGCCAGGACTACCTTTGAGCTAGACTTACATTTTATGTGTGAACAGGTTGCGGTATACATAACTCATATTGGCGGATATCCCGGGAGATACAATCAAAGAATTAGAGCGAGTATTTATGCCAACCCACCTACCTTATTTATTACAGGCCATTCTCACATTTTAAAAGTAATGCGATGTAAGAAAACGGGATTATTACACATGAATCCTGGAGCAATTGGCAGACATGGTTTTCACAAAGTTAGAACCATGCTCAGGTTTGAGATTGATGGAAGTAACATCAAGAATCTAGAGGTTATTGAACTAAAACGATAAAAAAAGACCTCAAAGTTGGCATACTTTGAGGTCTCGCACTAATAATACTAAGCTTGTGTTAACGTAAACGGTCTACAGATTTTACGAGATCTTCATCCTTTTTGATGGCTTTATTGGCCATCGCTAAAAAAACGATAGAAATGATAGGAAGTAACACCCCAATACCCTTCTGTGAGACCAAAGTCTCTCCAGGTACACTTAGTGACCTATAAACGAAAACTCCCAGTAATACAAAGTTTAATATGATATTTAAACGATTCAACACAAATTGTGTTTGTCGTTTTTTAAAAGTTAAAACAGCAATAATTGTTAAGGCAATACAAATGAAAATTAATCCAAAAACTAGCGGTTCTTGATTACTAATAAGAACAACTCCATCTGTGCTAGTTACCACAGGAAACCAAATATATAAACCCCCCATCACAAAAGTGGCAAGGATAAGATATATAGTTTGTATGCGTTGTAACATTAAAAAGAGTCATTATTTATAGCTCAAAAATAAGGTTTCTTTTTAAAAATTGTAGGTAAGAGTTTAATTTATTGTTGTATTATTGCATTAATAATATGTAACCATTTCAATCTAGGTTACTTATCTTCAAATAAATTTTCAGACACAAATCTTTTTCTAAAGATTTCCCTCACTTTAATCAAATTATCACTCTCTACATGCTAGAAATTTCAGAATTAAAAGCTAAAAAATTACCTGAATTACAGGAATTAGCAAACACATTAAAAGTACCAAAGTACCGTACTTTAAAAAAATTAGACTTGGTATATCAAATACTTGATTACCAAGCTGCAAATCCAAACGCTGTAAAGTCTATCGTTTCAGAAATACCAAAGGAGGCTGTTAGCGAACTCGCAGCTCCTAAAACAGAAGAACGATCACCTCGTCCTCCCAGACACAAGCCAAACCCTAGGGCTAAACAAACTCCAAGAGAAAAAACAAACTCTTCAGAGAAAAAGGAACAACACAAACAAGAAGGTACAGAAGAAAAAAAGAACGACAACACGCAGCCCAATCTAGAAAAACGCTCTCAAGAAAACCCTTCTAAAGAGAACAAGCCACAACATAAAAACAAAAATACAGACAACCGTCAACAAAATGACAACCGTCAAAAAGGTGGAAATGACAACAAAAAACCACCAAGAGATAACAAACCAAAACAAGACAACCGTAACAACGGTAATAAGGACAGTAGAAACAGATATAAAGAGCCAGATTTTGAATTTGATGGCATTATAGAAAGTGAAGGAGTCTTAGATATCATGCAAGATGGATATGGTTTTCTGCGCTCTAGTGATTATAATTATCTGTCATCTCCTGATGATATATACGTATCACAATCACAAATTAGACTCTTTGGTTTAAAAAGTGGTGATACAGTATTAGGAGTTGTACGTCCCCCAAAAGAGGGAGAAAAGTATTTTCCTCTTATTAAAGTCATAAAAATTAATGGTCAAAATCCAAATGTAGTTCGTGACAGGATTGCTTTTGAGCATTTAACACCTTTATTTCCTCAAGAGAAATTTAACATCTCCGAGAAACAACCAACCCTTTCTACCCGTATTATAGATTTATTCTCTCCTATAGGAAAAGGACAACGTGGTATGATTGTAGCGCAGCCAAAGACAGGAAAAACAATGTTACTTAAAGACATTGCCAATGGTATTGCAGCCAATCACCCAGAGGTATATCAAATGATACTCCTTATAGATGAACGTCCAGAAGAAGTTACAGACATGCAACGCAATGTCCAAGGAGAGGTCATTGCCTCTACCT
>Ga0115003_10004986_pt1 | contig 10109 bp, 6 predicted proteins | sample ArcticOcean_MG_C_7_FD_88736 | JGI IMG/M metagenome (GOLD analysis project Ga0115003, IMG submission 88736) | Marine microbial communities from western Arctic Ocean - ArcticOcean_MG_CB11_88 | ecosystem: Environmental > Aquatic > Marine > Oceanic | place: Arctic Ocean: Canada Basin | collected... | reverse complement strand
GCGACGGTGCGACGGTAAAGCCACAGTTCCCGGTTAGGACTGTTGTCACGCCGTGCCAACACGACGGCGACGCGATCGGATCCCAATCCAGCTGCACGTCGTAGTGGGTGTGCACGTCAATGAAGCCTGGCGCAACAACGCAACCGTCGGCATCGATCTCACGTACACCGTGTTCGTTCACGCGGCCAATCTTTGCGATGCGGTCGTTTTTGATCGCCACATCCGCCGCAAAGCCTGCCAAGCCGGTGCCATCAACGACCCTGCCCCCTCGAATCACTACGTCGTACGTCATGAATCATCTCCAATGGTGATGCTGTCGCGAGCGGTCTGCGTACTCTGCACACTTGAACGCGGCTTCGCTGTGTTCCTGACGATACCGGACTGCGGCGGTTGCAATCGCAACGCCCTCGTAACGCGAGCGCCTTCGAACGCAAATTGACAATTGCATCTTCGCGTAGATGGCGCAGGCTCCCGCGCCATGAGCAGAGCTTCGCATCCCAACTCCACCGCTGCCGATCGACCGCCTGCAGTTCTCGTCGGCGTACAGCTGCAGGGTGTTTCCGACGAGGCGCTTGCGAGTTCACTCGACGAACTCGAGCGGCTCACCGAAACGCTCGGCTTGAACGTCATTGGCCGTGTGACGCAAAAGCGCCGCAGCCTTGGGGACGCCAACCTGCTCGGCGAAGGAAAGCTACGCGAACTCGCCGGCTACACGGGCGGCCCTGGCTTCGTCCCTCAGTTTGTCGCGCCCGGCTCGCGTGCCGCGCGCGAGGCCGATCGCCCCGCGGCAGAACTCGACCCGATCCAAGAAGACGAGAGAGACGAGAGAGACGAGGAAAACGCAGACCAAGAGCCGACACCCGAAGCTGTCACCGTCATTATCGACCACGACTTGTCGCCGACGCAGATGCGCAACCTTGAAAAGGTGACCGGCGTCGAGGTCCTTGATCGATCGATGGTGATCCTGTCGATCTTCCAGCGTCACGCCCGCACCCGCGAAGCGAAGATCCAGGTTGAAATCGCGCGGCTCGTTTACATGGCACCGCGACTTCGGGAAACGCACGCCAACGTCGAGCGTCAACGCGGCGGCATTGGTGGCAAGGGGGCCGGGGAGTCCGCACTCGAACTCGGACGCCGCGGAGCGCGGGATCGAATCGCCGAGCTTCGACGCACGTTGGTCGGCGTGCAGCGAGAGGCCGAGACGCAGCGCAGCCGCCGCAGCACCAACGAGACGCAATCCGTCGCCCTGATCGGTTACACGAACGCGGGAAAATCTCGGCTCATGCGCGGTCTGACAAACGATTCGATGTACGTCGCCGATCAGCTCTTCGCGACCCTCGACACGACCGTACGTGTGCTCGTGCCCGAAACCCGTCCACGAATCCTGATCAGTGACACCGTCGGCTTCATCAAGGATCTTCCGCACGATCTGGTGGCCTCGTTCCGCTCCACGCTCGCCGAAGCGAAGGACGCCAGCCTTCATCTACATGTCGTCGATGCATCCGACCCGGCAATGCGAAACCAATACGAAGTCACGCGAAAGGTCCTCGCCGAGATCGATGCCGACGAACATCCTCGCCTGCTCATCCTTAACAAATGCGACCTGCTCGACGAAGCGCAGCGCGACGCACTCGCCGCAGAGTTCCCGGAAGCCGTGTTGATGGCGGCCAGCGTCCCGACGGACGTGCTTCGCCTTCACGGCTTAATCCGAGACTTCTTCGAACGCTTCATGGAAGAAGAGACTTTCCTAGTCCCCTACGACCGCCAAGCCAAAGTCGGGCTGCTTCACGAACGCTGCCGCGTCCTCGAAGAACGCTACGAAGAAGATGGGGCCCACGTGCGGGTGCTTGCGCCGGCCGGAGTACTGGACGGATTGCGGCGCGAGATCTAGTCGTAGGCGTAGGAAGACGAAGCCAGAAGCGCAGCTCCGGTGATGAACCGAGTGGTTGCAATGCGCCGCCTAGGCCGAGGAGCCTATGGCCCGACAGATCAAATTCGATTGTCGCTAGGAGTCTGCACCGAATCGGATCTCGCTCCTTGCCACCGCATTCCGCTCGGTGCCTCTCGTCAGCTGTGTCTCACCGTTTCGTCAAGGGCTAGCCAGAACCGTTCGAAGCACTAGAAGTTCCAAATGGCACGTTGGGAGGGCGTTGAAAGCATGCTTTCAAATCAACCTCCGTCCGCATCGCTTTGCTCCCTGGTTAGAGCCAGCCCGATTACAAAATGCGACGGGTATTGGGCTCAACCCTGACCGTGGGTAGAGTTCAAACCTATGAGATTGCATCGCCATCTATCTGTTGCTTTCGTTTTGCTATGTCTCGTGCTTCCCGCACGCTTTGTAGAAGCGCAACCGCGCGGCTCCGCCAAAGCGACTCGTGTGTTGGTCGCGACTGCAAAATCGATTTCGTTTCCACTTGCGATCGATGCTCTGGGAACCGCAAAGGCGAATGAATCGGTTGATATTCGTCCCAAGATCTCGGAGACGATTCGCGCCATATCATTCGAGGAGGGTCAGCGGGTCGAGGCCGGTCAATCTCTTGTCGAACTCGCGAATGAGCAGGCGAGTGCTGGAGTCGCGGTCGCGACAGCCAACCTGGCCGACATGGAGAACCAGTTTCGTCGAGCGCGAAACTTGTTCGATACCCGCGCGATCTCGGCTTCCGAACTCGATCAACGGAGTGCTCAGCGCGACGCCGCACGTGCCGAACTGAATGCTGCGAAAGCGCGACTTGCCGACACTGACATTCGCGCGCCCTTCGCCGGGCGGGTCGGTTTGCGATACGTCAGCCGTGGAAGCCTGGTCACCCCGCAGACGGTCATCACAACGCTTGACGACACCGACATCATCAAGCTCGACTTCGATGTACCCGAGACCTGGATATCACGACTGAAGCGCGGTCTAACCACGCTTGCGCGCAGCGCCGCGTGGCCGGAAGAAATCTTCCGAGGGCAGGTGGTCTCGATTGACACGCGTGTGGATCCGGTGAGCCGCACGGTGACGGTTCGCGCGGTGGTACCGAACCCGTCGGGGCGACTTCGCCCGGGCATGTTTCTCACGGTCACTTTGTTGCGTAAAGATGTCATGGCGTTGGTCGTACCCGAGCAATCGATCGTTCCGGAACAAAGCCAACAGTTCGTGTTCGTCGTTGGCGACGGAAACACAATTGAAAAACGCGAAATCCACACCGGTCGAAGGCGCCCGGGACAAGTCGAAGTCGTGGACGGCCTTGCGCCTGGCGAGCAGATTGTTGCCGAGGGAACCCAGAAGGTAAGGCCTGGTTCAAAGGTCGAGATCGTCGGCGAAGTCATTGTTGATATCGACCTTGATGTCGCGAAGACGAAGTCAAATGCCCAAGGCCAAACTGGAGCAGCACCATGATTCTGTCGGACTTTTCCGTTCGACGTCCGGTGGTCGCGACGGTCATGTCCCTGCTTCTCGTGATCGTTGGGCTCGCGGCATTTCAACGCCTCCCCGTTCGCCAGTATCCGGACATCGATCCGCCGGTCGTGTCGATCGACACGATCTACCGTGGAGCCTCGGCTGAGGTCGTCGAAACCAAGGTCACGCAGTTGATCGAAGATCGAATCGCCGGACTCGAGGGCATCGAAAAGCTGACCTCGTCGAGCCAAGAAGAACGTTCTTCAATTCGTGTTGAGTTCAACCTGGACCGCGAAATCGACGAAGCGGCGAACGACATTCGTGACCGCGTTGCACGCGTTGCAGCTGCGCTGCCCGAAGAAGCCGAGCCGCCCGAGATCGCGAAGGTGGACAACGACACCCGCGCTGTCATGTATTTGAACGTGACTTCGGATCGGATGTCAGGGCTTGAGATCACGGACTATGCCGACCGCTTCCTGACCGACCGTTTCTCGACTGTGCCAGGCGTCGCGCGCGTTCGCATTTCCGGCGAGCGTCGCTACGCGATGCGAATCTGGTTAAACCGCGAATTGCTCGCGGCGCATCGGCTCACCGTTGCCGACGTCGAGCAAGCGCTCCGCGCGGAGAACGTGGAACTCCCGGCGGGTCGGCTCGAGTCGAGCCAGCGCGAATTCACGCTGCGCACGGACACGGGCTTTCGAACGCCGGAAGAATTTGGACGATTGCTAGTCGGCCGAGGAAGCAACGGCCAACCCGTGCATCTGGCCGAAGTCGCCAAGGTGCGGGTCGGTGCGGAAAATGAACGCAATGCCGCGCGGGCCAACGGTCAGCAAGCAGTGTCACTGGGCATCGAACAGCTTTCGAAGGCGAACACGCTCGACGTTTCGAGCGGTGTGCGCGCCGAGATCGATCGCGTCCAGCAAGACTTACCCGAAGGCATGCAGCTGATGGTCAACTATGACCGTGCTGGATACATCGGCGAGTCGATCGATCAAGTTATCTTTGCACTTGGATTTTCGATCGCCCTCGTACTCCTGGTCATCTATGTGTTCCTGGGCAGCGCCCGTGCAACGTTGATCCCCGCGGTCGTGGTCCCGGTGTCCGTCATTGCGACGTTCACGATGATGTCCGCGTTCGGCTTTACCATCAACACGTTGACTCTGCTGGGTCTCGTGTTGGCGATCGGCCTCGTGGTCGACGACGCAATTGTTGTGGTCGAGAGCATCTATCGTCGCATCGAAGAAGGACGCCCCGCGCTACTGGCCGCACTCGAAGGATCAAAGGAAATCGGCTTCGCGGTCATCGCAACCACGCTGGTGCTGGTGGCGGTCTTTGTTCCGCTTTCGTTCATCGAGGGGGACATTGGCCGGCTGTTCAACGAGTTTGGGATCACACTCGCCGCGGCGGTGATCTTCTCGAGTTTCGTCGCACTCACACTGTCCCCGATGATGTGTTCGAAGCTACTGCGGCCGCACGGGGACGAAGATCAACCAACGCGACTCGCTCGCGGCGTGAATCGGATTTTCGTGCGGGTTACCGCCTCCTACCGAGGCCTGCTCGAAGGCGTGGTCGCACGGCCGCTATTCACCCTTTGCGTCGCAGCTGGCTTCTCAGCGCTTGCGGTCTTGCTGATGCAAGTCATTCCCTCAGAATACGCACCGCGCGAGGACCAGGGCGTCTTCATGATGTTCGTGCGCGCACCCGAGGGCGCCAGCTTCGACTATATGGATCGCTACGCCCGCGAGATCGAAGCGGTCTTGATGGACGAAGTCGAGGACGGCCCTCTCACCCGCTTTCTGCTTCGCCTGCCCGGGAGCCGTGGCGGAACGGGCGCTGTTGATACCGCGCGGTTCATCGTGATCCTCGATCCGTTCGACGAGCGGACCGAGTCTCAGGCTGAAATCAGCGCACGCCTGAACGAGCGGCTTGCTGCACTACCGGGCGTACGCGCAATGATCTTTCCTTCTTCAAGTCTCGGGATCCGAAGCGACGGAAGACCCGTCGAACTCGTAATCGGGGGTCCGGACTACGAACAGCTCGAGCAGTGGCGCGACATCTTGCTTGCCAGCATGGAGGGGATGCCCGAACTCTCCCGCGCCGACAGCAACTACCAAGAGCGCAAGCCGCGAATGACCGTCAAGGTCGACCGCGATCGCGCTGCCACCCTCGGCGTTTCATTGGTAGAGATCGGCCGCACGCTCGAAACGATGCTCGGTTCTCGGGTGGTGACCACCTATGAAGACCGTGGCCGAGAGTACGATGTCATCGTGCAGGGTGAAGACGCCGATCGCGCAGGCCCGGACGACCTCACGAATCTCTACGTACGATCCTCGCGAACAAGCCAGCTGATTTCGCTGGCCAACCTCGTGACGCTAACCGAAGAAGCCGGACCCGGAGCCCTGAATCGTTTCGACCGCATGCGCGCCATCACGGTGGAAGCCGCACTCACGCCAGGCACTAGCCTTGGCGAAGCCGTTCGCGCGCTGGGGGACCGGGCACGCAAGGCGCTTCCCGCCGGAGCGCGACTTTCGTGGGACGGCGAGTCGCGGGAGTTTCTCGAATCCGGTAGCAGCCTGTACATGACCTTCGGACTTGCGCTGTTGATCGTTTTTCTGGTGTTGGCTGCACAGTTCGAGAGTTTCATTCATCCGATCGTGATCCTGGCAACCGTCCCCTTGGCGCTGACGGGCGCACTACTCGGGCTGTGGATCCTCGGCGGTACGATCAATATTTTCAGCCAGATTGGAGCGGTACTGTTGATCGGCCTCGCAGCCAAAAACGGCGTGCTGATCATCGAGTTCGCCAACCAGCTCCGCGACCGCGGTGAAGAATTCGAGCAAGCGCTCGTCAACGCCGCATGCACGCGCCTTCGTCCCATCGTAATGACGAGCGCGTCGACAACGTTTGGCGCATTGCCGTTGTTGCTCGGGGCTGGCGCAGGCTCGGAATCGCGGCAGCCCATCGGCCTGGTCATCGTAGCGGGCGTCGTGGTGTCGGCGGTACTGACTCTGTTCGTCGTTCCTGCCCTGTACAGCGTGATGGCGCGCAACACACAAGCGCCAGAGCACGTGGCCCGAACGATTGAGACGTTGCGGGCCAGCTAATCGACATTCACAGTGTCTTGATTCAGATCTGTTTCGACCCGGCAAATGCGGGTCCGGGCGCGACAGCGCAGACGCCGAGCCCCTTGGCGCAGCCCCGTCACAGGGGACACAGCGATCAAGAAGCACAGCTCGTCGCTCGCACCCTTGAGCTCGGCATGACTTGAAGCGGTGATGAAGTGGGAACGGCTGACCGAGTCGGCGAAGGTAGATCCCCGGTTCCGGTCAAGAATCGTGAAGTCCTTCAGAGTGTAGTTTCCCGAACCGTCGCCACGCAGAAGGAATGACCTCCGCACGGCCCTTAGGCCGGATCCGAAGGGCGATCCACGAAGTCGCAGTTGGCCGGGACTTCCCATCGCAGGAACGGAGGGGAGCCCCGCAAAGTAGACGGCGACCCGGTCCCCCTTCCGATGGCGCGATCGAGCCCCAATCGGGCGTACTCACCGAAACCCTGATGCCCTACGCCGCGAAGGTTCAGCCGTTCAGCGCGCGGTGTTGGATCTTGTAGAGGCTCGAGTACATCCCATCCAGTTCCATCAACTCGTCGTGCGATCCGATCTCGACAATTTCGCCTTCGTCCATCACGACGATCCGGTCGGCGGAACGTACCGTTGCGAAGCGATGCGAGACGATGATCGCGGTCTTGTCCCGCGTCATTTTTCGCAGCGCCGTAAAGAGTTCGAACTCGGATCGCGCATCCAGGTTCGCTGTAGGCTCGTCGAGAATGAGAATCGGCGCATCCTTCGCCAACGCGCGGGCAACGGCCAGTCGCTGCCATTCACCGCCGGAAAGGTCCTGCTCGCCAAATCGCCGACCGAGTATGGTGTCGTACCCGGAAGGCAGCTTCTCGATGATCGAATCGACACCGGCCTTCTTTGCGATCTCTTCAATTTTTTTGCGATCGCCTTTCAGCCGCTTGAAATCGCCGAATGCGAGACTCTCTTCCGCCGTGGTCTCGAACCGAACTGGAGTTTGGCCCACGTACGCGATCTGGTCGTAATAATAACGCGCCGAGAGATCTCTTACGTCGGTGCCGTCGAGCAGCACGCTCCCGCCGTCACTGTCGGCGTCGTAGAGCCGCGCAATCAAGTGGGCGAGCGTCGTTTTGCCAGCGCCATTCGGCCCAACCAAAGCGATCGTTTCGCCAGGTTGAATGTCGAGGTCGACGCCTCGAATCGTAGCTTCGTCCATTCCAGGATAGTGGAATGAAGCATTGCGCAGCTCGATCCGGCCCTGGGCCCGGCCGGGAGACAAACCGGCTTCCGTTTGAATCTCAGGCGTCGCGTCCAAGAGAGCGTAGAGGTTCTGAACGAAGAGTGAGTTCTTGAACATCTCTGCAGCAAATTTCGTGACCTTCGTGGTGCAGGTCCGAAATCGCTGGGCGCAGGTGAGGTAGGTCACGAGCGACCCGAGGGCGAGTGCGCCCCCCAACGTTTCCTGAACAGCCCATGCGGCGGCGGCCAGAAATGCCAGTGCAAATGCGGCCGTTCCAACCGCCTGGCCAATTGCGGATCTTCGATACAGGCGCTGGTCTAGGTCGATCAAGTCGCGGCCCAATGCTTCGAAACGCTCGAGCAGAATCGGCGCCAACTCGAAGATCTTGACGACCGGGATGGCTTCCTTGCGTGTGAGCTCAACCGAGTAATAACTCTTGAGTCGGGCCTTCGAAGTCTGTGCGATATTGATCTTGTACTGCATCTTGGACAAGCCCCACCGGAAGGCGAGCATCGGCAGGACGAGAAGAGCGAGGATCGGGGTAAAGATCGGCTGAATCCACATCATGACGCCGAGTAGAGTCACGAATTGAAAAACCTCCGCACCGATCGAGATCATGGACAGGACAAACTTCAGGAAGTCATGTCCGGCGTACTGAGCGCCCCGCGTGATAATGTTGTGGTTCTCGGGTAACTGGAAGAAGGCAAGGTCGAGTTCAGCTGAATGCGCCGCCAGCTGCTTGGTGATTCGTAGGTCCATGTGCGCTGAAAGCATGCTGTTGCAATAGGCGCGAAGCGCCTGCATGAAGCCGCTCAGGAGCATGACAACGGCGAATGCACCGAGGGCCGGAACCAGAGATGCGAGGTCGTCAGATTTCTCGACGACCAACGCCTCCACCTGGGTTACGAGATAGCCAGCCAGTCCGGCCAACGCCGCTGGAAAGGTCGAGGCCGCGAGCGAAGTTCCGATTAGCGCGGACAGATACCACCGGGATGTTTCCCAGCACATCTCCAACGCTCTGCGACCGTTCTTCGCGAGATCGCGCCAGTTCAAGTCTTTGGGTTTCAGTCTTTGTTTGCTCGATGCCAAATGCAGCTCCCACTGGAAAATCGTGACAGTGGATCATACCCGATAATCGAGTTGCCCAGATAGCCTTCCCGTGCGCGCACCCACGCGGGCCGCCGGTCGCTGAAGACGACGATGTCGCCCCACTAGCCTGCAGCGGCTGCGACCCGCTACATCCAACTCACGGTGAAGAGAGCCGGACTGTCCGCGGCCTTTCGCTGCACGAGCACGCGGTCGTTAGCATGCAGTGTCACGAGCAACGCTCCGGGGCTGGCGTGTCTCAAAAATGTGTCGTCTACCAAGGCCTCTTCTTCCGGCCAGGGATAAGCGAAGACGACGTCGCAGTCGGCTGGGGATAGTCCGAGTTCGTCCCAGGCATCTGAGTTGAACGCAAGCTCCGAATGCCCGCCGGCGATCGCGAAATCATCGTCGCCGGCTTGCAGGAAGGTGCCTTCTGCAAAGGTCATCTCGAGGCTCAACTTCGACGCCAGCATGCGCGCGGCGTTGACGAGTTCGGCCTGGAACTCGATGCCGAACGATGTGAAGCCGTGAAGCGCCGCCACGGCGCACACTTGGCCGAGCCCACTTCCCCAGTCACAGAACACGGATCCCCCGGCGAGCTGTTCGCTCTGGATACGCGCCAGGGCACGACTCACCGCCGGTAAGTCGCTACCCACGTAGCCTCTGCGATCGTTTCCGGGGAGCAGCTGGAGCTGTTTATCAATCACGCCGACCGCACTCACCAGAGTCGCGAGTGCATCATCCGACGCCTGGGTACTCTCGTGCGGCATTCGTTTACGCCTTGTCCAGATATTGAGGTCCCAAAAAGAAAGCGGCGGCCCGAAAACCGGACCGCCGCTTCTAACTTGCGTTGTTGCGGAATTACTTGGGCTGCACGCTCGTCGCTTCGGGGCCCTTCTGGCCCTGCCCGGCTTCGTACGAGACTGCCTGGCCGTCACTCAGCGACTTAAAGCCGTCACCGAGAATATTCGAGTGATGTACGAACAGATCCTTGCCGCCGTCTTCCGGCGTGATGAATCCATAACCCTTGTCGTCGTTGAACCACTTAACTGTACCTGATGCCAATTTCTTCTCCTTCTAACCTCTCAAATCGAGAGTGAAGGCGTGAGCATAAGCGGTTCTCCGGGAAATTCCCATACCACGGGCAAACCTTCGGTGTCAATTGTCCCCGAGACTGCAGGCCCCCCCCCTCGGTCCGGTGGAATCTGTGATTTCACACCAAGTCGCTTTGGCCGGCTCCCCGCGACTCAGGAAGCCGTTGCCCGTGGCACTGCCTTCCGGGTCCGCGAGAAGTTCAACCATGCGCTTTTGCGCCTGCTTTACGTTCT
>Ga0115003_10004979_pt1 | contig 10112 bp, 11 predicted proteins | sample ArcticOcean_MG_C_7_FD_88736 | JGI IMG/M metagenome (GOLD analysis project Ga0115003, IMG submission 88736) | Marine microbial communities from western Arctic Ocean - ArcticOcean_MG_CB11_88 | ecosystem: Environmental > Aquatic > Marine > Oceanic | place: Arctic Ocean: Canada Basin | collected... | reverse complement strand
TATTACGATAATGATTAGGTTGGTTTTCTTTCCTCTTGCTAGTTATTCTTTTAAATCAATGGCGAAAATGAAGGCACTGCAGCCAGAGATGACGAGACTTAAAGATATTCACAAGGACGACAAAACAAAGCTTCAACAGGCTATAATGGCACTTTATAAGAAAGAGCAAATTAATCCTGCATCTGGTTGCTTGCCAGTTTTAATACAAATTCCATTTTTCTTTGCAATTTATAAAATGCTTTTTATTTCACTAGAAATGAGACATCAGCCTTTCTTTGGTTGGATAAAAGATTTATCTGCATCAGATCCCACTACAATATTTAATCTTTTTGGCTTGTTACCCTTTACGCCACCTAGTTTTTTAATAATCGGTATTTGGCCAATTTTAATGGGGCTGACAATGTTTATACAACAAAAATTAAACCCCGCTCCAACAGATCCTATTCAAGCTAAAATATTTATGTTTTTTCCAATATTCTTAACGGTGATACTGGCGTCTTTTCCATCGGGCTTGGTTGTGTATTGGACCGTGAACAACATTTTAACTATTGCTCAACAGTGGTTCATAATGAAAAGAACAACTGTTAAAACAAATTAAATGGGTTTAATAGAAGAAAAACTAGAAAATTTAAAAAAGTTCTGGCCAAAAAATGCGCCTAATATTTCTCTAATTCCTAAATACGTAAATAAATATAAAAAAGAAAAAATAGTAATTAAATGTGGGGGAAAAGTTTTAATAGATCCTGATTTATTCAATAAATTTATAGAAGACATAGCTATACTTTATAAGCTAGGCATAACTGTAATTATTGTCCACGGAGGTGGTCCTAGAATAAAAATAGAACTCGCAAAATTAGATATTGAGAGTCAATTTATTAAGGGCTTAAGGGTTACTGACAAGCAAACTATGGAAGTGGTTGAAAAAGTTTTAGAAGACTTTAATTCTGAAATTATAGAAAAATTAAAGAAAAAAGAATGTAAAGCAGACGGGTTAAATGTCGGTCGGAATAATATTTTTATAGTAGAACAGGAAAGCGAAGCCCTCGGCTTTGTGGGTAGGCCTAAAAAAATATTAAGTGAAAAAATTCAAACTATTATAGATCAACAACAAATACCTGTAATTTCACCAATGGGTAAAGATAAAGAAGGTGAAAAGTATAATATTAATGCAGATACAGCAGCAGCAGCTATTGCAAAAAGTTTAAAATCTAGAAGGCTATTACTAATGACGGATGTTACTGGTGTTTATGATGAAAATAAAAAATTAATTAATGAAATTAAACCAGCGGAAGCAAAAAATTTGATTGATAAAAAAATTGTAGAAGGCGGAATGATACCTAAGCTTTTAAACTCAATTGATGCTATTGAAAATGGGGTTAAAGGTGTTGTTATTATTGATGGCAGAAAGCTTCATTCTATTTTATATGAAATTTTTTCTGACGAGGGTGCTGGTACACTTATAAGAAAATGAAAGAATTAAAACAAATAAAATATTGGCTCTTTGATCTTGATAACACATTGTACTCAGGTGATACAAAAGTTTTTGATCAAGTGGATAAAAAAATGACATTTTTTATATCTGATAAACTTAATGTAACTACAGAAGAAGCAAAAAAAATTCAAAAAAATTACTTTCATGAGTATAATACGACACTCAATGGAATGATTAAAAATCATAAGATTGATGCTCAAGAATTCTTAGAGTTTGTTCATGATGTGGATTTAGAGTTTTTAAAAGAAGATAAAAAGCTTCAAAATGAGTTAACTAATTTAAAAGGTAAAAAATTTATATTTACTAACGGATCAAAAGCGCATGCTGCTAATGTTACTAGAAGAATTGGCATTCAAAATCTTTTTAACGGAGTGTTTGACATAGTAGATGCTGATTTTGTACCAAAACCATCAATTGTTCCATATAAAAAAATTATTGAAAAATATAGAATAGATCCTAAATATTGTATATTCATTGAAGATATAGCTAGAAATTTAAAACCTGCTAATGAATTAGGTATGAAAACAGCTTGGGTTAAAAATAAAGAACCTTGGGCGGCTGAATTTTCTAATGAGAGTTTTATAGACTATAAAATCGATAACCTGTCAGAATTTTTAGGGAGAATAAATGATCAAAAATGAGTTAGAAATAATAATAAATCAAGCTTGGGACAAAAAAGAAGAAATAAATAAAAATTCAGATAAAAAAATAATTGATGCAATTAATCAAACTATAAATGATTTAGATTCAGGTGTGGCAAGAGTTGCTGAAAAAATTGATGGTAAATGGGTTACACATCAGCATTTAAAAAAAGCAATCATGTTAAGTTTCAGAATTTACGATATGGTAGCTTTAAGCGGACCTTACAGTAGCTGGTATGATAAATCACACTTAATCAAAGGGAAAACTGCTGGATGGACTAACGAAGACCATGTTAAAGCAGGATTTAGAATGGTACCTAATTCTCCAGTAAGAAAAGGATCCTTTGTTGGGAGAAATGTTGTTTTAATGCCATGTTTTATAAATATTGGAGCCTATATAGACGAAGGCACAATGATGGACACTTTTTCAAGAGCAGGTAGCTGCTGCCAGATAGGTAAAAACTGTCATATCTCAGCTGGATCAGGAGTTGGTGGAGTTTTAGAACCAGCTCAGGCATTACCAACTATTATTGAAGACAATGTTTTTCTAGGAGCAATGTCTGAAGTTGTTGAGGGAGTGATTGTTGGTCAAGGTTCTGTGATTAGTATGGGGATGTGCATAGGTCAATCTACAAAAATTATAAATAGACAAACTGGTGATATAATTTATGGAAAAATACCTCCTTACTCAGTAGTTGTACCTGGTTCAATGCCTGATAAAAAAAATCCTAATGCTCCATCATTAAGTTGTGCAGTTATAATTAAACAAGTTGATGAGAAAACTAGAAGTAAAACTTCTATTAACGATTTATTGAGAGAATAATGAAAAATTTTGATGAGCTGCAGATATCAAAAGATTTAATTAGATTTCCAAGTGTAACTCCAATTGATGCTGGCGCTATAAATTATTTATCTAAAAAATTAAAGCAATTAGGTTTTAATTGTAAAATTTTAGAATTTAAAGATAAAAAAAATCCAACAATTAAAAATCTTTATGCAAGACTAGGAAATAAACAACCAAACTTGTGTTATGCAGGACACACAGATGTTGTGCCTCCAGGACATATAAATGATTGGACTGTTAACCCTTTCAAACCAGTAGTAAAAAATAATTATTTAATAGGTAGAGGAGCAAATGACATGAAAAGCTCTATTGCTTGTTTTTTGTCCGCAGTGAGTGACTTTTTAAAAAGTAATAAAAAAATTAATGGATCTATAAGTTTTTTAATTACAGGTGATGAAGAAGCTCAGGCTATTAATGGTACAAAAAAGGTAGTTGATTATTTAATTAAAAAAAAAGAAAAAATTGATTTTTGTATTGTTGGAGAGCCAACCAATCCTAATAAATTAGGGGAGATGATTAAAATAGGAAGAAGAGGTAGCTTGTCATGTAATTTAGAGATCCAAGGCAGTCAAGGTCACGTTGCCTACCCTCATCTTTCAAAAAATCCTATAAACAGTTTGATTTCTATATGTAAAAAACTTAAAGAAAAACCATTGGACAAAGGTAATAAACATTTCCAACCATCAAATTTAGAATTTACAGGAATATACGTTGATAATAAAGCTCACAACGTAATACCTGCAAAAGTAAAAACACAATTTAATATTAGATATAATAATTTTCACACAGCTACTAGTTTAAAAAAAATGATCTACTCGATTATTAAATCAATTTGTAAAAAAAATAAAATAAAATTCAAAATCGAGTTCTTAACTTCAGGTGATTCTTTTCTAACTAAGCCTGGAACTACAATTCAAATGGCAAAAAAAATTATTAAAAAAATTACAAAAATAAATACTGTCTTCTCTACAACTGGTGGCACTTCAGATGCTAGATTTATAAAAAAAATTGCACCCTGTTTAGAATTTGGTTTAGTTAACAAAACCATGCATAAAGTTGACGAATGTGTTTCTTTATCTGATTTAAAAAAATTAACAAAAATTTACAATAAAATTTTAATTGAATATTTTAAGTGAAATTGTTCAACAATCAAAAACTAGAAAAGGAACCTAAGGTATCTATAATCTTGCCAAATTATAATAGTTCTATAACTATTGTATCCACTATAAACTCTATAATACAACAAAAATATAAACATTGGGAGCTCATTATTATTGATGATTGTTCTGATAGAACAACAAAAAATATTTTATCTAAATATAAAAAAATAAAAAAAATAAAAATATTTTATTTAAAAAAAAACAGAGGTGCCGCATACTGCAGAAATTTAGCAATTAAAAAAACAAAATCATATTATATAGCTTTTATTGACTCTGATGATCTCTGGAAGAAGAATAAATTGAAGCTACAAATTAAATTTATGAAAAAAAATAATTATTTTTTTACATATACAAACTACAAAACTTTTAAAAATAAATATTCTATTAAAAAAACTATATTAGTTCCAAAAGAATTTAATTTTGACTCTTTTGTTAGAAATACCTCTATAGCAACCAGTACGATGATTGTTAAAAGATCGATAACAAATAAAATAAAATTTTCAAATACTAAAATTTGTGAAGATTATTATTATAAATGTCAGTTACTGAAAAGAATAGGTAGTGCGTATTGTTATCCTAGTTGTTTAACAGAATATCAAATCAGAAACGACTCTCTGCAAAGTAGCCGCGTCAGAAACCTATATTGGATTTGGAAAATTAATAAAAGTTTAAATCAGTTAAATATTTTGAGCAACTTAATCTCGATTTTATTTATATCTTACAATTCATTAAAAAAATATGGTTTTAGATAGTAAAAATTAAAGATTCATAAAAGTCTTAATTCCATCAAGAATATATTGAATACTTAAACCCGCCAAAACAATAGCTACTATTCTTGAAAATATACTTATAATTCGTTTATTAATTATTTTTTCTGATTTTGCTGAAATATATAAGATAATGAAAGTTGCTAGTGTTGCTGCGATCAATGCAAACATTCCAATAGCTTGTTCGGTAAAATCATTTCCAGCTGCACTTACAAATACAATGACAGAAGTGATTGCCGCTGGCCCTGCAAGCAAAGGAGTTGCTAGCGGAAAAATACTTAGGTTGTCGGATGTAAAATTTGTATTTTCTTCTTTTCTTTGATGTCTTTTGTCAAAAAGCATTTCCAAGGCGATAATAAATAAGATAATTCCTCCAGCAATAGTAAATGCGGGGAAAGATATCTTTAGATAAGCTAAAATACTATTACCTAACAATCCAAAAAATAATAAAATAAGTGTTGCTATAAACGTTCCTTGAAGTGCTGTTTTAATTTTTTCTTTTACATCAAGGTGTTCTGTTACTACTAAGAATATAGGTGTTGTGCCAATAGGATCAATAACAATAAAATAGAAAATAAATGTTTTTAAAAAAAGTTCAGTCATAAAAGTTAACTATTCACTAGTAACAGGAACCCTATTTTTAAATGCTGAGTATAAAGTTCCATCGTCTAGTTGCTCGATTTCACCACCAACTGGTAAACCTTGGGCAAGTTTTGTTATTGTTATTTTATCATTCTTAATAGCGTCCTCAATGTAATGAGCCGTTGTTTGCCCCTCGATTGTAGCACTAGTTGCGATGATAACTTCTTTGAGGCTATTTTTTTTTACCCTTCTTACCAAAGAGTCTATTAATAAATTTTTTTGCTCATAATTTTCATTTGAACTCAAAGTACCTCCAAGAATATGAAAATGCCCCTTATAGATGCTAGAAGATTCTATGGCCCACATATCAGCTAAATTTTCAACTACGCAAATTTTATCGAAAGTATTTTCACTTTCACACACACATGCCTGGTCTATTATTTTTAGATTTCCACAATTTAAGCATCTCACAATACTTTTATAAACTTTAGCTAGTGACTGAGCTAAAGGTTTAACCATACTTTCTTTGTTGTTAATTAATTTTAAGATTATTCTTTTTGCAGATTTTGGTCCTAAACCTGGTAATTTAGAAAAGAGCTTAATTAGTTCATCTATCGCCGGAATATGATTGTTCATTTAGAAAGGAAATTTAAGATCGAAAGGTAAATTCATTCCTCCTGTTGCTTTTGAAAGTTCTTCAGAAGATTTTTTTTTTAATTTATCTTTTGCATTATTATAAGCAGCAATAATTAAATCATTAATAATTTCAGTGGTTTCTTTCTTGGCTTCTTCGCTTACGTTTATGGCTTTAATTTCATAGTCACCAGATAAAATAACTTTAACTAAATTTCCACCCGCTTCACCTTCCACTTCAATATTTTTAATTGCATCTTGTGCATCTTTCATTTTAGCTTGCATTTCTTTTGCTTTTGAAAGCATGTCCGTAAAATCAGGCATTATCATCCTCCGAAACATCAATAAGTTTTGCATCTGGAAAGGTGGCAAGAAAATCTTTTACGGTTTTGCTACTCATCTCTTGAGCCAGCTTGTCTTTTTTGTTTGCAAGATTTTTTTCATAGACAGTTTCTTCTCCTTGTTCTTTGCTAAGAGAGATTATCCATCTTTCACCTGTCCAGGTTAATAATTTTTCAGTTAAAATTTTAATAAAATTTTTATTTAATTTCTCATTAAATGTTATATTAATTTTACCAGGTGTAAAACTTACCAATTTAACATTTCTCTCTAGATCATATTTAAGTTCTACTTCTTTCTCTTTAGTGGCTATATGAATTAGCTTTTCAAAATTTTTAATTACCGTGGAATTTGAAGGTTCAGACTGAAGCTCAGGACTTTTTGCAGCATTTGTCTTTATTTGATCTGTATTTTTAAGTTGGCTTTTATAAACGCTTTTTATCTTTTTCTCGTCCAGTTCATCACTATTTTGTATTGAAATATTTTTTGGCTTTAACGACTCTTCGTTAGAATACAAATCTGAAGTGTTTTCTGGTTTTTGATCAATACTTTTTAGATGCATCAATTGCATAACATACATTTCTAAAGTTAAATTTTCATTTCCTACTATTCTTAAATCATCCATGGTTTTAATAGTGAGTTGCCAAAAAATTCCTAAATCTTGAGAGTCTAAATTTTTAGAATATTCATTAATTAGTTCAATTTCTGATTCTGATATCATTAAATCTTTTTCGATAAATCCTAGGTTTATTCTTCTATTAAATAGATAAAGAATTTCTAAAATATCATTTAAAAAGTTTTTTGCATCTAGGCCACTGTCAATTAGTTCTTTTAAGTGTTTTATCGCTTCTGTTGGTTTGCCTGATAAAATTTCTTTAAAAAGAAAAATTAATTTGCTTCTATCTGCAAGACCTAACATTTGCCTTACATCTTGATCTTGGATTTCTTTGTTATTAATACTTTGGCTAATTAAAGCTCGATCTAATAATGAAATCGCATCACGTACTGATCCTTCTGACGCTCTTGCTATTAGTTGTAACGCGCTGTCAGAAATATTTCCATTTTCTTTTTTAGATATATTCTTAAGATGCAAAAATAAGTTTTTTAAATTAACTCTCTTTAAGTCAAATCTTTGACATCTAGAAAGGATAGTTACAGGAATTTTTCTAACTTCTGTTGTTGCTAAAATAAATTTTAGTCTTGGAGGTGGTTCCTCCAAAGTTTTTAATAATCCATTAAATGCTTGTTTTGATAACATGTGGACTTCATCGATAATAAAAATCTTAAACTTAGCACTAGTTGGGCTGTATTTAGCATTCTCGATTAATTCTCTAATATCATCTATTCCCGTTTTAGAAGCAGCGTCCATTTCTAGAATGTCCATGTGATTAGAATTGACTATTTCATTACAGTGCCAATACTCACGTGCTTCACATTTTTCTCCCTCATCAAATCTTTTTACACAGTTTAAAGCTTTTGCAATTAGTCTAGCAGTAGTAGTTTTGCCTACTCCTCTTATGCCGGTTAACAAATAAGCATTTGGAGTCTTGCCTAGTTTAATCGAGTTAGTAATAGTTTGTGCAATTACTTCCTGACCAATAAGATCTTTGAACTCTTGAGGTCTGTATTTTAAAGCTAAAATTTTATTATCTGTCATTATATTTAAAGAGGCAGGCAACAACCTGGAAAAGTTTCACTACGGCTGCTTCCTTTCAGACCTGACCGAGTTTATGAAACATCCACCTGATGCCAACCTCAACATGATTATATCAAGATCAATTTGAATACTACAAGACTAGATTATAAATTTTGTGGACTATTTTTGCCTAAATGTTGAGGCCTCATAAACACCTAAAATATCTAAACTCTCCGTATGGAATCCAAGCTCTTCTAAGCTTTTTTGGACAGTTTTTTGTTCTATATGGCCCTCAAGATCTAAATAAAAGTTTACTTGCTCAAAACTATTTTTAACAGAAAAACTTTCTAACTTTGTTAGGTTAATTTGATTTGTGGCAAAACCGCCTAAGGATTTGTATAAAGCCGAGGCTTCACTCTTTAGTCTAAAAATACATGTCGTTATATATTTTTTATTTTTATCATACCTTGGTTGACTAACATTCTTGCCCATCACTAAGAAGCGAGTGACATTGCCAGCTTCATCTTCAATATTTTTTTTTAATATTTTCAATCCATATGTCTTTGCTGCTAGTTCAGATGCAATTGCAGCTATTGTATTGTCATTACTTTCAGATAAATCTTTAGCAGAGCCGGCAGTATCAGCAGATATAATACTTTTAAAATTATTTTTTTTTATAATTTCTTGGCATTGTCCAATCGCTTGGGCATGACTTCTTACGTGTTTGATATCTTTAAATTCAGCTTCATCTTTACACAATAAACAATGTTCAATTTTTTGATAATGCTCGCCATAAATTTGTAATTTAAACTTTGGTAATAAGTAATGAATATCTGCTACTCTTCCTGCTAGTGAATTCTCAATAGGAATAATAGCTTTATAGCTTTCATCTTCAAATACTGTTTTAAAAGCTTCTTCAAAAGTTTTACAATTTTTAACTTCTGTATTTTTAAAAATCTCTAAACAAGCAATATGTGAGTAAGCACCTTTTTCTCCTTGAAAAGCTATTTTAATTTTTGTCATTTATTTTTCCATTATTTTTTTTATAGCTACTAAATCTGCTTTCGTATCAACACTTAATGGGCAAGCATCGATGTAACCCACGTCAATTTTCATTTTATTTTCAAGAGCTCTTAGTTGTTCAAGTTTTCTTTCTATCTCAAATTTACTTCTCTCTAAACTTACATATCTTATCAAAGCTTTGTTAGTAAAGGCATAAATTCCGACGTGATGATAAGTAAGTTTATTTAGAGGTTGATTGGAAGTTCTAAAAAAATCTATAGCTTTTGCAAATGTTTTATTCTTAATGCTGCTATCAACAAGTACTTTTACAACATTAGGATCTTTTTCTTCATGTTTATTTTCGATATGAGAAGCTAAAGTCCCAATATCACATAGGTTTTTTTTCATGTGTTCTGCTAAATCTTTTATTGCATTTGGATTCAAATTTGGCATATCACCTTGAAAATTAATTATAATTTCTGGTTTGGATTTTAATTCTTTTTCAAAAACTTCAAAAATTCTATCTGTTCCTGTTTCGTGTTTATTACTTGTGAGTACGGCTTGGCCATTATTTTCTTTAATGAGTTCGAAAATTTTGTGGTCCGGCGTTGCTACAATAACTTGGCCAACATTTGAATTTTTTGCAGCAGTATGAACATGAAGGATCATTTCTTTATTATTAATAAGTTTTAAAGGTTTATCGGGTAACCTTTCGGCATTAAGTCTTGATGGTATTATTATTGCAATGTTATTCATATTTATGCGTCCCTAGGACGCAAATAAAATGACTAAATTTTAAGTTTTTTTTATTAAAGCCGTGTTATACGTCAAATAGTAAATACCAAATTTATGGACAGTTTTGAATTAAATAAAATTATAGCTGCTGTACTTATGACTGTATTAATCGTTATAGGGATTAACAAGCTTGGTGACTCGATTTTTCATGTGGAAAAACCTAAACAATCAGCCTACAAAATTGAAGGAGTTGAGTTAGGATCGACAACCGAAAAAACAGC
>Ga0115003_10004978_pt1 | contig 10112 bp, 10 predicted proteins | sample ArcticOcean_MG_C_7_FD_88736 | JGI IMG/M metagenome (GOLD analysis project Ga0115003, IMG submission 88736) | Marine microbial communities from western Arctic Ocean - ArcticOcean_MG_CB11_88 | ecosystem: Environmental > Aquatic > Marine > Oceanic | place: Arctic Ocean: Canada Basin | collected... | reverse complement strand
TTTTATATTTGAATGACTGTAAGAAGCATCTATACTTCTAATTTCATTAACAGATACAGGAGCAACAATAATAATTTCGTCCACATATTTTCCCCATAAATTCATCTCCCTTACGTATGGTTCGTAAGCGTAAATTTGTCCATCTTTAATTTTGTGAACAGCATGTGTAATAATTCCAAATATCATCTTGCTATTCTTGGCTTATTAAAAATTAAACTCCACCATCCAACTATTCTTCCTATCGTCTCTGAAAATGCTTCTCTTTTATTATGAGTTGTTATGATATTTGAAAAACGAATAGTTGTGAGTAAAAGAGCTATCATATTCCATTTAAACCTAGCCTGTAGTGAAGGATTAGAGTATTTTACACGCCAAACATACCATCCATTTCGGATGACCATTTTACCATATTTATATTTATTAGGTCTACCGGCTTGCTCATGGAAATGTTCTAATTTTAAATTAGTATTGATTACATTTTTACCAAAAGATAAGGCTCTGATTGAATAATCAGCATCTTCATACAAACCATAACCCTCAAAATAAGTTGAAAAATTCACCTTTGAGAATACATCTCTTTTAAAAGAAAAAGACATCCCAATAAGTAAATCAACTTCATAAATTTTTCCAGTATCTGGGTAACCGCATGTTCTTCCATTTGAATAAGAAGGCATGACCCCAGGTAACTGATTAGATTGAAGGCCTAAATAATTCCTAACAATATTTCTTAATCCTTCTTTATATACATAAACATCAAAACCATAATATTTATATTTATTATACTTATAGTTAACATTCCTTTTTTTCCAACGATATTCATTAGAAGCGACTCCTCCTACACCTATAATATTAGAATCACGTTTAAAGGTATCAATTAATACCTTAAAATAATTTTTTGAAAGTTTGGTATCATCATCAACAAAGGCAATTACTTCAGAATCGCTTGTAACTTTAGCAATTCCAAAATTACGTTGCTTCGTCAAACCCCTATCATTTTCATCTACCAAATAATACCTCAAATTCTCATAAGATTCATCAGAAAGCACCTCTTTAGTTTTTGTATTAGTAGACCCATCAACTATAATAATTTCATTTGGATATAGTGTTTGTTCCTTTACAGATTCTAACAATGTTATTAGAGCCTTTGAGCGCATGTATGTACAAACTATAAGACTAAAATTCATTAATTGTTTTTTTATAAAAATTTATATTCAATTTAGTTAATAAGCTCATGTTATAGTTATCAACAATATGTTTATTTGCCTTCATACCCATTTCTAAACACAAAGACGGGTTTTCAAGTAATTTATTAATCTTATTTGCATAATCTAAATGGTTTTTTGGATCTGCTGTTAAACCTATTGATTCGTTTATGATTATTTCTTTAGCCCATGGATAATTTGTGTTTACGATAGCCTTATTCAATAACATCGCTTCAATCGAAACCATTCCAAAAGATTCTGCTAAAGATGGAAAAACACAAACTTGTGAGTTTAAAATATATTTTGAGATTTTTTTGTAGGGTACAATCCCTCCATAAATAAAATTAATTGACGCTTCATTTGAAAGTTTTTCTTTAAAAAGCTTTAATGTTGAAATCTCTGTTTTGTTATCTACTACATCTCTTCCAACAATTGTTAGAATTGCGTTAGGGTTTATTTTAACAACTTCATTGAAAATTAAGGCTAAATCTAAAACACCTTTTTTCCTTATAATTGAACCATAATATAAAATACTCCCGTATGAAAATTTTGTGTTTTTTTCGTTTTTGAAACTATCAATAAACAATCCGTTGGGTATTACTATAGAGGGTTTATTTAAATTGAAAAGTTCAAAGGATTTTTTTAGAACATAATTAGATACTCCAATGATCGCATCAGAATTTATTAATGCAAGCTTTTCAAAAATATAGTTTTTAAATTTTTGTTTTCTTTTTTCAAGATTACAAAAGAAAGTGTCGGAACCATGCAGTCTGACTACTAAAGGAACTCTAAATCTCATAAAAGCAGTAATACCAGTCCAATCTGCTGCTTCAATAATATCAATATTTTCTTTAATTATAATATTATTGATGTATTTATTTAAATAAATACGACATAAGAAAAAAGAAAAGAACTTAAACTTTCTTTTTTTTATACTGTAAACCCTTAAGTTACCTTCTTCTATACTAAATGTAGAATTCTGAGAATATAGAAATAAACTTACCTTATAGCCTTCATCAATCAATCCATCAATTAGATTTTTATTAGCCGTGCCAATACCTGCAAAAGAAGTATTTACTTTTGGATGAGGGTATTCAGGGGAAATAATTCCAATGTGTAAACTCATAAAACCTAATTATTTAAAATAATTTTTTTAATATTTTTTAATATTTGATATGAGGCATCTTTTGGAAAGTTATTAATATTGTAAAACCACTCCTCTGTTGATTTCATGTCAATTACTTTACTAAGTACTTTATCAATAATATGATTGTAATCTTCTTTAGTATTCACCCATAATACCGCATCTTTTGATGGCATAGATTTAAAATGGATAAACTTATATATTTTTTCTATATTCCATTTCGTAGCATCTCCTTTTTCTGAATTATAATTTATGTAAGCACATGGTTTATTATGGCATATAGCATCAAAAATCATAGAAGATCCAACGTTTATAATTAATTCTGAATAACGAATGGTATTAGCTAATAATTGATTGTCTTCCTTTAAAGGCATTACAGTATCCCAGCTATTTCCATGGTTTTCCCATAATGGATCAATACAAACAATAACATCTTTATACTCTTCAACCACGCTCAAATGACGGCCAGTAAAATCAACAGGACATTTTCGGTAAATAATCCCCAACTTAGAATCATAATTTTTATTTTTATCTCTGACAATCTTTGCTATATCTTCCAAATAAAAATGATCGTATGGAGAAGTAGTGATATCATCACCTGAAAACAAAATATATTTTTTAGATAAATCTAAATTGTGTTTAGAAAAAAATATTTGTTTACTCTCAATATTAATATCATCAAAATGCCCTTCAAATTGTGGTGAGCCAGTTATTCTAATTTGACTTTCTTTAATATTCGAATAATAATAAAGTAGTTCATTTTTCATATGAGTGCTCCATACAAAATAATAGTCCGCTTCAACCACCAACATGCCTTTTGGTAAATTATCCCAAGAAAAGATAAAAACAGCGGTTGGAATGTTCAAATCTCTTGCGGCTAACATTGGAGCTACTGCAAGAATGGGACGTTGATTAGTGCAAAATAAAAAATTAGGTTTTTCTTGTTCTAAAGTTTTTAATGATTGTTTGTAATAAGCTGTTTTTCTCTCATGTTTGGCAATTTTAACAAACAGTTTTTCAACTGATTTTTCATGACTATTAGTCAAGATTAAATATTTTACTATTAAATTCTTTACTACCTGTTTGAATGAATTATTTGAAACTTTAAATATGTAAGACAAATAAGCTTTGTCATTAGTTTTAATAAATGATTTTTTAAGTTCGATTTCTTTTTTAGTACGTTTAATTAAATCTGAAAAAAAATGATTTTTTGCTTTTTTAATTTTTATTTCATCTAAACCTAACTTTTCATTAATCGGATATTGAGTGTTATTCCAGTAAGTAATATAATAATTATGTTCTTTAGCTGTTTTATGAAAATTACCAAAAACAAAATTTCGTAAACCAATACCATCAGGTAAAAAGACAAGTAATTTATTTTTGCTATTCATTTATTAATATTTTTGGTCTACAAATTGTTTTAACTCTATATAATTATAAATTTCACCATTAAATACAATTACAAACAGTTTATCATTAGAAAAAAAAGGTTGATTTGCTTCTTCAAACAAGTCTATAATGGACATACGATTGTGTCCCAAGAAAATTAAAATATCATTCCACTTTGAAGAATTATCCGGTCCTCTGTGCTTTTGAATCTCAAGCATCTTATCAATTACTTTAGGATTGATATTTTCTCCTAATAAACCTGCTATACCACACATTATTAAAATCTTTTAATTATTTCCTCTGCCTTTCCCCAATCTCTAAGAGTATCAATATTTACAAAATTCTTTTCTTTACTTTCTATATATGCAATAGTATTTCCATACAAAGAGTTTTTTTCTAAAATCACTGAAGTCTTAGTGATGTATATACTCCCATCTCTATGATATGTAGTAGGCAAATCTTGTCTTCTTGAAATAATTATATCCTCTCCTGTGGCAATTTTAAAATTCCCTTCTTCGTTTAATTCAAATGTCCAATGTGGATTGTATTCATGCGGTACTTTTTGAACAGAAATTAACGAATCTGCTCCTTCATTTATGAATTTTTGTAGTGCATTGTCTAAGAAATCAACTGTTCTAAACGGACTAGTTACTTGTAATAGACAAATAGCATCAAACTCTTCTCCTATATTTTTATAATAGGCTAATGCATGTTTTATAACTGGTAATGTAGGTGTTGCGTCTTTGGATAAATTAGATGGACGCTTAAAAGGCACTTCAACCCCTGTGTTTTTTGCTACTTCAATTATTTTATCATCATCAGAACTTACTACAACTTTTGTGAGTAGTTTAGATTGTAGCGCTACTTCAGTCGTATATTCAATTAAAGGTTTTCCAGACAGTAATTTTATGTTTTTACCAGGCACTCCTTTAGATCCTCCTCTTGCAGGTATAATAGCTAAAATTCTCATTAATAGGTAATTGTTTTGTGGAAAGTCAAGGCCACGTTTGCTAAAATATCTGCAATTTTATCTCCCGAGTTTCCATCACCGTAAATAGTTTCTGAAACAATATTTTTTGCTGCTATTCTTTCATTTATTGCACTTTTAATGTCTTCTTTGTGATACATTACATCGGTTACATTTGAAGCCCTTTGCCTTCTATTTTGTCTCGTACCAATATTCACAACTGGCACTGCTAAATAGGCACACTCTCTAATACCAACACTAGAATTACCAATTAAACAATTACTATTTGCTAATAATTTCAAAAAGTCTGTAGGCTCCATATTTTTAAAAAAATGAATATTTTCTGGTTGATGTATTTCTCTAAATGTTCTAATTCCATTAGATGTGCCATCTGAACCTGCGTCTACATTTGGCCAAAACCAAAAAGTAGGAATATTTAATTCATTTACTGCTTCTAGTGTTTTTAACACATCTTCTTTGGCAGAATTATATTCTGTAGTTACCGGATGCTGCATTACAACAATATAGCCGTCTTTCCAGTTAATTACTTTTCCAACGCCACCATATTTATCAATAGGATTAAAATCTAAACTTGATGATGCTTTTATTTCTCTTGCTATGTCAATAGAAGGACAACCTGTATTGAATACTTTATCAGGAGCTTCACCCATTTTTATAACACGCGTTCTAGCATCTTCTGAAGCCACTATATGTATATCTGCCAACTTTGTGTTGGCATGTCTCACTTTCTCATCAATATTCCCAGTAACTTCACCTCCTTGTAAATGGACTAAGGCTATATTTTGATAGGAAGCAGCAATTGAAGTTGCAATTGTTTCAAAACGATCTGCAATGGTTATAACAGCATCTGGTTGTAACTTATAAAACACATTCGAGAGTTCCATTACTCCTAAACCTGTAGTTTTTGCCATTGCCGTTGGATTTTCTCCTTCAAGGATCATAAATACTTTTTCAGCTATTTCAAAACCGTCCTTTTCTATAAAATCAACTGCATTTCCATATCTACCTAGTAATGCAGAACCTGCAATTACTAATTGCAATTCCAATTTAGGGTGATTTTTAATGGCTGTAAGCACTGTTTTTACACGGCTATAAGATGGCCTTGCAGTAACAACTACACATATTTTTCTAGGGGTCATATTTTTATTATTTAAAATCTGAATAATTTAGAAAATTCCATTGTTTGATGTTAGATGTTAATTTCTTTCCTAAGATACTCTCATATTCATTTGCAGGGATACCATACCCTTTTGGTTTTTTGGTTTCCAAATCCTCAAAAGTTATACAATGTCCTTTTGGAAGGTTACTATTTACTGCCAATGACTTTTCAAAAATACTTTTCAATTCTAAATAGTTTGAATTATCACTTTTATCTATGGGATGCTGTAATGCAACAGCAATGTTATTAACTGCTTTTACCAATTGAGTTGTTTCTTGCATTGTTAAAGAAGATTTGGCATCCGGTCCAAACATCTCTTTGTCAAACACCATATGAAATTCCAATATTTCTGCTCCTAAAGTTGTTGCTGCAATACAAGCTTCCATAGACGATGAATGGTCTGAAAAGCCAATAGGTACTTGGTAACGCTCTTTAAATTCCTGAATTACATTCAAACCGTATTGTTGAGGTGCGGTTGGATAGGAAGTGGTACATTGAAGTATCGAATACACAACGTTTCGTTCTTTTAAAAAGGCAACAGTTTTATCCAATTCCTCTATTGAACTCATACCCGAGGATATGATGATAGGCTTTCCTGTTTTTGCTATTTTTTCTAACAAAACAAAATTATTCACTTCACCAGAACCTACTTTATATCTTTTGACATCAACTTTTTCTAAAAGATCTACCGCAGCATTGCTAAAAGGCGAGCTCATAAATTCAAGACCTACTTCATCACAATGATTTTTTAAACCTTTCCATTGTTCTAAAGTAAACTCCATTCTTTGCCAATAGGCAAAACGCGTAGCATCTTGTTTGGAGAATTTTACTCTAAAAGGTTCGTGTACACTACTTTCGGCATCAGCTATATGTGTTTGAAACTTTATAGCATTGCAACCTGTTTTAGCAACAGCATCAATATAAGAATGTGCCATTCCAAGGCTCCCATCATGAGCTTGTCCTATTTCAGCAATGATATCCATTAGTGATTTTTATTTAATTTTCTCCAAAGTTTGTATAAAAACACGCGAGCTGTAAAGGGTATGTTATTAGCTTTTAATTGTGGTAAATTAAAAGTATTTAAAGATTCTTTTTTATAGATTACTGAATCTACCCATTTAGGAATCGTATTTCCTAAATGATAAACAAAGGATTTAGTGAGTGATACTCTATAATACCCTAATTTATCAATAGGTTCATCTAAAAATTCATATTCATCACCATTTTTAAATACATATGTGTTTTTCTTGAGTGGTATGGTATGTAGTATGTCTGCTCTATAGGTGGCTATAAAATGTCCAGCTCCTATAAAGACTTCGTCAAATTTATTTTTCATATAATATTGTGGTTTTTTCCACCTTTCCTCATTTAAAACTCTTTCTTTTGTCCAACCCACACTCTCTCCAAATGATTCACAAGATTCTTTTGAAAGAAGAAGTTTCTTTTTTTTTATTTTTAAAATATTAGAGAAATAACTAATATTATTGTAGTAAGCTAAATGTGTACAGGGCAATGGAGCCACTACACCTACTTTTTTAAATTTTTTAAAAACATTTAAAGAATTTAATTGCCAACCACTGTAATAAAAAACATCAGCATCAGCAATGGTTATAAAATCTTCATATGAAGCTCTTGCTTCAGATAAAATAGTATTTACTTTTCCCATGTTAGATGAATAATGAACATGTTTGTCTATGTGATTAGATAATAACAATTCATTGATATAGTAACTTACAATTTTGTTGCAAGCATTATTAATAATAGATATTTTAGTGTGTTCTTTATCTATTGTTTTTAATAGACTATCCATGCTAGTCTTAAACACATCAAACAAATTATCAAAGTAATTATCCTTTTCATTCGGAATATAAACAGGGATAATAATACGATGTAATTTATATCGTATCAATTTCTTTTTATTTTTTTCTGGATTATTACCTACACGCATACTTCTTTTTAATTTTATAAGGATAGGCTTTTAATAAATTATTTTTAATAAGACTTAGAATTTCAAAATTTGCCATATTTAATGATTTATTTTTTATAATTTCAATAATACTTGTATTGTATGATTCTAATCTACCAACTGATTCAAAGTAATCGTAAAATTTAACGTCATCACCTGACAATTTATCTGAAAATTTTAACCAAGCGTTAGGTATTTGATATGTATCTGCCAAAATTAATCCATGTAGAGAACTTGAAATAATCTGTTCACATTCATTAATTTGATCTATAGTCTCTTCTATTTTGTTCTTATCTATTAATAGTTTTATTATTTTAAAATCACTTTTGTCTTTATATATATTTTTTATTTCTTTAAAATCTACATAATGGGGTATTATTCCAAATTTATATTTTTTTATTATTTTTTTTGGCTGATACAGAGAAGACATAAGAATTCCAGGATCACCAAAAATTTTATTTGGCTTAAATCCTAGCTCTTGTAGTCTTTTATATGTTCTTGGTCCTCTGACAGCTAAAAAATTTCCACCTTTTATAATCTGATCAGAACTAATGATACCACTTCCCCAAACAATCGTGTTAACATTGGATTTATTTATAATACTTCCAACCATAATTGAATGTTTTATATATTTTGAATACCCTCTAGATGGGTCAAAATTTATGGGTTTAATCCCACTAATTTTATTTATAATGTATGGTGTTAATATATCACCGAAGTTTTCTTTTTTTGAGGAGCCGTTCTTTATCATTGACCACCAAAAAACTTTAGGTCTATTACTAAAAAGGACACTTATAAAATAAATCAAAAGTTTTAATTTACTTTTCATTAGAGTTAAAGTTTTTAAAGAATAAATCTTTATTATTTTTAATTTTTGTATCAGACCATTCCCACCATTTTAACTCTAATAATTCTTCTTTAATCTCAGATGTAAATCTATTTTTTATTTTTACACCAGGTACCCCTCCATAAATTGAATAAGATTCTACATCTTTTGTAACAATACTTCCACATGCTATAATTGACCCGTGACCAATCTTTACATTAGGCAAAATAATTACATTATCACCAATCCAAACATCACTTCCAACCTCTATTGAAACTTGAGAAGATTTTAATTCATAAGGTTTTTTTGAAAATAAGTTATTGTAAAGAGAATATTGTATACTTATATAATCATAGTTATGATTACTAGTAATAAATTTTATATCAGATCCGAAAGCACAATAATTACCTATTATAACTTTATTTTTCCCCTTGACAAAAAAATTACCGTTGTGAAAAGATTTTTTACCGGAGATAATATTCTTATTGTTTTTAATTAGAAATGGGGCATTATTTTTATTAAAAATAATATTAATTAATATTTGTTTTATTCTATTGACCATTCTGACATATAATAATTTATAAAATTACCCTTAGGGATTTTCCCTGTATTAAAAACATCATTCTCAAAAACACTGAATTTAATAACTTCATTTTTTGTTTCAATAGTATTTCCATTAACAGCCAAGGCAAAAGTTAAATAGTAATCTTTAGGCATCAGATTTAATTCTTTAATCCTTATATTTATTTTTGTTATTGGATTATTAGATTGAAATCGTTGTGATGTTGATTCATGAGATCTTATAGCTGTAATTTTTTCACCTGAAGAAGAAACAATTAAAACACTAATTTTTAAATCATCTTTATTTTCACTACAAAACAAAATTAAATCTATTATTAAATCCTGTCCCATTTCAATAAATTTTGTTGAATTATTTAAATGGTTCTTTAAGCTAATTTCCCTTATGAAAGTAGATTTCTGACTTGTAAACTCTACTTTTGTATTATCATTTGAGTTTTCAATACCAGATTGTAAATATTTATCTATGGCTTTTGAAACCTCACCTTCAAATAAAATCCTACCATTATTCAATACTATTGACTTGTAACATAATGACTTAATAGCCGCCATATCATGACTCACAAACAATACCGTCCTACCACCTTGAGAAGAAATATCTTGCATTTTACCAATAGCTTTCTTTTGAAACTCTGCATCACCTACTGCTAATACTTCATCTACCACCAAAATATCTGGTTCTAAAAAAGCAGCTACGGCAAAAGCTAGTCGTACTTTCATACCACTAGAATAGCGTTTTACAGGGGTTTCTACATAACGTTCACAGCCAGAAAATTCAATGATTTCATCTAGTTTACTAGCAATTTCTTTTTTGGTCATTCCTAGAATAGCACCGTTTAAAAAGATATTCTCTTTCCCA
>Ga0115003_10004971_pt1 | contig 10119 bp, 17 predicted proteins | sample ArcticOcean_MG_C_7_FD_88736 | JGI IMG/M metagenome (GOLD analysis project Ga0115003, IMG submission 88736) | Marine microbial communities from western Arctic Ocean - ArcticOcean_MG_CB11_88 | ecosystem: Environmental > Aquatic > Marine > Oceanic | place: Arctic Ocean: Canada Basin | collected... | reverse complement strand
TCAGTTATAGACATTGCGTCTACCAACTTTTGTCTTGTTGTTGTTTTAACTTTACTTGTGTCCACATCAACAAATTTTTCTTTTACTTTTACCAAGTAGTATTTAGATTCTTCCATGTTTTTTATTTTTATTTAATTTTACTAAAATTTTCTGATTCTTTCAATGTTTCTAATAGTTTTCTTTCTTCTTTCGTTATTTTATTAGGTATCGTTGGTTTTAACTCAACTATTAAATCTCCCACTCCGGTCTCATTATTTAACCCCTTACCAGCGATTCTTAGTCTCTCCATTGGTCTAGTTCCTTCCGCCACATTTACTTTTATTAACCCTGTTAGAGTCCTAACCTCTATCGACCCTCCTATAATTAAGGTTGGGAATGAAATTTCCTTAGTTATTATAAGATTATTCCCTTCTCTAGTAAAAATAGGATGTGGTTTCTGTGTAATTGTAATAAAAAGATTACCCATACCACTGGCGGTTTCATTACCAAAACCAGCATAGAATATTCTCTCCCCATCACTTATACCTTTAGGGACATCAAAAGAAACTTCTTGTTCAACTACCTTATGGACATTCATCCTTCCTCTCCCACCACAGTTAGGACATTTTGTTCTAAAGGGCCCTAAAAGACTTACAGTACCAGATCCGTTACATGTTGGACATAAACTAGGAGGTTGTTTCCTATCAAATATTCGTCTTCGGTATCTAATCTTTCTTGTTATTCCCTTATCAATCTCTTCTAAGGTTACTTGTATATTTGCGGTAAGATCTTGTGTCTCTTGGGTCCTTCCTCCTCTTCCTCCTGCTCGATTAAAAAATTCATTGAAGTCTCCTTGACCAAAATTACCCCCACTAAAAGGGTTATTAAGTGTATTGTCGTAATTAGTTCGTTTATTTTCGTTACCTAAAGTACCGTACGCTTCAGAAATTTCTTTGAATCGATTTTCGTCCCCTCCTTTGTCCGGATGGTGTTCTTTGGATAATCTTCTATACTCCCTCTTAATTTCCTCCGTTGTGGAATCCTTGCCAACGCCAAGAATATCGTAGTAATTGTTCATTTTTATTATTATTAATTTATATTTATATAATATGAAAACATATTGTCTAATTATAACAAAGAATCGTAAGAAAAAAAAGCTTGTTTTCGAAACAAATGTAAAAAAGAACGCCACTCAGCGTTTTAATACTTTGGTTAGGAATAATAAAGTACTATTTCCAGTACAATACATCAACAATAAGAACCCTGTTAGTGTAAATTTTGAGATATTACTATTGAAGCGACGTACCTCTGAATTAGAAAAAAGTATCGTAATCCGAGACTTTGTTGGGCGAACAAAAGAACCCAGTTTTAATAATGACGAATGGGTTTTAATTAAACATAGACCATTTTACTATGAAGAAACCTTTAAGATACATGGTACAGACACTAGACTAACTTTAATTGATATAATCTCAAAAGTTTTCACCCCCTTATTAAATGAATCTATTAAGAGTACTGGACATATGTACCGTTTCCAAAATAAAATTTGTTTGGAGGTAGATGGGAAGGTTAAACTCTTAGTAACTAAGAATAAATCCGATTCTTTAAGATTGTACGAAAAGATTAAAGAACTTTATTTAAGGAAGAAAAAAATTAATGTTTTATTTTCAGGAGAAGTACCAAAAGACAAAAGAAGTGGATTATATAGTAAACTCTCTAATATATTAAAAATAGACAGAGAATACTTATGGCGAGGTATGACACGTTAATTTAGACAATAACTAAAAGCCATAACATCTTCGTTGATTCCTTTAATCATAACTGTATGGAATAACCCTTCATCTATTATTATTCTTTTGTTTTTATCTAGTTCTTTATTTAAGGACTCTGTCATTATATTATCGAATATAGTTTTGAATTGTTGGAGTCCCAGAACTGGGTCTCCTTCTTTTATGAATTTCTTAAGAGAAATACCTTCTATCTTTTCAAGAATTGTTGGTATGTATTTTCTAAGGTTATCACTTAGGTTGTCCTCAAGTTGTTTCTCCATTTTAATAAGATATTCATGTATTGTCATATACTAATAAGTATTATCCATAATTAATAAATCAATTTTTTTCTCTAAACCCAAAGCAAGGTTACTAATAAAATCTTCATAACTAACCTTCTGAAGTTCACTATCTGAAAGTTTAGTTATAAACTCGTGTTTTATATTTTCTTTTTCCCCTTCCATAACCAATCTTATCCCATCAGTTAGTATTTCTTTATGAATCTTATATGTAAACATTTTATATTATTTTTTATTATATTATTTTTTAATCACAAAAGTGAATGTGATTTTATCCACGTTAAGATTGAATTCGTCTGAGTACTCCATCGGACTTTCTTTACCTCCTAATTCCCAGATTTGTTTCTGTAGATTTCTGTGAACTAGAGTAAGTAAGGGAACAGTTAAACTTATCTCTTCTGTATCAATCTCCTTTTCAAAGAAATCTATTATTTTTTTGATAGATTCAATATCCATTGTTTAATATTTCTAAATAGTCCCTTAGTTTGAGGCTCCTCTTTTATTTCTTTTGGTTCGGTCTTTTTAATACCGTTCTTTATATCATCACCTAAACCATTTTTTATTTCTTCAATAAACTTAAGTTTGTTTCTATCGATTGACTTATCTACCTTTTTCTGATCGTTTTTTAATTGTCTTATTTTTCTCTCAATATCCATGTGTTATATTTACTAAAAAAAAATGAGAGTATAAATATTATATCTCTCATTTAATTTAATTTTATTAAATAAATTATTTTAATTACTACTAGGGTTAGATCTTTCGAAATACTCTTGTAAGGTATGGATTAACCACACACATCCTGAGGTAAAAACACCATATAGTAAAGCGGTTAAAGGTATAAACCATAGTTCACCTTCAAACCCAATAAGTTTATCTACTGGGTTTTTAACAATCCACCCTAGAATGACACCAACCCAAAAAGATGAACACATCATACACGATAGTAAATCATCTACCCATTGTGCTTTCTTTTTTAACCATGTTCTTGGTGTTTCAAATATACTCCCGTATATTATAATATTCGTTAGGCCATAGGCCAATAATATGTAAATTAAAGTATTAGTCATCTATTTGTGTATATCCTGGTCTTTCTTCCATTTCGTCTTCGGTTATGTCCATTGATAAGTGTTCTAGGTCCGTAAGTGTGTTTCCTTTGAATATTCCTTTTAGTTCTTCAACTTTCTTCTTAAACAGATCGTCTTTTCTTTCTCTATCTAGATTCTCGTTTATGACTGTTCCAAAATACTCTAATAACCCATCTATGTCTATTTGTGTTGTTAGTCCGTAAAAATGATATATTACTTTACCTGATTCATCTTCACCGGTTTTTACTGTTTTAATCTGACCGTTAGTGCCGGATTCATCAACTATCCACTTTGGGTAAAGTGCCCCTCCAACGACCACATGTTTTTCACCAAATTTTATTTCCTTAAGATAAGGAAGTAATGGTTTTATTTTAGAGTTAATTGTCATAATTGTATCCCATTAAAGATTGATAATAAAACATATGATGTTGATAGTCCTAGTAATAGAATGTTTCTACTGTTCATCTCTAGTGGAGTTGGTTCTTCTTTACCAAAGATGTTCCATAAAAATACCCCGACCTCTTTACCTATATTTAGTATTGAGAGGTAGAGTAGTATCCATAATATTTTACTTATTAGTATTAATCCCATTGTTTCCTAACTTCATTTATTTCTATTCTTAGTTGTTGTGATAGGTTCTTAACGTCTTGTAGAGTTTTTCTAACTCTAACAGCGGCTGCTTTATTATTTTTTGTGTAAACTTTAGTAGCATCTTCTTCTAAAGTCTCTACTAGTTTTTTTAATTCGAAATAAGTATTCATAATTATTTTTCTTTTTTATCTTCTTTATTTGTAGCTCCATTTACATATGAAGCCCATAGTTGTATAGAATTAATATTTTCTGTTTGCTTTCTTACTAATTCAACAACCTTATTTATTTTATCATCAACATCTAAATTACTATTATTTAGAGTTTCCTCTAACATATATTCAATTTTCTCTTTATTTGTTAATAACTGTAGTTCGACTACTTGCATTATTCTCATAACTTTATTTTTTAGAAAACTAGAGTAAAAAACCCAATAAATAAAGGTTATATCAAGCTTTTTTCAAATAATTTATATACTTCCACAAGAATGTCTAGTTCGCTTCTCGTTCTAGTACTACCATAGTCAAAACATTTACTCCAAAACCATTTAATTTTTGTTTGGAGTTCCTCAATCTTATCTAAATCTTCATCATAAAAAGATTCTAAAGCAAACTGAGTAAAGTAATCCAGTATTTCTTTTTCCTCGTTAAAGAATATTTTCTCTTTGTTGAAGTTACTTATGTTCTTTTTCCAACACCATTCAAAATGTTCTCTGCTTTTCTTTTCTGTGTTAATTATTTCTTTACCTAGGTAAGTGTGGAATAGAATATCAAATAAGGATATTAGTATCTCATGATATAATTCTGTTTTTTCAGGTATTATATTATGAACCTTAAAACTTATTTCACGTAAATCTTCCGTTATTGGAGTACTAACGTAATCAAAAAATTCTTTGGGTGTTAGATTAGGTCCTTTATTTTTATCCATAACCTAAATATATGTTTACCTTTTTCTAAGTAAACTAAAAAATTAAGATGTTTTCTTTGTGTAGGGGTCCCCTCCCTTTCCTGGTTTGAAGGATGAGTCATATACGACACCTCCTCGTGTTAATCCGTCTTTATGAATAACATTGGTTATTCGTGAGGAATTACTATGGCGATTAGGGTTTAGAGTACTATGTTTCTGTTTAGTACTCTTAGGGATAGTGCCCTTGTTTATGTCTTTGGTGAAATGTTTACCTATCTTAACGTTTTGGTCTTTTTTACCTCTCTTTAGTTTAACTCCCTTAATTCCGAAGTTATCTTTCATTTTAATATTGGATTCTTTATCGTTTGAACTCCCCGGAATTGTTGTTGTGTTAGGTCCTTCAAAACTTACTGGTTCACTGTCGTATATCCCATCAACTTCTAAAGTATTTTGGTAGTCATTATCAGCATGTAATGGGCCATAATTAAATGACCCAGTGTTGGGTGTTTTGTTTTTACCTAACGCTTGGTTGGGTGATCCTTTATCTACCTTAACCCCACTCCCCTCATTAACTATCCTTCTAACAACATCTTTTAATTGTGTCTCAGTTAATTTTACTCTTGTATAATACATTTTTATCTAAACTTATCATGTCTTGTCTTCGTACTATGACTCATTAGAGTCTTCATTCTACTTAGTTGTTCATTAAGTTTACTAGGGTTACTTGATTCAAGAATAATAATATGTCCTCCTTTCTTACCTTTGAAGGATTCGTACTTAACTCTTTTGGTTTCCTTTCCGTTTGTTATTTCAAAAACTACCCCGTCTTTCTTATATCTTGCTGGTGTTAATTCAAGAATCTGTTTTGAAGTGTCTATGACGTCTTCCTTTAATTTTACCAATGGTACATTAGTGGTTACTTGAGTATCTGGAGTATATCTTCTATCATTGTTCGCCATTCTCATACCCATCTCCTCTTTCTCAGCTCTTCTCTTAGCTGCTTTAGATAACATCTCACCTGTTTTATTAGCTCCCCCTTCTGAATTTGTTGTCATGACATTAGCAACGTCTCCAGTAACAGCGTTTCCGGTCAACTTTGAACCTTTGAGGTGTCTGTCCATTCTTTCTTTCTGTTTGTCAGTAAGTTCAGGATTAAACTTAAGTCCCGTTTGTCCTGAACTATAATAAACATCTTCAACAAACTCGTCCTGTTCTTTACTATTTCTATACATTTTTGGTTCAACTTCTGTTTCTCCATCATTTTTCATAAAATCTGCTATTTTCTTTTTAGCTATCGATAAACCTTCGTCGTTAGACTTACCACTCATCTCATGAGCTTTAGCATAAATCCTGTATCCTTGTGGTTTTTTACTTTGTTCTGTTAATTTCATATTAGTTATTTTTCTTTTTCTTTCCTCGAGTAGTGGTTTATCACAACATTTACACATCGGGTCATTTATAGTTCCCTCTTTACACTTTTCACAGAAGTGTACAACATCAAGTTTAATTGGTTTTCCTCCATCTGTTGGATCAGGCCATTTGTAATATTTATCCGCAACATATTGTTCTATTTTATCACACGGCGGTTTTGTGGTTGGTCCCCCTGTTGGTGTTGATGGTCCTGGAGTTGACCCTCCTGTTAATGCTGGTATGTTAACTTTACAGTTACATTTATCTGCTTGACATACTGCCCATTTTCTTTTTGCGGTTTTTCTAGTTATTTGTGTTTGATTAAGTGGTTGTCCAGCATTTGGTTTGTTAGGTCCTACCACACCATCATTTAATTGTTGAGTTAGCCAGTTAATAACATTTTGTAAGTGTTGACACCCTACTGACTCAAAACCTTCTTGTCTTTTCTCTAACCAATTCTGTAGTTGTGTAACCCCTCCTGTAAGTACTGATAAATATGTTTCTGAACAACTACTTTCCCATGACATATCACATCCATTACCAGGTGGTAATATCGTTTCTTCACAACATTTACAAGCTTGAGTGTAGTTCGAATTAAAAGTTTGGTCTTCACACTTTTGACAAAAATCATCATCTGTAGTTCCTAAGTCCGATACAAGTGCATCAAATTTGGTGTCGCAATAATCATCTACCACTGTGAATATACCGGTATCTTCACAACAATCACAATACATTGCTAGTAGTGGGTTATTGGCGTCCGCACCACCATCAAGATCACAAAGATTACATATTTCTGTCGCCATTGCTTGATTACTCGGTTCGTTAAATTCTTGACACGTTAATGGCTTTGGTTCCTCTTCACAACATGTACACATCGGGTCATTTGCATAAAGTCCAGTTCCTGACGAACATGAATCACAAAACTTAGTTTTTGAAGGAGCCGTTCCAGTAGAAGTAGTTAATCCCATTAAATATGTACCAATTTCAATACACGGATTCTCTTGTGGGTACTTACAAGCATTAGGATCATCTATAGTGGCGTCTGGGTTGAAGTTGATTGCGTCTTTGTCCATACAACCCTTTATCCCTTTTATACAACTACCATCATCCACAGTAGCTTGTGGATTGTAATTTAAGGCATCAACGTCCATACACCCATCGATTACATTTGGGTCACAGGGTTTACTGGCTGTTGGTATAATACAACTACCATCGTCCACAGTTGCGTCTGGATTATAATTACAAGCTATTGACTCAGTACATCCATAAATTCCATAATCACAAGTACCGTCATCCACAGTCGCAGAAGAGTTGTAGTTATTGGCCAAAGAATCTGTACAACCAAGTACATCATAAAGACATGAACCATCATCTACAGTTGCTAATGAATCAAAATTATTAGCGTTTATGTCTATACACCCTAAAACAGTAAACGTACAAGAACCATCATCAATTACTACATTAGAGTCATAATTGTCAGCAGTCGGGTCAGTACATCCTGCGGTACCCGCAGCGCCACAAGCATTTACCCCAGCACCTGTCATAGGATTTCTATTTGCTGGTATCTCATCCGCACCGTCTTGACAATCATTCAGATTATCCCCTAGGTAGTACCATGGGACACATCCATCAGGTGAGTAAGCTGTCCAATTATTAATATCGTCACCACAATAATAACCCCCTGCTCCGTCACAAGTAGCACAATCTTCAAATAGGTATCGGTGTAAAGCCAACCTTGTTGTTTCTTCTAATCTATTTCCCTGTGTTCTATAACTAGAAAAAGGAGCGTATTTGTCTGTAATGTTTTTTCTCATCTTATTTTCTAATATTGCGGACTGTACTTCTTTAGAAGTTAGTCCCTTATTATAATATAAATATCCATTGTTTTCGTTAATCCACCTTCCAATGTTATAATGTTTTCCCCTAGGGGTTTTTATTTTTTGTGTTCTAACTAAATCTCTAGTTATTTTTCTTTTTCTTCTACCTAAGGGTGTTGTACTTCTTTTTTTAGTTCTTTTCTTCTTAGTCTTTTTCTTTGGTTTAGTAGGTCCATAAAATTCAAGTGCGTTGATATCTCCTTGATTACAATAAGGGAATGTTTTACATTTATCTTTTACTCTTACATATTGACCTCCTGGACCTCCATACTTAGGCCATTTTGGGTCATTTACCGACTTAAGATCACTAGGTGATTTTGCCCAAACCTGAGGAGTTACATAAGCCCCTGCATCACTTGATGTCGTCTGTTCCTCAATTTGTTCATTTAGTTTGAACGCCTCTATTAAGTCTTTCTTTACACTATCTTCCATTATGAAGGTACGTTCTTGATGTATTCTGACCAGAAACTTCTTCTAATCCACAAGGCTTTATATAATTGTACAGTAGCGTTCTTTGCTATTTTAATTGTTCTATCTTCAAAATCTTTTCCTTTGAATGATTTCTTTATTAGTTGGTCGATTTTCTTCTCTAATTTAACCTCATAATCTTTTAACTCTCTTCTAGCTATCACTCCAATTTTTTTTTCATCAGCATCTGTTAGGGCTTCTTTTATAACTCCCCCGTGTTGTGCACCATAAATAGATTTTTCTATTAATGAGATTAATTCAGATTCTCTAATTCTAGTTTTTTTACTAGTTTTTTTAACCGATTTAGTATCATCTGGCTTACTCCCACTACAAGTTTCCCTATGGGTGGTCATCCAAAGCTCACAAGCTTGTGGACCAGCTGTTGTTGCTTGTGCCCCACATTTTTTACACGTACAAGTACCACCCAACTTTTCCTCTGCAATTTTTCTTTTCATCGGTTTACCAAAAAGCGGTTGTGAGTAACCTCCAGCGGCCCCTGCAGTTGTTTGTTCTTTTTTAGCTTTTTTTACTGTTTTATTTTCTGGGTCTTCTTCTTTTTCAAAACACGTCCATTTACCACCTTTTGTATCACATAATTTACCTGAACAACCAGTATCACACCCACCACCCTCACAACATCTAGGGCCTTCTTCGGCTCTTTCTTTAAGAGCTTTATTAATTTTATTCCTTAAGTTCATATTACAATCTTTTGGTTTGTTGGTAAAACTTACGTCTACCTGATCGATTAAGTAATACTGTAAAATCCCTTCTAGCATCACCTAAATCAATATCATTGTTATGTTCTAACTCCTTAACTAATGAGTGTAGGAATTCAATAAGGTCACTATTAAGACTACTTAAATAACGTACTTGTTTATTTAATGTGTTTATATCGTGCATTATTAGAGTAGACTCCTCATCATGATGAGTACCATCAACATCCACATTTAACACTTCTGCAGATCGTGCTTCTTTTGACTTATTTCTTTCAAGAAGTTTTTTTCGTAAAGATTTTTGAATAGGGTCCATAATTTATTTCATTTATATATAAATATAAGGAAATAAGGATAATTACTTGATATTTGAAACTACCCAGGAAGAAGTGACTATAGTCGCAGCTCCTAGTATGAATTGGAAGGTTGGTTTCTTAAACCATTTGGGTTCTAGTTCTTTGGTTAGTCCTATATATAAGTCTATCCTTTTATTTAATAGTACAACATTTTCTTGTAGATACATTATGTGGAGACTGTCTTGTTCGTTAAGTTTTTTATAGTTTGTAAGTTGTGTGTTTAGAAGATTAATCTCTATCGTTTTTATACTGTCATTTTGTTCATGTACCTGAAACAGGGAGTCAATTCCAACAACTTCATTTTCAGTAAAAATGTGAGTTTGGGTGAAAGCCCATACTGGGGTTAACAACATTAAAATTAAAATTAAAATTAACTTTCTCATTATTTACTCATATTAAAACCTACTATCAATGATATTCTAGCTCCTGTAGGTTCTCCACCATCTCCCCATGCAGATGATTTACCTGGAACAAATGCTATATTTACTGGAAAGTTTAAGTCTCCTGATTTGAAGTTCTTTCCTATTGTAAATACCATACCAATACCTGATAGTGATAAGTTAGGTCCTATTGCTACTTCCATACCATTTCCAGTTCTTATTCCTACTAAAGATGATATTGCTGGTAAGAACATTCCTTGCTCCATTCCACCTACAACAACTACCCACT
>Ga0115003_10004969_pt1 | contig 10120 bp, 7 predicted proteins | sample ArcticOcean_MG_C_7_FD_88736 | JGI IMG/M metagenome (GOLD analysis project Ga0115003, IMG submission 88736) | Marine microbial communities from western Arctic Ocean - ArcticOcean_MG_CB11_88 | ecosystem: Environmental > Aquatic > Marine > Oceanic | place: Arctic Ocean: Canada Basin | collected... | reverse complement strand
CGCCTATATAAACAAAAAGACATACTTGGAAAAAATAATGCCTTACTTGATAAACCTATCACTGGCATTAAAGAAGTAATGGCTGATTTTGTAGAGGACTTTCAGATTGCCAATATTATAATTACTTCTGGCTTATTTACAGGTTCATACAATGGTTATCTACGCTCATTTGATCCAGTCACTAAAACATGGGGTCTTCTAGAGAGCGTTAAAACTAAAGGAGGAGCGAGAATTCAAGCCACTGCATTAGCGTTTGGTCCGGATGGTTTGTTATACATGGGTAATGCCCAGGGCTATCTACGCTCATTTGATCCAGTCACTAAAACATGGGGCATACAAGAGATGTCTAAAACCAACAATGGACAGACAATTTCTGTCAGTGCATTAGCGTTTAAAACAAAAAAAACTGGCCAAGAATCACTAGTCACCATTAACTTGACTCTCAGAACCAGAAACGAGTACGGGAAAAATAAACAATTTAAAAAGAAGGATTACCATGGAGGTAATTTCGATTTTGACAAAAATGATAAATACAAGAGGGATACATTCTCATCGTCAGTATTGGCAAGGAATTTAATGTTATGATTGCATTAGATCAAAAAAATAGTCGACATGGATTCATCATTGTTGTGACTTTAATTTTAATGCTAGTAATGACAACAATGGGGGTTGGCCTTTACTATTCTAGTAAACAAGCAGCAAAAGAAGTTAGCTCTAATACTGATAAAAGAAGTTATTTATTCAACGCTGAAAGCTGTGTTACAGAAGCAATTAATTGGCTTGAAGTTAATTATAATCGATGTGGTATTGGTTCAATTTGTAAAACTATTACTACAAGTAATGGCATGAATAAATGGGATATTGGTGAAACCAATAAAAGAAAAAAACAAATGGAGTCTCAAGGTTATACATGTGAAATTCAAAAAATGAAAGTTAAAAGCCTTAATGCTGGGGGTGTTGGCTTTGATGTTGGTCAAGATGATAACTATGAGTCTGAAGATACTATTAAAAAACATTATTTTAAAATAAACTCAAATGGGTTTGATGTTGGTGGAAATGACAAGACTGCAGTAGAAGTAATTGTTTCAATAATATTGTAAAAAATAAGGATTTATTTATGAAAAGAAATATTTATTTAATTTTCTTACTGCAATTTCTCTTAATAACTAGCGCCCATGCGAGCTGTAATTTAGAGTTGTTTCGTTTTGATTCAAGTTATGAGGAAATACAGAATCAGCTCGGAGATATTCCAATTATCAGTGTCTCAACACCCGATAGATTGTTTGTGCCTGGAGAGATGGTGTGTAAGAGCGAAAAAATATTTGAAGGTTCGCCGGTCTTCTTTATATTTCTCAAAGACAAACTGGTGAAGATAGAGGTCATCCGTTACAACTTTGGTGAAGGTAGGCCCTCTTTGATTTCTTGGGCTGAATCTATTTATGGTGAAATAGAGAAAAAACCTAAAAGCTTTTATGACGCTAGGCCAAACGCTAGTTGGTATTGGGACAATGCCAACTCTTTGGTCAGCTACGTTGTTGAGAGTGACGAGTCTGGCTTCGCTGAGTCTGTTTTGATTGAATCAAAAAGACACGGAAAATTATTTGAAGAGCAAGCAATTAAAGAGGAGGCCACTAGTAACTAGGAAAAATGTTATGAAAATACTGCTCAAATTACTACTACTTTTACTGGTAACCACTAGTGTTGTTGCAAAATCACCGCCACCAGGCATAGGCTCAGACCTGCCAGCAAACATTCTGTTAATGCTGGATGTTTCATCTAGTATGAATGGAGGTGCATCAGCTAGCCCTTTATCTACCCCTCTAGATGTGGCTGTCGACTCCAAGGGCAATGTTTTTGTATCTCAAATTGGACATCATTTAATTAAAAAGTTTGATACTAATGGTAACTTTGTTAAATCATGGGGTGGTTGGGGAAACGCCAATGGAAAGTTTAAATATGCTCTTCGAATTGCGACCGATGCCGGTGACAATGTTTATGTAACGGATTATATGAATCATCGTATTCAGAAATTTGATAATGATGGCAACTTTATACGTATTTTTACTGCAACAGGAAGAGCAGGTGGACTTTATCGCCCAGATTCACTTGAAATTGATAAATCAACTGGAAATATTTACTCATCATCTCGTAATATTGAAGTTGTAATGCAAAACCAAGAAGGTAATTATCTAGGGGAGATAAATAACTACACTGTAAGTGGAAGGTATCGTTATCCTTTTGGTCTATCAGTCCATGATGGATATCTTTATATTGCGAATTCATATTATAAAAGCTTTACTAAATACCCTAAAGATTTGGCTGGAGACACTCCAGCAGTTCTAGGTGTTAATAAATGGAGCACTTCTGGATGGGCGTGGGACGTCAAGGTATCAGATAGCGGCGTCTATGTTGCAAATTATAATAATAATCAAATGCAAAAGTTTTCCCATGACGGTACCTTGATAAAGTCATGGGGCAATGTTGGTGTTTGTGCAGGAAATAGTTGCCTCTATCACCCCGCAGGACTGAGTATTGGTCCCGATGGTAATGTTTTTGTTAATGATAGGCACAACCATGCCATTAAAAAATTCGATACTGATGGGAACTTTCTTTCTTTTATTGGCGGTAAAACCAAGCTAGATGTTGCTAAGGAGTCAATTAAATGGATTGTTTCTAATGCAGAGCTCAATAAGGGGGCAAACTTTGGATTGATGACTTGGGATTCTTCTGCAAGAATTGTAGTCGATGTTAAAGCTTCTGGCGCTCAAGAAATTTATAATATGGTTGACGGGATAACTGCAAACTGTCCATTCCCTAGTTGTACGGATATTGGCAAAGCAATGCTGTTAGCTCAGAGAACAGTTGCCAGACTCGAAAATTGGTACCCTGAAGCCGCTAAATGTCAGAATACAACGCTGGTTGTTCTGACTGACGGAGGTTTAGGAGATGGTCATGCATATTACGGTAATTTAAGGGCAAAAGAGTTATTTACAAAAAAGGATATTAAGACATTTGTTGTTTCCATGCTTTCTGCTATTCCAGGACAGCTCAGGAATCTAGCCGAGGCTGGGGGTACTTACTCAAATGATGGTGATGACAGTAACGATTATTCTCCGGTTGCAGCGATTCATAAACAAACAATTATTGATGCATTGCTCGAATTTACACGTGTAAGTGTTGATAACAATAGGTCAACTTTTACAAAGCCTGTTTTGAAGCAAGAGTCTGAGTCTGAAGATTATGTTTACCAGTCAACTTTTAAGTATGTAAAAAGCCATCAATGGCAAGGTGAGTTGAAAAAATACCAGCTTGTTAAAGGAGTTCCAAAAGATGAACCGGTTTGGGATGCAGCTAAAAAATTAAATGAAACTTCTGCTGTAAATAGAAATATTTGGACTATTGCGAGTGACTTTAATGTCCCTACAAGTATTAATAACTTTAACAGTTCGAATGCTGATAAATTAAAGTATTTGTTATGGGAGAATGCGCCAGTAGAGCCAACAACCGATGATGCAACAAAATTAATTAATTTTGTTCGAGGTTCTGACTCATACAATGAGGTCAGCGCTGCTGATGAGAAAAAAAATAACTTGCTTAGTGGAGAGAGATGGAAGCTGGGAGATATATTTCATTCAGAATTAAAAGTTATTGGGATTCCATCTGCTAAATCATCTAATTCTAACGTTAACTCAGAAGCCTTCTATAGGCATAATAACGCCTATAACGGAAGATTTCTATATGGTAACAGTTGTGGCGGATATTGTGCCCAAAGAAAAAAAATGGTTTATGTTGGCTCAAATGATGGACTACTCCATGCTTTTGATGCATCAAATGGCAATGAGTTATGGGCATTTTTACCGCCAATGATGATGACTAAAATGAGAACAGCAATATCAAGCAAAAGCTCACAAAGTGTGTCAATTTATGGTGTTGATGGCTCTCCTATTGTTAAAGATATTTATTATCAGTATAAATGGCGCACTGTATTGATTTCTGGTCTCGGTTTGGGAGGAAATGGTTATTTTGCGCTTGATGTTACGGATCCTAATAATCCATCATTCTTATTTGCATTTAGCAATGATTTGGTTAATAGTATTGTTTCTTACTGGGACTCTACTGGGCACAAAACTGACAGAGGTTATGCTGGAGAGGAGGATTTTGATTATGCTTATTCCAAGCTTGGTATGGCAACATCTACCCCTCAAATTGTTCTAATTCCGTATGAGGGAAAACAGAAATGGGTAGCCGTTTTTGGGGCTGGATTTAATGCTGGGGTTAACGACACCTACGGCTCATCTGTTTACGTTATTGATTTAGAGAATCAAGGTAAGATTCTTAAGCGTATAGATATTCCTGACATTCCTGGAAATAATATTGCAAACTCTATACCAGCTCCGATTGTTGCTATTACTTCTGATAGTACTTCTATAGCAAATTATAAGGGCGCAATGGTTTATTTTGCTGATCTAGAGGGCAGTTTGTGGAAATTGAACCTCACTAATCAAGGCACAATGTTTGACTTAGCACAACTCTTTAAAGCTGACTCAACTTTTGATAATGATCGTATGGAGTCATTTCAAGTAACTGCATCTATAGCAAGTGATGATAAGTTATGGCTCTATTATGGAACTGGTAATCAACAAAAAATTCAACGAATATCCGATAGTATAGAAAATAGGATATATGGAATTAAAGATAGTGATTTTCCACAATTTAAGGCAGATAAAAAAGCTGCTACGATTAGTCAACTTAAAGATACCACTGCAAGTGGGGCAGTATGCCCAACTGATGCAGATTCTGGGTGGTACTTTAAGCTTGATAAAAATGAGAGAATAACGGGTCAAATAGCAGTCAACAAAGAAACCATATTTGCATCTCGTTACATCCCAAATACAGTGGATTTATGTAAGACTGGCAATGCTTCACTTTCAGAACATGGGTATACATGCGGTAACGAAAAAAGAGAGACTAAATTAGGTGCTGGTATTGCCTCAGGTGCGGTAATTTTTAAAGACAAGGTTTATTTGTCAATTACTGGAGAAGGCTCTGGTGTAATAAAGGATGGTGATAAAGAGATAGGCGAGCGTAAGAAAAATTTAATTGTGATAACTCCTAAGGCTGATTCTGAAGCAACAACAATCACAAAGGGGATCGTTGTTTCAGAGTCATGGCGGGAAATATATTAATTTCAACAATTATTAAATAAAACCATCATTTTAATTAATTTAATATACAATCAAGAAGTAGATCTCTTTGAAACATAAACCCATTATTTAATGTTAAAAAAAATATTAAAAGCAACACTTAACTATCTCAGTAAATTAACGCTTGAGCAAGAGGAGGTTGTGGGTATCGATATCTCGCCAAGTTGTATTAGAGTCGCACAATTAGAGTCTAATAAAAAAAAATGGACACTCACTAAGCTTGGTTATAAATATTTAGACGGAACCTCACTTAGTACAGTGATTGAAAGTCCTGATCTTTATGTTAATAAGCTTTTGCAACTTCTAGCATCGAGCAAAATTAAGACAAAAAATGCTGCTGTCTCTATTCCTGTAAGTAGTGCTATTATAAAAGTTGTTCCCCTTCCTTTAATGACTGATGAGGAGCTTAAGCAAGCTGTAGAAACTGATTCGTTATGGGAGAATGCAGTTCAAAACCTTTTAGCTGAAGATATTGAAGAGTATTCAATCTTTTGGCAAGTCCTAAAAAGAGACCCTGCAGAAAATCAAATGCATTTATTATTTGTCGCTTCTAAGCTTGACGATATTGATCATTATCTTAATATTGTGAGGCAAGCAGGGTTAAACCCTGTAGTTGTAGATGTTCGTTGTTTTGCAACTCGGAATGCTCTGACTCTACGTGACGATTTATCGAAATCTGATTCAACAGTCTCAATTGTTGAGTTTGGAGCTTTTGAAAATTATATTTTAATTCTTCATCAAGATTCTCCATTTATATCTGACATTTATCTATCTGAAAAAGACCGTAATTCATTGCTAGATAACGATGTAAGTGAAGAGTCATTAAAATTAATCAGCTCAAGATTCTCAATGCAGGTTTTGCAAATGATTTCATCTTACCAGCTGAAATACAAAATAAAACCAATTGACTCAATCCTTATTTCTTCAACAATACCTGTCATTGATCGAATTTTGGTACATTTTAATGAATCGATGCCAAATATTAATGTTGAAGTATTTAATCCATTAATGAACGTTAAAGTACCTGAGAATCTTGTTGAAAAATCCAATGCAGAGCTCAATAGTTCGATATTTTCTTCTGCCTTAGGCCTGGCCACTAGAAAATTAGATGTTTTTGGATATTATGAATATGTTACAGGTACAAATAACATTAACTTGCTGCCAAATAGAGAAAACGTAAAAAATAAAGAAAAAATGAAATTTTTATCACGTTGGGGAGTGGTTGCGCTTGTAATTATTGCTATTTCTTTGGGTGTTTGGAGTTTTTTAGTTAGTAAAAGCGAAGTTGAGAGAGTTGATATGCTTCTATTTGAGTACAACTCACTTATTGTTGAGAGGAATGAAAAACAGTTGGAGCTTGATGATCTTTTAACCAAAAAGAATGTTTTAGCAGGAACATTGAGTGCTACTAAGAATATGAAATCCAATCAAGAGTTTATGTATTTAGTTTTGGCTGGAATTAATAACTCAATACCAAATGCGTATTTAAAATTGAGCAAAATAGATTTTAATGGTGATGTCGATGTCACTATTTACGGGCTATCTACAACTGACAACAATATTTTATCATTTATAGATAACTTGTCAAAAGTTGAGGTTATTGAAAAAGCATCGTTAGTAACAATGTCTATAGAGATTGTTATGGATCAAAGTGCAAAGTCATTTACTATTAAGTGTACTTTAGCTGAACAAAAGACAATAACTAATAAGGAGGACGCTAATGGCAATTGATATGAATGTTGATGTTGGCGCTTTAATAAAAGGGCTATTCTCTAAAAAAGATATAAATTCTGGAGACAAAGGGCAGTCCAATCCTTTTATCAAGGTTATTCTTGTGGTTGTGGTTGTATTAATATTAATTTTTACGTATATTTTCTTACATTATCTGCCGACACAAGATGATTTAAGGATAAAAAATCAAAAGATTTCTCAGGTTTCAAACTTAAAAATTGAAATAGTTGAATTAAAAAGCCTCATTGATAAATCTATATTAGACCTGAATATTGCTGAAAAAAATTATCAAAAGCTCACTAATTTATTCCATACAGACAAAGAGTTAGAGGATTTATATCGACACATAAGCATGCTTGCTTTGAGAAACAATTTAATGGTTTCAAAAATAGAAAAAGGTGGTGAAAGGCCAATACTTGAAATGCAGGCTGATTCCTCACAATCTATCGACTCTAACTATGAATTTATAGAGAATGACTCATCAATTAGAAGTAAAGTTGCTTACTATGAATTTGTTGTCAATTTTGAGATTAGTGGAAATTATAATAATTATGTGAAATTCAAGAAAGGCTTGTCTGAACTAAAAAAAATAATCAACTTAAAAACAGAATCTGTTATTGTTTTAGAGTCTGAAGCTAGAAGAGGGGAAGTTAGGGTAATAAGCTCGATTGCAACTTATCGTTTCCCGATAGATGACGCTGAAACGTATATAGATCCTAATGAGGAGTTTTAATATGAAAAATAAGTTAAAAATATTTTCAATAGCGTTAATTGTTTTAATCTCTTTTGAAAATGTATCCAATGCTGAAAATGCATTTACACCACTTTTTGAGCCTAAGGAAGCTGTCAATACAGTTGTTAACTCTCCTGTAGCGTTAGATATTGATAGCGGTGTTCATCCTTTATTACAATACGAGGTTCAGGATTATATTTTAATGGCAGTAATTGTTTCAAAAAAAATAAAGTTAGGCTTAATTAGGGCAAATAATGGCGGTGAATACTTTATTAAAATAGATGATTTACTAGGTAAATCTGAAGGAAAAATAATTGATATTACTGGCCAAGGTATTTTAGTTTCTGAAAACAATAAAGTTGTTTTATTAAATGTTCGAAATAGGAGTGCAAGTAATGAAAACATACAATAATATATTTTCAATAGCTTTTTTGACTATTTTTCTCTCAGCCTGCGCCTCTACGGTATTAAATTCCGATACGTCAAATTTAATTGAGTCCGAAAATTTCATAGCTGAAAGAAAGGAAATTATAGCTCAAACAGTTGCTTTGGGACCTCAGATTATTGTTGATTCTAATCTTGAGCAAAAGGTTTCTAAAAATGAAAGAAGAGAGCTTAATAGAGAAGAAATAATTAACTATATGGATGTTTCTAACGATCAAAATGAAATATTCCCTATAACAATTAATTTTGAAAATATTAGTATTCAGGATATGGCTGTTATGTTCTCGGAAATTACAGATAGAAATATTCTGATAGGAGATGAGGTCCAAGGAAAAGTTACTGCTAAATTAATTGATGTACCCTGGGATAAGGCTCTTGACTCAATACTTAAGATAAAAAAATTGGCAAAATATGTTGATGAAGAAGCTAATATTATCCGAATTCACAATCAAGATGTTTTAGTAGCCCAGGAAGAGTTTGACTTACAGCGTATTGAAGATTTAAAAAAGGCTAGAAGCGCACAACGTGGAATTGAGCCAATCTATACAGAAATTTTTAGATTATATTACACAGAGGCAAGTGAAGTTAGTGGTGAAATTTTAAGTGTAATGAATTCTGGAGCAGAAGAGAGTGAGTCCGGCGGGGCTAAAACTGTACAAATTACAATTGATAAAAGGCTTAATTCTTTAATTATTAAGGCTACAAAGCCTGAACTTGATTTAATTTCCAAGCTAATTGCAGAGGTTGATGTAAGAACTAAGCAAATTTTGATAGAAGCTTTCATTGTTGAAGCAACCGATACTTTTGGTAAAGAATTGGGGGCAAAATTTGGACTAGATGCTCCTAATTTGCAAAAAGTCTTTGGAGCGGGAGGTGATAAATACAATATTGCTACAGCAGGAACTGTAGGGACGCAGGCTGATGGAGCTTTAGCTCTTGGAGATACTGCTGGACTAATTGCTAACAATGCGGTTTCTGGAGCCCTAGGGGGTATAGGCTTTATTCTTGGAACTACCTCTTCAAATTTAAAATTTGAACTTTCTGCCTCTGAAAAAGATGGTGTTACGAAAGTGATTTCTAACCCAAGAGTTTTTACTTTAGACGGTGAAGAGGCTGTAATTATACAAGGTGAAGAAATTCCATATAAGACAGAAGCTGAGGGTGGTGGAACTGATATTCAGTTTAAAGAGGCTGGAGTTAAGCTGACAGTTACTCCAACTATTGTTGGCGATGGCAATATTATCCTTTCTGTGAAGGTTGAAAAAAAGACTGCTAAAAATGATGAAGCAAACCCACCAATTACTACTCGTGAAATCACTACTAAATTACTAATACGTGATGATACTATTGTTGTTATTGGTGGAGTTTTCACACAAGAAACAACTGATTCAGAAAATAAAGTTCCATTTTTTAGTGACCTTCCATTTGTTGGTAAGCTTTTTCGATATGAAAAAGCTGCTGATGTTCGAAAAGAGCTGCTTGTATTCCTAGCTCCTCGAATTATTTAAATATTGTTATGTCATTAGGTGTCCCTTCAGATTCTGCAGAACAAATAGCAACATTGCTACTCAGTGTAGACTTAATTTCTGAGGATCAATTTCATTCTGCATCCGTTTCCAGTGTTGAAGGAGGTAAGTGCTTGGTAGAAACTCTAATTGATTTTGGCTATACAGACGAGCTAAATATTCGTAATGCACTTTCAGGCAGCTATGAATTAGATTGCATAGATGAACTTAATTCTGAAAATTTTGAATTAATCTCTTCTGGGCTTTTAACCAAGAAATATATTGCAGATAATAGAGTTGCTCCAATTCATCTGGGTGAAAATGGTTTAGATGTAGTCATCGCCGAACCTTCTGCTTTAAATCAGCTTCAAGGCATGTCCTTATTAATTGATAAGAAAATAAATCCATATCTGGTTACTTTTACTCAATTTCGAAATATTTTAGATAGCCTTCAATCTGATATTTTTAATCACTCTGGAACTGGAGAAAACAGTAATAGTAAT
>Ga0115003_10004967_pt1 | contig 10121 bp, 12 predicted proteins | sample ArcticOcean_MG_C_7_FD_88736 | JGI IMG/M metagenome (GOLD analysis project Ga0115003, IMG submission 88736) | Marine microbial communities from western Arctic Ocean - ArcticOcean_MG_CB11_88 | ecosystem: Environmental > Aquatic > Marine > Oceanic | place: Arctic Ocean: Canada Basin | collected... | reverse complement strand
TTTATAACCTTATCCCTTGCATAAGACCACCTGTCTTTTGTTTCCTTGTATTTATGCTTTGGTTGGTCTTGCATCATTTTTAATTGAGCATCAAACTCTTCCCTAAGTTTTAGCTCCTCCATTTCGTAGTATATTTCTACAAATAAGTCATCCCATGCCATATCTATATCCCTCATAATTTAGTCCAAACCTCATCACTCTTTAGTGAGGTATGGTATCTGTATCCGCTATTAAATAATAAATCTCTTACACTTGAATTGTTATCATTAGAGTAATTATTTTCAACTAATATCACTTTTATATTAAATCTATCAAAGTCAATACCTTGCAGTATTTCGTATTCACCACCTTCTGTATCTATTGTTGCAAAGTCTATATTATATAATTTATGCCTTTCAAGGACATTTGAAAGTGTATCTGTATCTACCTCTATTATCTCATCTGATAATGCATCTGGATGCTGCCTTTCCCCATCTGCCCTTTGCCAGTGTTTTGGGTCATATTTATCAACCAAACCACTTAGTCCATCTGCATATCCCATAATCTCTCTAAACTTTGCAATACCCTTTACATTTGATACTGCTACATTCTCGCATATACATTTTCTATTTTGCTTTAACATCTTAAATGTCTTGGGGCTTGGCTCTATACATAGTCCATTCCATCCCATCTCCTCAAATCTTAGTGAATTTGAGAGATGTATACCATCTATACATCCAACCTCTAAGAATATACCATCCTTTTTATCCTTAAAGAAGTTTTCTATTAACCATAAATCTTGGTCATATTGTGAATATCTTTTTGATGTGCAATTTCTTTCTAACATAAGCTTAATCCATTAAACATTCATAAATATCTGATTTCCATTCTTCGTGATCAAATGACTTACCGTCCTTAATCTTTGGCATCTTCTTTCTAATATCTGTAAGAGTATTTTGTTGTGGAATATCACTAGTGCTACCTACAGCACTTGCAATGTCTCTTGCTGTACCTTTGATATTCCTGCCTTCTGTTTGTACCCAATGATTTGTTATGTAAGCATTCTTCCATGCACCCCATATATCATCAGATAGTCTTAGGTCTGCATATTGTTTTGGCATAAGATTATTTCCATGTTCATCACCTAAATAGAATTGTCCACTTGGAGATCTTCTAGTGATTGCATGTTTATATCTCTTTAACCTTCTTACTGATTGCTTTACCAATTGGAAGTTTTCTGGATTGATTTGTGTCCAGTCAATTTGCTTTTTTAATCTTGCCATTTTTAGTCTTTTTTATTAATATAATTGTACCATAATGCTGCTAGACACACAAGGATACCTACTGATCCAAATGCATAAGCTAAGAACCACGGTGTAGAAGTCCCTGTTATAAGAAGTGGTCCTGCAAACGCTGCAGCCCATACAAAGAATACAAATCCAGTACTGGTCTCCAACCTATTCTCCACCTTAGAAGTTATCTCTGTATTGATTAACCTAGAAAGTGCACCTTGCATATCCTTTCCATAAACTGGTTGTTTATGAATAGTACCATCGAGTTCAGCTATTGTCACAAGATACTTACAGTATCCTTTGTGAGTGTCTGATTTCTTTAGGAGCTTACAATCAATGGCTCTCCTCTTGTCATATTTGTTTTTCTTTTTCATGCTTATTTCTTTAAGAACATATTGTTTAATGATTTAGCTAATGGAATTAACTTTTGAACATTAATATTTTGTGCATCCTTGCCATACATATGAGTGAAGTTCTTTTGGCCATGATCTCCACCATCTATCATATAACTATTTACCTTGATACCTCTATCTCTCATTTTGTTAACCATATTTCTGGTATGATCAAGAGCATATTGTCCATAGTATTCCTCCCCTTGACCACTGAACCAAGGTTCACCATCAGAGAAGTTAATAAAGTAACTATCCATCTTTGTATTTCCTTCAACCATTTCCTTTTGAATAGCTTCAAAGCATAAACCTTCAGGCGTTGTACCATTACAATCAATGTATTTGAATATGTTTTTAATTTTTGAAAACTTATCCTTTCTAGAATCATAAGCAATTATGACACATGGTGTGTGTACATTTCCAATATGTGTAGTAGTTCTGTATGATATTACAACATCCAAGCCTTGAATCATTGAAGCCGCCTTAGCAATAGCTACTGCTGATATAGTTGCCTTATCAAACCTATTACCACTCATTGACCCCGATGCATCAATTGATATGTGAACATGAGCATCATTGTAATTAGTAACAAATGTTTGTTCAAATACATTTTCATTTCCAAAGCCTAATGAAGCCAATAGCCTTTTATCAATCCTACCTTTATTAAGTCTAGAGTTTTTAAGTGAACTAGATTCATTCCTTACCTGTAGCTTTCTACCAAGCATAGTTCCAAGTGAGATACCACGATCAATAGCTTCTTGATATTGTTGTAGCCTGTAGTTTGTAAATAGGTCATAATATAAACCTGAATCAATCAAGCCTTTTGAGAAGTTTTTGATGACCAATACATCTAATCCTTTTCTTTTTGATATATGGCTATTGAAATGTGCATGGGGATAGTCTCCTTGACCTGCCTTAACCATTTCAGCACCAGATGTTTCCATAGCTTCCACCTTTTTACTATCCCCTTTAGATAGTTTTGATTTCTTAATGTCAGCCTGATTAAATTCCTTTTGCTTTTGGATTTGTCTTTGTAAAGACCTTTCCTGTTGCTCAGTTAGTGGAACACCTGGTGATTGTGATGATGTATTTCCTGGTGTTTGTTGTCCACCTTTATTAATATCAAGGTTATCTGTTGTATCATTTGTATCTTTACCTTTAGCCTTTGTACCATCATCTGGGCCACCTGAAGGGCCTTGTTTAGGTTGTTGGCCTTGTGATGGTTGTTGGCTTTGTTGGCCATTTCCATTACAAGTACCTTGTTTGCCTTGACCGTTACCTTTGCCATCACATGGTGGGGTTGGTTTTGGTATTGATTCCTCAATAATATTAAATATAGTTATTGCAACATTAAGAGCATCCATAGTACTTTTTAACCTTTTGATATCTGATAGGTTAATAGTTTTCCAAGCATCCTTAAGGGCTGGAAGAACAGATAGATTTCTGTTTGGATTTGCAAAATTACAAATATGGAATAAATAGTCATCCCATTTAGTTGAATCATTTTTTGCACCTTGTTTTAATGCCCTATCTATAATAGGAGCATTAAAGTATTTGTCATACATAGAGTGGTAATAACCTTTGTAGCCTGGTGCATTTGTGAATATGTGGTAGTCAATTCTTCTGTCTTCCACAATGTTAAGAAGTTGAGAAACAATCCCCTTAGCATAGTTTGTTGCTTCCCAATCAGTTTTATCATATTTTTCCATTATGGAATTGAAGTTAATTCTACCACCTTCTTGTAAGATGCTATTAAGCTTTGGAAGAATAGTAAAGTCCGTTAGCTTAATATGGCTACCTTCGTGAAGTGCCAAGCCAACAGTTGAATCAAAGTCCTTGTCCTTGATATTACTTGATATGACTACTGATTTTCCATCAGTGTAAGAGTCATTTCCAGAAGAGAACTTAACTGGTATGTTTTCACCAGTGGTAATGTTAACAAAGTTTGAGATGGCCCTGCGGACACCTGATAGTTTGTGAAGGTCTTTACCAACCTGTAGTTTTTCACCAGTTAAAACATCGAATTCCTCCTCAGTGTTGAGCCAGAATGATGAGTTTGTGTTTGTGTGTTTCATAGTATAAATGTTTTATGTTTTTATTTATATATAAATATAATCAATTTCCACGTAGGACTTAAATAATTTAACGTAAAGTTATTAACAATTTAGAATAGTTATTAACAATTTCTTTTATTCGAGTACCTTTCGTTTTCATGTTGAAGTTATTATATACTAATATAATCAATTTAGCCCAAGAAAAAAAATTTCTAACGAACTATTTTCAAACTATTTTCTACCTCATCCCAAGAAGTATCACCATAGGTCGCATCTAATACAAGATCTACGTATTTCCCAGACCCTACGAATGCATCTACTTTCTGACATAACCTCTTCAGACCTTCTATACCTTCTTTCTTATACGTATCAATTATACGTTTATCATCTAAATATCTTTTATTAAAGCCCATATATCTAGCTCTTGACGTTTTCGTAGATAATCTCTATGTCACCAAACGTTGTTGTTGTTGTCCAATAGCTCATAATGCGTTTCTCCTTTTGCTGCAATAGCTTAATAGGCCTTCCCAGTGTCTGGTTTGACCATATTTCTTTTTGTATAACCATATCCAATTGTATGCTGTAGTTAGTTGTTGTATTGATATACAGCTTCTAACTATCTTTACACCTTTATTATATGCATCTAAATTTGTATCTTTTTCCATTCCTTAATTATTCTATTATGCCAAAATTGGCTAATTACCTTATAAAGGAGCTCTCTAACTTATTCCACACGAAAGTGTGTAATTCCTTTAAGTTACTTAATATAATAAAAATAATTGATAAAAAAAAACTTTAGTCAACTTTTATTACAATAGTTACTTCTTTTGTACAATACTTTTCCTTGATTTTTCTTGCAGCTTTAATTGTGTCGTCAAGTGAGTCTGCGACATCTGCAATAAGATTGTTACCGTTATCATCTTTTAGATAAGCAATATGTTCTCCTGAATCTAGTTCTTTAATTTCTATTAACATACTCTTCCCTTTTCTGATTAAGTTCTTCTACTCTATTAATGTAGAATTTTAGGCATTTAATATAAATATCATCTTCATAATAATACTTGACGTATTCTATTGCTTTATCTTCCATAAATATCTCATGGGCAAAGTACTCTTCATCCCTTGTAGCTTGTATTGCCTGGTGTACTCCATTATAGTGGAGTATGTGGGCTCTTTCATGCCCTATAATATATGGCTCTAGCCATGCACCAAACTTCTTAATTAGATCCATATTTAGCCATATTTGCCTAGTAAAGCCATGAAAGTGTACACAGCCAAACTTATTCTTAACAAACACATGTGTATTTGGTAAGTATTCAAGATAAAATGTTTTATCATACTTACATATTAGCCTACCATCAATTGGTGACTTAATATAACTCCATTCCTTCATCTATAACCTTTTAATTTTATTACATTATGATCCGATTAGCGTTGCTAATTGGTTCACATTATGATCCGATTAGTGTTGCTAATTGGTTCACATTATGATCCATACATCCGCTTTACGACATTCCCGCCTTTCTTAAGCTTTCTTTCGTAATACCCGTCTTCAAGATGCTTGATAAACTTGTTACCTACCATCTTTTCAATCTTCTTTTTATCCAAGACCACTGGTGCACCCTTAGATGACATAATCTGATCCATCTTCTTACTGCCTTCAAGAGAGTATCCAGTCTTTACCATTTTAACAACCTTCTTTACAACAAGTGACTTACTTAGTGAGCCCCCATCTGTTGCTAATAGCTTAACCCTTCTACCTCTTGTAAATATAAATGCATCTGGCATTGGGTCTTTATCTACATCTATTAACATTACCAATTCATACCCAGACTTTAATTCTGCAGCTGAAAATGCCGATAGTTGCATGCCTTGTGCTTGATATACTGCTTTATAGTCCTTAAATATATTATCCAATATCCTGCTATCTATAGTAGAAAGCTTCTGTGTTATCCACTTCTTTTTTGGATGATTATTTAGATCATAATCTTCACCTAATATGTTGACAAGTTTAATCATTACCACTTTTTACAAGACCAATAGCCTGCTGATGTTTTATCTTTCTTTTGATCACACTTATGTCTAGCCCTAAATGAAGCTCTAGCTTCAGGATTGTCCTTTTTTATTCTTGCACCCTTCTGTCCAAAGTTCACCTTCTTAACACCCATAGAGCCATCAGCATTCTTTTTGCCTGATGCAACATAAACCTTAAACTTTCCAACATCACCAGCCATAGGTTTGTTTAACTTAACCTTACGACCTTCATACTCAGCCTCAAGAATGGGACCTTCATTTGTTGCTTTATGCATTGCAGTAAGATATTCCATGAAGCACTCCATTTCAGATTCCCTTACTAGTTCCCCACCTTCCTTTATCTTAACACACTTATCTTTACCATTTTTTGTACCAGCGTATCTATATCCATCCCAACATGCTTTTCCATCAACACCTTTTATTTTACCTTCAATATCTAATGTCTTTGGATAGTCTTTATCACCTTTTTTTGCAGGTTTTTCACCACGCTTTCTCTTAGCATGAATGTTAGCCCATAAGCCTTTGTTTTTCTTTTCTTTTAATATATCTGTTAGCTTTGCCATCTTATATCTCCCTGTCTGGATAGTAGTTGTAGTCGTCTTCGTTGTCCATTTTAGTTTATCCTGTAGTTCATTATTTGATCTTTTACTTTGGCTTTCTCTTTAGCTAATTTTTCATATTTAGATTGAAGTTTATCAAGATCTCCGCCATACCTATTAGCATCTGCATCAGTCCATTCAGCACCTTTTTGGCCAGCCTCTTGATTCATATCAGAAAACATTCCAGCAAGCTCTTTAGATGCATCTTTCATTTGATCTATAAGATCACTTTCTTTATCCATTAACTTGTAATACTTGTTCATGCTAATTTTCTTTACCTTAGGAGCAGCATCACCCTTCTTTACCTTCTTTAGATATGATGTTCTGAAAGCCCTCATTGCTACCAATACTGGATCATTAATGTCCATTTCATTTAATTTGTCAGGCTTATTCCATATGCCTGCAGCCTCTTTAAGCTTGTCCACAAAACTATTGCTTTCACCAAGATCAGTTAGCTTATTACCTGACCTTTTAATAATTAAGTTATCTTTTTTCATCATTACAGCCAGAGCCCTACCAAAGTCCTTTCCTTCTGGTCCTTTGTTTGGTATTCTACTGAATTCTTTTGCTTTTTTATTAGCCCAAGCTAACCATACCTGCCTTAGTGCAAGAAATATATCTGTTCCAGGATCTCTACCATCTTCTACAGCTTTTACCAATATATTATGAACTGATTTTCTATTTTTATTTGCCCATTTCTTAAAGTCTAAGTAAGCTAATTCATTAGGAGTATCTTGGAATATAGGTTGGCCTTCGTCAACATGATCTTTATCAGCCATTATCTCTCCATCAGGCATTCTGTGATGTTTTGGTGGGAGTGCTGTTTCATTCATTACATGAACCATATTAGGAACTCCTGCATTTGCCATTGTGGAAGAAGCCTTTGTAGCAGCTTTGATGTTCTTAAACTTTAAAGCATCTTTGAGTTTCATTGTAGTTTTACCACTAACATCTTTAATGAATCCTTTTCCACCTGATATTAATGTCCAAACCTTAGCTTCATTAACTACTGATTCTGTATACATGTCTCTTTCAAAGCCACTTGGTAAGTCACTCCACTTTGATTCAATATATTCTTCTGCTTCATCTGGATCTTTAACTACAGTAAGTAGAGCATTATACTTTTCATCATCACTCATTTTCTTCCACATATTCTTCGAGACTTTCTTACCCCTACCTTCAGTTAATTTGCCTTCTTTAAGTACAAACTTATCTACATATACATCATGAGTTAACTTATATAATACTTTAGATGGTATTCTATCTGTGTATACTTTTATTACATTACGTGATTCGCGGTTGTGATTAATGTTCATATCTTGAAGCTTATCAATCATAGCTTCATAGTTTCTAGGTTCAACCCTTAATAAGGCATGTTTTCTACCTTCAGTTAGTTTGCTAACTGATTCATTTACTACTTTGACATCACTTTCATGATATGAACTTCCATTTACTACTACAAATGAACCTTTTTTATCTTTTACTTTTCCTTTGCCACCACCATATGCTTTATCGATTTTAACCATATCACCAATTTTAACTTCAGTTAATTTACCTTCCGTATGTAATTTCATAGCTTTTTTAGCATCTTTGTTGAATTGCTTTAGAAGTTTATCAGCTGATTTGATATACATATAATATTCTTTGTCTTTTGTTACATTATTTTTACCAGGTTCACCAGCATCTTGTACTAGTTCAACTGCTGCAAATAATGGGTCAAGTAAATCATCATATTGGTCATCATTATCAACATTCCAAGCTTCCCAAGCCTGTGTTAATTTATATAGTCTATCTTCACCATTTTTAACATTAGCACCGATACTTAATTTGAATAATATATCAAGTTGTTTTTGTGATTTCGATTTAGCTTCGTTAATGGATTCACCCATAAAGTCTTTCATATACTTCTTTTTTAAGTCTGTATTGATTGCCTTTGCTAGGTGAGAGATATTATACTTCAAAACACCTTTTTCTGTAGAACCCCCATTAATGAGTTGGCTTAGCATATGACCTGTTGGTATATATGTATTGAAGTTGTCTTTAGCATACTTAACCATTTTTCCTGCTATATCTGTGACAGTCTTTAAGTCTTTCTTTAAGTTGCCAGAGAGCTTGATAGGTTTTACTGCTTCATTTACAATGCCTTCTTCGTATAGATCTTTACCTTTATGTTTGCCCTTATACTTAACTGTAGATACTAATATCGGATGGAAGCTCTTAGGGTTTGAATCAAACTTAACATATGCAACTTGGCCTTTAATTTTATTTACCACACCAACCTCTCCCATTGATTTTATGTGATCACCCTTCTTAAGTTTAGCTTCATTAATCTTCTCATTAGCAAATGCCTTGCCGTATCCTGTAAACACTTGTCCTAACTTTATATTTCCTGGTAATTTCATTATCTTCTCCTTAGCTCTTGTTCTTTCTTTATCCATTGCTTTGCAACGTGGTTTTGAATGGGTCTTCTTACAAATTCCCTAGCATTCTTTTTTATTATATTTTCGAATTCTTTATATTCACTATTGTCAACTACTAATATGTTATTTGCACCAAATAATCCTTGAAATTTACCTAGATTGTTGCTAACCTCTTGCCAAGCCTTCTTTACTAAATTTTCTGGTACAGTTCTTTCCCTAGCTGCATTTCTCTCTAGTGCTACGCTTAGATCTGTATTAACATATATCATAAAGCAATCATAGCCCTTTGCAGCAAGCTTGCCTTTCATTTTTGATATTTTATCGTAGTTCTTTCCAGTGCCATCAATAAGCATGCCTAACTTACTATTAATAAATGTGTTCATCCTCTTAAATGTTACACTTTTTGCTTTACTTCTTAGATCCATAGCAATACTTTGCTGCCCTGTTGTTAGCTTTTCTAAGTCAAGAGGTATCTCAGCCTTCTTCATATATGTTTCAAATGCCTGGTCTGAATTTACACCTTTTAGCCCATTTGAGGATACATGTGGCATCTTTTCTGGCATTCCAAATAGCGAAGAGGCTGCATGTGATTTTCCACTACCAGGGCCGCCAGCAGTGAACACAGCCTTAAATATACCTTGATCATATAGACCTTCTGATAGTATGTCTTTTAGTTTTATCATCTTAGCTTAGATCCAGTGACTTTGCAATAGTTTTCTTAAACTCATCTAACTCACCATCATTGAGCTTCTTAAATTCAGATCTAAGCTTAGCAACATATTTGTCTGCTAGAGCTTGGCCCTTACCTTCAGCTAATTTGCTTTCAAATGCCTTATTAACATATTTGTTACCGTGATTATCCCTTAGTATATCAGATATCAACCCAGCTTTATCTAAGCTTTTTGGGTTACCTACCTTATTACTTCTAGACCACATATCTTGTAAAAATTTTATTGATTGCTTCTTAAGTTGCTTATATTCTTTTCTAATTGCCTCAGGATCTCTTGATTCTTTTATTGATACAGTTTTATCACCAGCCATATATTGCTTGAATAACTTACGCTCATGATCAAATTGTTTAGACATTGCTTTGCGATCAAAACCGGAATTATCATATTCGTCTTCCATTGTCCATCGCTGTACACTTACTAGGTCGGTTAATTTTTTAATCTTCTTTGCTTTAAGGCCTTTGATTTGATCAGCATACTTTTTATGTAACTGTAAATATAGGTTGTCTTTAGCTTCATTAACTGATTCTTTAAGATTGTATTCTTTTTTTAACTTCTTCCATGCAGCTTGGTGTTCTTTTTCTAACTTACCACGACCTAAAACCTTAGTTAGCATTATTCTATTT
>Ga0115003_10004964_pt1 | contig 10124 bp, 4 predicted proteins | sample ArcticOcean_MG_C_7_FD_88736 | JGI IMG/M metagenome (GOLD analysis project Ga0115003, IMG submission 88736) | Marine microbial communities from western Arctic Ocean - ArcticOcean_MG_CB11_88 | ecosystem: Environmental > Aquatic > Marine > Oceanic | place: Arctic Ocean: Canada Basin | collected... | reverse complement strand
CTGAATTGGGCCCTGCCGCTGACCGAGTTGTCGCCCGGCAGCAACTGAGACAAGATAGGGATAATTTCCCAAACACTTACCCGAACTATTACCAGCAGGAGCGCGAGCGCGTAGCGCACCGGAGCTCGTTGAGCGAGCAGCACCAGGCGATGAGAGAGAGAGAGGATACAGAGAGGATGAGTGATGCAACCGGCATTTCTGGAGCTGTTGATGATTCAGTCATACCTGAAACCGGGAACACCCTTTAATATTAATGATTTATAGTCTTACAAATGCACATTATTTTATTTATAAAAATTTTGTAAAAAATATATAATTTATTTTAAATTTTATAAATAAATTATATTTTTTAATTATTATTAAATAAAAAATTATATAGTGTTTTCAATTTTTACTTGTTTTACTTGCACTAGTTATATTAAATTTCTTTAATGTATGATTCTTAATTAAATGTTCTCTCGTTATTAATGCCCCGTCTCTCAATATATCCTCATCTATTGTAATTGATGCTTCTATATCTTGTCTCAAAGAATTAACATTATTTGTATCGGTTTTTATATTTATTGTTAATGAGTTATTTTTATGCATCAATTTATTTGTTTTCAGTTTATCTCTATTATTTATACTTGGCAATTTAATAAAATAATAACTACTATCATTATTAGTATTTTTATTTGCCAATAAATATTTTTTAATTTTACTTATTGATTTTATGCTATTAAAATTAATTACACTATTATTTATAAATATTAATGGAATTTTATACTTCTTAGCTAATAAATACATATCAATATAACTAATATAATATTTTTCACTATTTATAATCTCTCCAACTTTTGTTAGCAATACTTCAGAAGTTAAACTATTTTTTTTATATTTCTCTTCAATTATAAATTTTAAATTGTCTGTAAAAGTATTATCAACTATCAATTTATTGAATCCTTCATTATTAATATATTGATAAGTATTCACCAAAAATGGTATACTATTTTCATCTTCAATATTTCCATAAATATTTATTAAATCAGTTTTTAATGTTTCCAAAGTTATTTCATTTTCCAAAGTTATTTCATTTTCCAAAGTTATTTCATTGTTTTTATAATAATGGTTAATTAATAAAATGGGCAATAAATAACTACAAGTTATATCATCTTTATTAGTCAAAGAAAAATATGTCTCATATAAATTAACTTTGAAATTCTCTTTTAAGCCTCTCTCTCGTATTGTATTCTTATTATGTAAATTTAATTTACATTTTTCTTCTATAGTACTAAAAAAATCATCAAAATCCTTTTTCACACCAACATCTAATTCTTCATCTAAATCTTGTATTTCCTCTTCTTCTTTATATTCTAATTCTTCATCTTCCTCTTCTTCTTTATCTTCACTGTCTTTATCTTCACCGTCTTTATCTTCCTCACCATCTTTATCTTCACCTTCTTCTCCATCTTCTTTACCATCTTCATTAATTGTTTTCATTTTTTTAGCATATTCTGTTATTTCATCCATTTTTAATTGTGGAATGCTAATCTTCATTTTTTTACTACTTTGAATATCATCCAAAACTATTGACGGCTTTTTCATTCTATATCCGGATGTATTGATTTGGTCTAATGGTTCATTTTTTGATACATAAAACATTTCATGATTATTATAATTTGCATATTTATTTTTTATAAATAATTCATTATTAAATAGTGATTTGTTTATTGATGATTCATAAATAATTAACTCATCATCGTCAATATTATATCTAATATTAGTATAACTCAATGTTTTAGCATTATCAAATAAAAAAGAATTTGTTCTATTATAACGTATAAACTCATCTGCCAATTTGGTAAAATATAAATCTTCATTATTTGAATCATTTATTAAATTTTTAATTGGTATTATTAAACTGCAATGAGCATCATCTTTTTTCATACAAAAATCTGTTTTACAATTTTTATTATTAATACATAATGAAACATTTTTTATATGTTGTAAAATTGTCTCATCATATTCAGAAAATTCAATATAATCACTCGCCATAATACGCAATATTTCTTCCACCTTTTTCAATTTTTCTATAAATATTATTGAATTATTTAATATTATATTTTGCATATTAACAATATCCTTTTTAAATATTAAATTTGTAAATAATTTTTTTATCGTATTCTTAAAAGCATTATAAAAACCACTTTCTAATCTAATATTATTTATCATAGTAACACGCTCTTTATCTTTAGAAAATCGGGTCTGTATATAAGAATCTATACTTTTTGCATTTAATTCAGTCAAAGGCTCTTCTATACTTAAATCATTATCATTTATTAAATAATTATTTTCCTCCAATGAAGGCAATGTATCATCTTCTTTATATATCTCAAATGGACTTATCATAACAAATTGGTCGCCTAATGTCAAAATCCCAATAATCATTGTATCATTCAATATTTTAAATCTCGGCTTCACTTTTATTTTTTCACCACTTTCCGCATATAATTTATTTAAAAAATTTTTGGTATTATCATAACTAGTATAATTTATAGAATCATCATCCATAAATTTATATGGGATATTTTCTTCATCATTTACATATAAATTACTAGGATAACAAGGAACAAAATAATTTATAATTTCTTTAGACTCATTTTCAATGCCAACAAAAACACCTATTATTTTATTCTCATAATTCATTACTTGAAAATCTATAGCATATCTCATTTTTTGTAAATTTTTAATTAATTCATTCAAACCAATATTTCTCTCAAAATCATAATCATCTGCCTTTTCACTTAAACAACGCTCATTGATATTATCTTTAATAATATTTATAACCTTTTTAAATTCAATCATCTGGATTTCATCTTTAGTATAATCAAAACTAAATAATACAGTATATCTATTTTCAATAGAATCATCTTTTACTCCATAAATAGGTTCATAATTATTGTTTTTCTTTAACAATATTAAAGATAATTTATTATTATCCATAAATTCATTTGAATATCCTTGTTTTGGACATATTACTTTAACATTTTGTGTAATATCTTCATTTGTGATATCAAGTATTAATAAATTAATACCATTTTTAAAAAGTTTAGGATTTGGCTTACATATTATATCCCATAAATATGTATAATCAATTACTGAATTATTGGTTAACAAATATTTTTTAAAATTAGAAAATGCATTTACTATTTTTTTAAAAAGATTAATATGATCTTTATTATCAGGATTCAATGATTTATAAAAATTACTTTCTTTATAAGTTTCATCAATAATTATTGAATCCAATAATTCATTATTTATATTTTTCGCCAAAAAAATATGCGTTAAATTACCATTATTATATGTTATAAAATTATCAATACTTAATCCTTCCAATATTAAATTTTTAAATTCTTTAATACTTAATTCCTTTGATAATTTATAATATTTAACATAAGCATCCGCCAAACACCCCATAAATGATTGGCTATTGTTTATACCTTTTTCAATTCCATAACGCAATAAACATCTATAATTGGGTCTTAAATAATTGCCTTCACCTGGTAATACACATAATTTGTTATCAAATTGTAAAAATTTACTAACTAACGATGGTAATCCTACAAATTTGCCCCTTGGTATATATACACTGTTTTCGGCAATTATATATATTTTTTTAATTTCACTTTTTTTATTTGCTTCTTTGGAAATACTACCGTCAGTATTATCATTAATTGGTATATCTTGGTCTTCATTATTATCAATATCGCTACTTATAAAATCATCGCTTCTAGGACTAAAAGAAGTATTAGCATCAAAATATGTTTTTTTATCTTTTACTTCTATACCATCATTATCATCATCATCGTCGTCATCATTATTTAACGCATCATTTTCATGCAATTTTTCAATGCGTTTATTGCAAGTTGCATTTCTTGCTTTAACTTTCTCACTAACCTTATTGTAACAACAAGGTAAGCAAAAATCGGAATTTTTGCCTTCTATATCATTTTCTAAAAAATTAGGATGTTCAAATTTTGTACCAAGCGAAACATTTGCCGGTTTATTTTTTTCATATTCTTTTTGTGTTAATGACATATTTTTATCAATATCCCAAAATGCAGGACATATATAATAATGTTTTTCACCTGGCTTTGTATTATATTCAAGTATGTCTTGATATGAACCTGGACTATCTTGATCTATTTTATCTTTTTCATCCTGATTAATTACAATAGGTTGTCTATGTGATTGACAAAGTCGCGAATAAATTTCATACATATTATCTTTATTTGATTTCATAATTTTTATTTTATTATTACTAGTACTAAACAATTTTTTCTCATAACGCGCCAATCGTTGTAAACGATAACCTATCTTATTATTCGGCTTAGTTGTTTTCTTTTCTGTTTTATTTTCTGTTTTATTTTCTGTTTTCTTATCTGTTCTTTTACCTTCATTTGCATATTCATCTGTTTCTTCTTCTTCTAAATCTTCTTCTTCTTCTAAATCGTCATCTTCATCGTCATCTTCTAAATCTTTGTCTTCATCTTTTTCATTTTCTAAATCTTCTTTCTCTTCTTCATGAACATTACTAAAATCATTATCTAATATAATTTCATCTTTTTCATGTTCATTGTCACTATTACTATCGTTGTCATCATCTTCATCATCTTCGTCATCACTATCATCACCCAACAATATATCTAATAAATCATCATTTGGTTCGCTTGCTAAACTTAAAATATCATCTATATCTAATTGTTCATCCATTACATCTTCTATTGTTTCATTGGGTGCTTCCATTGCTTTCTTAAAATTGGAAATATTTGAAATAGGCGGACCATCTTGTTCTTTTGATAATGGATTTTCAATATTGTCTTTTATAAAAAATTCCTTAGTTTCTGTTTTTCTTCCTCGTGCTGTAAATGTGCAAATTTTATAATCTATATTTTCATCTATTATATTATTACTTGAATTATTTATTATTATTTTGATTAAACTATCAAAATAAATATTAAAATAAGTAATATAATTGATATTATCAATATTTGATACAATAATTTTTAAAGAATCATTACTTGGCTTGCTTATTTCTATGCCAAATCCAGGATTATTTGTTATTTTCAGTTTTTTACTAGTAAATAAATTTTGCATTAAATTTAAAGAAACTATTGTTTGCTCAAATAATGTTTTTGCATCTACTAAATTATCAAATTGATAATTAGAATTCAAATTATTTATTATTTCTGTAGCACTCAATTGTTGTTTTATATTTTCAATTATAAATGCTGTTATACCGTCTGCTTCATTATAATTTGATACACGTTTATAACGAAATAATTTATTGTTTTTAGTATCTTCTTTTTCTATTTTATTAGATTCGTCACTTATAGAGTTCATCAAAATAGTTAAACAACTTTTGATTTTATCAAATTCATTTAATTTGAAATCATAATTATTTAAATAGTTAAATACATAATTCATATTAATAATCTCAATATTATTATCATTTAATGATTCAAACAATTTGATATTTACATCTAAAGAAGGAATATTTTGCATCAAATTTTGCAAAATTTTGTTTATATTTACCGAAATTACAGAATTTATTTCAGCTAATTTTGTTGGATTTAATAAATTGATTTTTATATTTATTGTACCATACATATCAAATTCAATAAATAAATCACTGAATACTTCATTAAAACCCTTATATTTATTATTCACTACAACTGATAATGTATTTGTCTTTCCTATGCTTTTTGTATATTTTAGTATTTTATCCTTTTTTAAATAAGGAATTTTTTTATTGTCTTTTGAAATTTTATTACAATAAAATCTATAAATATTTTCTATTTTTTTACCAGGATTATATTTAATTATTGGAAATAATTTTGAACTATTTAATAATTTAAATATTGACTCTAAAGAAAGACTTATTTTTGATTTTGGATGTATATTAAAATTTAAATAAGTTATTCCTTTAATCTTATTAGAAAGATTTTGTGAATTAAAATTTACATTATTTAATATGTCAATGCATTCCAATTTTTTTACAAAATTAGGATTTATAATATGATCTAGCGTTTTTTTCAATAAAAATGGCTTTTTTAATTCATAACTTTCTACACTATTTATTTCATTATCTAACAACAACGGATAATATAATTTTAACGTATTTTCTACATCATTTTCCAGATTAGCTTCAACATATTTTAATACATTTTTAAATAAACATATATGTAATCCATTATTTACAATATTATAATCAAATAAACAACTACTATTTAATGTTGAAATAGAACTATTTAATAATGTTTTTAAAATTTCACTATAATTATTAAGTTTAAATGGATTAACACTATAATTATAAGAAAATTTCATATTAATACTTTGCCCAATTGAATTAAGAACATTAATATCCTTCAATTTCATTTCTTTTGAATCATCATACAAATCATATAAATCATTATAATCATATACCTCTTTATCCTGCAAAGAAGTCATTATTTTTATTTGTTCGTTAACATTTATTAAATAATTATGTAAATTCTCCTTTTTTAATTTATTTTTACCATTAATAGTTAAATTATCATAAATTTCTATAGGATCAAATGGTTTATTAATTAAACCAAATAAATATATTTCTTCATAAAATAATTTATCCACATCATTATTATCTGCTAAATTATTATAATGTTTTAGAAATTTAAATTTTATAGTTTCAATCGTATCATCATAATAAATATTTTCATTTACGAAATATATTTTTGGCTCGTAATCATTTATATATGATTTATCTAAATCTGTAAAATGTTCTTCAAATGTTTCTTTAAAAATAGTAGATTCTAAAAAATCTTTACTATTATTACTATAATCTTCATTTAATTCTTCAATACTGAGTGATAATTCATTCGCATAATATAAGTTTTTAATAAATACATAAATTTCGCTTAATGTTTCTTTATTAGTAGCTGTGTCATATTTGTTGTTGTAAAATTTAAATATATTATACATCTATATAAATATAACACTATAATTTTATATAGATAAAATGAATAATAATAATATTATTAATAATATTAATGTAAATTTAATTGTTGCATTTTGTAAAAACAACGGAATAGGAAATGAAAATAGTATACCATGGAAGATTTCAAGTGATTTAAAAAAATTCAAAAAATATACATCACCTAAACAAAATATGCAATCTAGCGCAATCATTATGGGAAAAAATACATTCACCAGTATAACTAAACCATTGCCAAATAGAGATAATTTAATTTTAAGTTCTAGTCTAAATATTGATGAAACATTTGATAATAAAAATATAGTCAAATCTTTTTCAAAAGTTGAGAGAATTGAGGATTTTGTTAAATTAAAAAATTACGATGAAGTATGGATTATTGGTGGTTCAAAAATATATGATTTATTTTTAAATAGTTATCCAAATAATGGTTTATTAAAACCAAAAAATTTATATATTACTTATATTGATGAAGATTTTGAATGTGATACCTTTTTTCCAACAATAGATACTAATATTTATAAATTTGTAAGCCAAGAAACTCATGATACTAACGGAAAAGATTATGATTATACTATTTTGGACAGACTTTATACTAGAATATAATTATTTACAAAAATTGTTTTTAATTAAAATTGTTTTTAATTAAAATTGATTTTAATATACGTTATATATAATTTGTATATTATAATACAATGTCAAGTAATTCATCAATTGACTCGAGCGAATCACAGGTCGAGGCAATTAAATCGTTAAACTTTGAAAATATTGATGGTTTGAATTATTTGGATAAATTAAATAATAATTCCATTGATCTTGTACTAACAGATCCACCATATATTATATCTAGAAATAGCGGTATGAATACTCATTATAATAATGTTAAAAACAATGAAGTAAATAAGGTAGAATTTGTTAAGACTGAAAAAGAATGGGAAGATTATAAAACTTTAAATAATATAAATGATGATTCTAAAAAAAATAATTATTTAAAATATGGAACAATTTATGGTAAAAAATATTGTGTAAAAACTGATTATGGAGACTGGGATAATGATTTTACTATTGAAATATTAGAGGAATTTATAAAAAAATTTTATGATAAACTAAGAATCGGAGGAACATTAATAATTTTCTTTGATTTATGGAAAATTGAAACATTAAAAAAAATATTAGAAAAATATAAGTTTAAACAAATACGACTTATTGAATGGATTAAAACTAACCCACAACCATTAAATAGTAAGATCAACTATTTAACAAATTGTAGAGAAATTGCTTTAACTTGTATTAAAGGTTCTAAACCAACTTTTAATAGTCAATATGATAATGGTATTTATATGTTTCCATTACAGGGTGGGAAAAAAAGATTTCATCCAACACAAAAAAGTTTGCCTTTATTTGAAGAATTAATAAAAAAACATTCAAACGAAAATGATACAATTTTAGATACATTTTTAGGCGGCGGAACAACATTATTTGCCTGTAAAAATACCAATAGAAAATTTAAAGGTTGCGAATTAAATAAAGAATATTTTGATAAAATTACCGAGATATTAAAGTTAGCTTAATATGATTCATAAACCTGACTGGGTCATACCAATATGTTCCAACCATAGCATTAATATCATTTTTATCAAATGATTCATTGCCTTCTATAAAATCAATACCAAAAACTGCTAAACTCGGAATATTTGTAAGACCATATCTTCTTCCCGTCTCTTTTGCTTTTTTACATATTTGCCCTTTTTTATGATTACAACCATTACATAAAGGTTGAAAATCATCTAAAGTTTGTGTTGTTTTATTTAAAACTCTCTCATTGTTATACAAGTCATTTTTATGATCTACGACTATATTACTTGTTTCTCCACACGCCACACAAGATTTTGATTTGTAAAAATCACGAATATCATCCCTAATAGGTCTTGCATGACCATATAAATAATCATCGGCAAGTCCTATTGTTCTTAATTGTTCAATTTTTCCCTTTGCTGGAAATTTTTCCCATAAATATCTGTTATCACTTTGAAAAACTCCGTGTCTAAATACTCCATTATTTCCCCATTTTAATGTATCATTTTTATCAATCTCTTCTTTTTTAACCCATTCTGACTTACCATTATCATCCGGTTTAAAAAGTTCATCAATTGAGTATTGTTTTTTTGTTAACTTCATCATTGTTTGTATCCATTAATGGGTAAAAAAAATTCTATTCAATTTTTTTTAGAACCCACAAAGTTTGAAATCTCAATCAATTTTATGAGAAAAATCCCAATATTTTCATTTTATTACCATTTATCATAATAAATTTAAAAACTATTATAAAGTGTTTTAAAAATGAGAAAAAAAGATTTGGCAATTTTTTTGGAATTGGACATTTTTAAGAATGTCCATTTTTGATATGGGCTAGCCTTTATATAAAAAATACTGATTTTAAACTTTTTAAAACTTTGTATACAAAAATGCTAACAAATTCAAATATTGATTTTTAAAGGTTTTAAAAATAATTTTTAAAAAAGATTTAGAGACTTTTTTTGTCAACATATATATATTGACAAATGTTGACAAATTTAGGACAAAAAAGTCACGTAGAATATTTTTGTAAAAATTGTAACTATAAAACATCACATAAAAGTAAATATGATAGACATTTAGATACACGTAAACATAAATTGTTGACATGTACAGAAGAAAAAGGGACCAAACCATTATTCATTTGTGATTGTGGGAAAAATTATAAATACCGGCAAAGTTTAAGTATGCATAAAAAAAAATGTACATTTATTAAAAATAGTGAAAATAGTGAAAATAGTGAAAATAGTATAAATGTTATTAATTCAAATAAAGAATTAATAAAATCAGAAGTAGAATCAATTAGTGAGAGTATAATTATTAAAGAATTAAAAACTATTATTGTTCAACAACAAAATCAAATAAATAAACAACAAGAACAAATAAGCGAGCTTATACCTAAAATAGGAAACACTACTAATAATAATATTCAAAATAATAAATTTAATATTAATGTGTTTTTAAATGAGCAATGCAAAGATGCAATTAATATAAGTGATTTCATAAAATCTATCAAAATTACATTTGAACAATTAGACTT
>Ga0115003_10004963_pt1 | contig 10126 bp, 7 predicted proteins | sample ArcticOcean_MG_C_7_FD_88736 | JGI IMG/M metagenome (GOLD analysis project Ga0115003, IMG submission 88736) | Marine microbial communities from western Arctic Ocean - ArcticOcean_MG_CB11_88 | ecosystem: Environmental > Aquatic > Marine > Oceanic | place: Arctic Ocean: Canada Basin | collected... | reverse complement strand
GCATCACAGGTTTGCCGGTACGGGAGCCCGTGGCAATCCGGTACTGCAGGGAGATAGAAGAACTCGGGCTTGCCGCCGCAACTGGCCCAGCTCCCACCCGCCACTTGGATTGAGCGTCGCGGATAGACCTCCTTTGGAATAAAAGGCCGGCTGTTTGCACTATCCTCAATTTAGTTAAACGACCCGCTCTTACCGGCGGCCTTGTCATGCTGAAGCTCAACCCATCCGCAGCCCGTCACGGAATCAGGTCGGCGGCTCGCTCGATGCACCAGTAGGCTGCCAGGCAACCGATTCCGTAGGCCGGCAGCGCGCTGGACCAGCGCGGCAGCGGGACCTGCACGCGGACCACGAACCTCCAACCTGCAAGCACAAGTCCGATGAAGGCGAGCTGGCCCAGCTCGATGCCGACGTTGAATGCGAACAGCGCAAGGGGAATCTCGCCACTCGGGAGGCCGATCTCGGCTAGCGCGCCCGCGAAGCCGAAGCCATGCAGCAGCCCGAAGGCCCCGGCCATCGCCCACGGGAAGCGACGCAACCTGCCCGGCGCCCCGCCCGCGGCCGGCACCAGCTCGGCGCCCAGCACGAAGAGGCTACCGGCGATCGCAAGCTCGATGAGCCCGCTCGGGAAAGATACAAACCCCAGCACGGCCAGTGAGAGCGTCACACTGTGGCCGACCGTGAACGCGGTGACGGTCTTCAGTAGCAGTCCCATCCTGGCGGCAACGAGTACGAGCAGGCCGAAGACGAAGAGCAGGTGATCGAGGCCGCTGGCGATGTGCTCGGCGCCGAGGCGGACGTAGTCGCGCAGGACGCTGAGCCGCGACGGCTGTTGCGGGATCATGAGGCTCGGCTGCGAGCTGCGCAGCACCGATTGAATGTGTCGGCCGTCGGCCAGCTCGACGCGCAAGAGCGCGTCGGTCCCGCTGGCTTCGAGTCCGCGGATGCCGACCCGAGCGCCCGCCAGTGATGCGGTGCAGGCCACGGAGTAGCGCTCCACGATCCCGGTTCCCTCGCGCTCGACGGTCGGGAACGCCGGGGTCGCGCAGAATTCCGGCAGCAACGGGACCAAGTTCGTCCCGGGGAGGCGCTTGGCTGGCGTCTTGAACTTCACTTCGACGCGGCCATCCCCTTGTTCGCGCAGCTCAAGCAGGGAGGGCGCGAGCGGGTGCGCGAGCGCCCCCTCTGCCCCAAGAAGAAGCGAGAACCCGACGAGCAGCGCTACGAACCGTACCTTCATCCGGGCCGGGCCTCCGTGGTCGAACCGTCCGCCACGACCACGTCGTAGCGCGCCCGCAGGGCGGCGAGCGTCTGTACGACGTGCGCCTTCCGCTGCTCGCCGCGCCAGCTCAAGATCACCCGGTCTCGCACCTCCTTGAGCCCCGGCATCCGCTCCGGCACATGCCGCTCGACCCAAACGAGGTGAAGGCCGAACGGGGACGCGATCGGATCTGACCAGCGGCTTTCGGGCAACGCGAGGACGGCGTCCGCGAAGTCGCTCCCGAAGCGCGTCTCGATCCGTTGGCGCGTCATGCCGCGAAACGCGTGTCCTCCAGCGAACGAGTCTCCGAGCTCGGTTGTCCGCTCGGGCGGTAGTCCTTCGCTTCGAAGCCTTTCGAGGAGCGCGTCGGCTGCGGAGCGGCGCAGCTCTCGGCGGTCGGTCTTTGCGAGGAGCACGTGGCGCCAGCTCACATGCGCTTGCCCGCGAAAATCCTCGGCGTTTCGCCGCAGATGGGATTCGAGCTCCGTCTCCCTCGGCGGTCGATCCCCCTGCCGCGCCAGCAGCAGCCGCATGTTGCGAACGAACATGTTCCGCAGCACGACGTCCTCGTCGGCGAGGCCCATCGCGGCAGCCTCTCGCAGGACGGCCTCGTCCTTCATCCCGTCGGTGTGCCCCTCGTCCAGGAACTCGAGCTTCTGCCGCAGGCGTAGGACGACCGCTGGGTTGTCGCTGGCCAGGCCTAGCCGCAGGGCCTCCCGGTAGAGGATCTCCTCCTCGACGTAGCGATCGACCAGCACGCGCACGGTCGCTGGATCGGCGCTCTGACCGACGCGCCGCTCGTGCTGGGCAACGAGCGCCCGCACGTGCCGATCGGTCACCTCGATTCGCAAGCGCTCGTCGGCCGACGGGGGATCGCCCACGCGGAGTGCCGACTCGCCCGCGAAGAGCAGCCCGCCGATCAGCGCGAAGTGCAGCGGCGGCCAGCGCAGGGCGCGGCGGAGTCGCAAGTACATGCTGTTCCGCATGTTACCTCCCGGCGCTCGATGCTCGATACGGGCCCATATCAGCGCTTTCCGCTGATGATGCTGTCGGACGCGCACTCGCGCGCCATCCGCACTCCGTGGCCCCGTATCCTTTTCCGCCGGCGGGCCAGGGCGGCCAGCGTTACGGTCCCGAAGACCATCATCAGGGGCTGCGCCGGCTCCGGCACCGGCGTGTACCAGATCGGCGAGCTCCAGGCGCGCTCCTGGACCGTCGTCGGTGTTTCCACGTAGTTCGCCGCGCAGCACGACGCCTCGAGATCGGGATTCATGGCCGGGTCGCCGCAGATCACGCCCTCCGCGGACGCATCCGCCAGCGCGTTGCCACAGAACTCACTGTGGCCGGCCGTGTTGTCGCAGCACCAATCGATGCCGTCCGCCTGCGGAAGCGCCGCGGCGCATGCCACGCTCAGGTCCCCGTACCTGTCGAAGCAGAACTGCTGGTTCCATCGGCACGTGGGGTTCTCCACGGTGCGGCTGTAGTAGAAGGCGCGCTGGTCCGGATCGAAGTCCGGATCCTCCCAGACGCTGCAGAGTGAGCCGAAGCCCGCGCCCTGGGGCGCGCATGTATTCACGTTGACACTCGCGCCGTTGTTCGGGTCGCCCGCGACATCGTAGACCGCCTCCTGGGCCACGCCGTTCTCGTCGAGCCAACCCTTCACGATCTGGATGCGCTGGAGCGGCGCGCCCATCGGGTCCTGCTGGGACGAGACCAGGAACCGGGGCTTATCGTTGCCACTCGGGCCCCCAGGACTCGCCGGGAGATCGGCGCCCATCGGGACGCCTTGGCCGTCGGCGATCTCGACAGCATTCTGCGCGTCACAGAGGTCGAGCGCCACTTCCCAGCTGCCGAAGAAGCGCACGATCGGGCGCCCTCCGCTGGTGGCGTAGACCTCCTTGCGATCGATCGCGTCGAAGATCGCCTCGCGGGTATTCTCCTCGGCCCACACGACGGCGAGTCCGCCGGCGTTCCTCTGCTTAGCGACGCTGGTAATCCCCACTCGCAAGTTAACAAGGCCGTCGTTGATTCCCGTGTGACCGGTGATGGCGAACTCCGCATCGCTGGTCTGTCCCGGGGTCGAGTTATGGGTGTCGGTCGAGGCCAGCATGCCGAGCTTGAACGGGTTCGCTCCGAGCGCCTCTTCCTGCACGAGACCTTCCTTGAGGCCCTCTCGCACGTAGGAGAGCCGGGGCAACGGGGTGTTCGGGATTGGAGGGCTGCGGTTCCCGTTCACGTCCACCGATTCGAAGTCGCAGAGCTCGTCGCTGCCCAGGAACGGGACGCCGCCGTCGGACAACATGGAGATGCGGCACTCCGAGGCGCCCTTGTGCTGAATGACCTCGACGACCGGCTCGAAGGCTGCGCGGATCTCGGCGTCCTGCGTGGTGAGCGGTCGTTCCGCGAAGAAGGGGGACGAGGGCAGGGGCTCGGCGGAGTAGACCGGCTTGAACGCCCGGCCCGCGCTCTGGTTCGTGCTGTGCGGGATCGTGAGGACGTCGCAGTCGGGGTCGGCGTCGAGGCATTCCTGCTGGAGCTGCTCCCAGAGCAGCTCCACTTTCGGCGCCTCGAAGACGGAGATCGGGACCGAGGGGACCGAGTCGCCTCGGAAAATGACGTTGCGGTGCAGAATGGCGGCACCCGCGGTAAGGGTGGGGTCGTCCTCGACCTTGGTCCACTCGTAGGCGTTGAACGCCGAGAACGTGCACGGCTCGTTGGCGAACTGCGCCGCGTCCTGGGTTTCCTGCCATATGAGGCTCGCCCTGAAGACGCAGGCGAAGCCGCCCTGGCCGCAGATGGGATTGCGCATCGGGACCGGTTCGAGGAGCGGCGCCGTGAAAGCCTGGAAGACTCCCTGCGAGATTACTTCTCCCGGGGTGGTCAAGATGCTGCGGTTGCCGAACGCAACGGCCCGGTAGTTCACGCAGAAATCGTCGTTGTAGGTTGCTGTGGGGTCCGACGGGTTCAGGGGCGGAATGGTACAGGTGTGGAACTCGCCGAAGAACTCCGCATGGTCGGTGACTGCGGTGAAGTCGAGGGGGCGCGCCAGTTGCGTCTCGGCGACAGACCCGAGGTTCGCCCGAAGTGCGGGGGCCAAGTCGATGGGGGCACCCTTGGCAAACGCGTAGGCTTCGCTCGGCTCGGCCTCGACTCCGAACAGGACGGCGTCCATCGAGAACGCCGTGTGGACATGCAGGTCGCCGAAGTACGGGTTCCGCAGCGGGTTGTTGTCCGGACATTCCTGTGCCGCGGTCGGCCCCGCGATCAACAAGAGGGCGACGGCGAACGCTGCGATCGTCGTTCGGTTTCTCATTGGATTGCAACCTTTCCTCTGTCCATGCCAGAGTATTTATCATTACAAGATAATATGTTATCGTTTTGATAGTTATTCGCGAGCTGTTATACCCCATCGCCTGGTGGTTAACCAGCCAAGCTGAAGACGTCGAGCGGAGCAATGACAACAAAAACAACAAGAAATCGGGCCGGAACTGAGCGTCGACTTGGCGATGTCGCCCTAGACCTCATCCAGCGCAAAGGCGTGCTGGCCGGCCTCAACCTCCGCGAGGTTGCCGAAGGGGCCGGCGTCAATCGCGGCAACATCTACCACTACTTCGGCTCGAGACGGGAGCTGCTGCGCGCCGCGATTGCGCGTCGCTTCGAAGCGATGGCCGCGGTTCTGTCGGCCGACAGACGGGGCCTCCCCTTTGTCGAGCGGAGACTTCGGGCCTTCCAATCGAACGAGACGATCAACGACAGCCAACTGCGCGCCCTGCTCGTCATCGACGGGGACGACACCGTCGACCCGATGCCGCGATACGAGGAGATGCTCAGCAGCCTGCGCCAGGACGTCATCGACGGGAACATCGATCGTGCCCACGATCTCGAGGCACTGCAGGTCGCGCTCTCTGCGCTGATCCGGGGCTACCGCATTTTCCGCGAACCGTACGCGAAGCGCATTGATACCGACGCGGACGACCTCGACGCGCGAGTTGCCAAGATCGTACGCACCTGGCTCGAAGCGATGGCGCGACCGCCGGCGACCAGTCAGCGCGACACCGAGTGACGAACGGGGGCATGGGAGAGAAGAACTGCGCACCACCCTCGAGGGCATCGCCGCGGGTTCGATCATAGATCGGCCTTGACCGATCTCAATTGCGTCCTTTCCGCACCGACTGAGCCTCGGCCTCCTCCAGCACGCATGCGACGCAAGATCCTCGATCTCGGAAGCGACGAGAACGAGGCCTTCGGTTTCGAGCTCGGACACTCCCCTGTTGGACTCGCCCGTGATCCGCCAAGACGGATGAAAGCCGGACGATCCCGAGCTCACCAACGCGCCGACCACCCCTCCCCGGGGCACCGAGACCCGCACCGACTCTTTCGAGTGTCCGGATCGGCCAGCATCGGGGCAAACTCTCACTCAATTCTGACGGCCAGAGGTTCTGTTTACCCTGCGGCTCTGCAGAAACGCCCTTTTATCGCCTATGCCCGCCGCTCTGGCCAGAATCGAACTCGAAGTTCATGGTATAGATTTCATGCCCAACGGGATCGATTCTCCATTTAACGGTTGTGCCAGGTCCTCGGCGTTGCACGAAGTGGGTTCTACCAGTGGATCCACGAACCCCTATCGCAGCGTGCAATCGAGAACGAACGCTTGCTGGAGTTGATTCGTGAGTCGTACGTGGCCAGTGGAAGAGTCTATGGGGCACCGCGAATCTTCCTGGATCTCCGGGAGGCTGGTGAGACCACTAGTCGCAACCGCGTCGTTCGAATCATGAGATTGAACGGGATACGGGCACTTAGAGGTTATAAGGCTCCTCGGTACTTCACGAGTGTTCCATCAGTGACGTCGCCCAACCTTCTCAAGCGTCAGTTCACGGTTGATCGACCCGATGCTGCTTGGGTCACGGACATTACGTACATCCGAACCTGGGAAGGCTGGTTGTACTTGGCAGTCGTCATGGATCTTCATAGCCGCATGATCATCGGCTGGTCGATGCAAGCGACAATGGTTCGTGACCTTGTGCTCGACGCGCTCATGATGGCAGTCTGGAGACGAAAGCCGAAGCAGCGAGTCATCATGCACTCGGACCAAGGCTCGCAGTACGGAAGCGATGACTGGATCCGGTTCTGCAAAGCACACAAGCTCGACCCCAGCATGAGCCGCCGTGGTAACTGCTGGGACAATGCCGTTGCTGAATCGTTCTTCAGTAGCCTGAAAAAGGAGCGCATTAGAAAACACGTCTACCGAACACGCGACCTCGCCAAGGCAGACATCTTCGAATACATCGAGATGTTCTACAATCGAACACGGCGACACAGCCATCTTGGCGGTGTCAGCCCGGAAGCATTTGAAGCAGCCTCAAACGTCAGCCTCTAAATGTCCACGTTATCGGGGTAGGTCCACGGCCATCAATTCCCGACGTAACGAGACTCGGGGAGTCTGCTTAGGCTCGACCCAAGTACCCGAACAAGGTCGCTGCATCGCAAGAACATCGAGTACTACGACGAGGACCAAACGCAACTCAGACTCGAAAGATCTGATGTGGATTGCGGCTAGCGAGCCGCCTTCCGAGCGATATCAAGCGTTTTCCAGTCGACCGAAAATACCACGCCTCCGCCTGCGCCGGTCCCGGAGTTGAATGCGGACGTTCCCGCGCGAGCCAACGCGCTGCGCAAGGCATCGTCGCCCGGGTGAGGCTCGTGGTTGCCCAGGTCCGGCGACGCAACCCGAAATAACAACCCACTCCTCCATCCCAGCGAAGCGAAACGAAGGCGGTTTGAACGAGCGTCGCCAATTACGTTCTCGAGGGAATCGACGAACCGTGCCAGATCGACCGTATCGCTGATCACGAACGCAGAGTCGTAGTAGTAGAAGTCTCGGCTCCCGAGTTTGGTTCGTCCGACTACGTCAGAAAGGTGCTCGGCGTCTCGCATCGAGCCTTCGTACCAGGCGTAGTACGCGAGTTGCTTGTCGCCCAAGAGGATTTCGCCCGGCTTAGTGTTGGCTTCGATGTACGCGAGCGTCTTACGGTAGTGATGGGCAAGGAGAGGAGTTTCCGCGATCCCAATGCCGGGTCCAGCGCCGGTGCGGCCGGCGTAAACTGACATTGATAGCGTGGCAACCCCGAATGCGATGGCAGCCGCGAATCGCGGGTTCGGCAACTTTGGTCGAGCTTCGTCCCACGCCCACTGGAATCCAGCTCCCGCGATTGGCGCGACGAACGGCAGCAAGTACAAAGCGTGGCGTGTCCCAGAGAAGGGGTAAAGTGAAAATGCCGCCAGCACAAGGTTCAAAACCGAAGCGGCCCCTAGCATCGTGCACAGTTCGACGCGCCGGCGCTCAGCAAGCGCTACGGCCCCCGCGATCATCAGAACGCACAGCAACGCACCGGGAACGATTCGCGGCGGGTCAATGAAGTAAATCATCTGGGCCAGGGTCCCCCCGAGCCAGGCGGCGACGTATCGCGATTGCGGAAATCCAACGTCGAGCCAGTCACCAACGGCGTCGCGACGGAAGCCGGATTCGAGCAGCACCGATGCGAAAAGCCCAATGAGCGAGAGCGTGAGAATGGCTAGGAGAAAATGCAGCGCCGCCCACTCGATCGCTGCACGCTGCTTCCGCGCACGCAACAAAGTCACCAACCGCACGCCACCCATTGCGGCCAACGCGATGACGGCGCTGTAGTGCGTGAAGACTGCCAGTGCCATCAACACTCCGTAGAGTGCGAGTCGCCTTCGGTTCTGATCGGGACGATCATCGAATAGAATCCATAACGCGCCGGCGAGCAACGAGAGTTCGAGTGCGTAGGGTCGGATGACTTGGGCTTGCGCGATAAGGGGTGCGCTGAAGGTGACGATGAACGCCGCGAAAAGCCCCGACGCGTGTCCCGCGGTCCGGCGCCCCAACCCGTACGCAAGGGGAATGAGCAGGAGGCTGGGAAGCAGAGACCCGATACGAAGGGCGCCGCCCGTTGCGCCGAGCATCAGCAGGACCCGCAACAACAAATAGTGACCGGGCGGGTGAGTGTCCTCATGTGCCAATGTCGACAGAAGCTCGCCCGGGAAATCCAGACGTGCTTCGGCCACGTGGAGGGCGTCGTCCGGCGAGAACGCGTAGCCGTCGATCCCCGAGATGCGAAGCGCGCAGCCGGCAACGATCAGGATGAGCACTGCGGCCCGCGCCCAACGCGAAACCGGAGCCAACTCTACTGGGGAACCGCCGTCAGTAATCGGCTCGCGGGAGGCCAACATCGACGCCGACGATAGGCCCAAACGGAGGAGCGGGCAATTTGGGGGCGGCGGTCGACTCCGCGAGGTGTGGGAGCCTGCCGCAGATCGATTTATGGCTCGCCCTGCCTCGCTGAATTTTTCAGAACCCGCGAGCTTGCCGCTACATTTACGTTTCCCACGGCGATTCGGCCGGACAGGATGAACCTGTCTCTCCACAATGCCTGTGACATCTACGGACTGGGTCGCTGCCAATGATTGCTCTATCCGGTGTTCTCGAATAATGCGGGGTCGGTTCAAGGACGAGCATCGTGGTGCCGTCATGGGGCTGGCGACGATGGCAGTGGTCGGCACCGCCACGCTAGCGATCGGCTTGTTCGTGCTGGACCTTGCCGGCGTCGATCTCTATCGCCAGGCCTGGCTCGCAAAGGTAGGAATCTTCGGGGCCGAACCGATTGGAATCTTTAAGTCGGATGAGCGCTTCGGTTGGGTGCACGCGCCATCGGTGACAGGTCGCCACCGTATCGTGCCCGACTTTGACGTCGAGTATCACATCGACGCGCTCGGGCATAGGGTCGTGCCCGGTGCATCGGGTCGCGACGCACCGGTCGTCTTGTTTGTCGGCGGAAGTTTTACCTTTGGCGAAGGGGTTGAGGATCATGAAGCGTATCCGGCCCTTCTGCAGCGTGATTGGCAGAATCTAAAAATCGTCAATGCCGCGGTAAGCGGCTGGGGTACGGTCCAGGCGCTGTTCGCTCTCGAGCGTGAATTGAAAATTCATGATTCGATCGCGCTCGTCGTCTATGCCCATATTTCGCATCATCGACAGCGCAACTACCTGCGCAGGTCGTGGCTCGACTTGCTGATGGAATCGGAAGGACGCCGAAATCCTTTCTTTGAAATTATCGGCAGCCAGCTGGTCTTCAAGGGGCTGGCAGATCCTGTTCGAAACGGCCTGCCCGACAGTCATGAGCTCGCCCTGCGAGAGAGCTTGATCACCCAAGCATTGCTCAAGAGGATGCTGAATATCAGCGCAGCACGAGCCGTCCCCTTCGTCGTCGTACATCTGCCCGACGGGAGCACAAAAACTGAGCTCGACATTCTTGCCCGGGGTGTTGGCCGCGATGGCGTGATCGATTTGCGACCACGCGTCGATTACAACTCGATCCATTTCGAGCACGATACGCACCCGCGCCGGGACGGCCATTTGCAAATCGCCGAGGCGCTTCGCCCGTTACTCAATGCGCGCCTCGATCCCCCGCAACCCTAAACGAAATGGCGGTGCGGGGAGTCGGGGGCGAACTCGTCTTCCGGGCCAGTTCCCTGATCTATAGGGAAACTGCAGGGAATTTCTTCGATGTCTGAGGATCGTGCAAACAGCCGGTCTATTCGTCCAGACGTGATTTATCCGCGGCGCTCAATCCAAGCGGGGGGTCTATGATGCAGTCGAGAGATTCAAGCTGGAAAAAAGCCAGTCGAGCATCGCCCTCAATTTCCCTACTCTACGGACCGTTGACGGTCTGCCCGCCACTTGGATTGACCGTCGCGAATAGGCCCCCTTTGGAATAAAAGGGCGGCTGTTTGCACGATCCCGCCCTGTTCCTTCGCGTCGCCGGGTCGGTCCTCGCAGGTTTTGAACGG
>Ga0115003_10004962_pt1 | contig 10127 bp, 1 predicted proteins | sample ArcticOcean_MG_C_7_FD_88736 | JGI IMG/M metagenome (GOLD analysis project Ga0115003, IMG submission 88736) | Marine microbial communities from western Arctic Ocean - ArcticOcean_MG_CB11_88 | ecosystem: Environmental > Aquatic > Marine > Oceanic | place: Arctic Ocean: Canada Basin | collected... | reverse complement strand
GAGGGCGAGGTCGTCTACTGCCTGCCTCCCTCGGGAGGCTACTCTACTACCGGAAAGGACGGTCTTCCCATGGTGTGCAAGATCGTCAAGCCTGTGTATGGTATGGCGCAAGCCGGACGTCGCTGGCAACGCTCCCTCTACCCGTGGTTGAAGGAGTACGGCTTCACCCAAATCTCACCCGACAGCAGTGTCTTCACCCTCGAGCGTGAGATGGACTCGCCTACCGGCAAGCACAAGGAGACAATTCACCTGGGCGCTTACGTCGACGACCTGTGCGTCATCTACGGCAACGACGACAAGTACTCGCTCTACCTTGACTTCATCACCAAGCTTCAGGAACGATGGAAGGTCGAGGACGAGGGCGACTTGCACGACCTGTTGGGCATCGAATTCAAGTTCATCGGCGACACCGTCACCCTGCACCAGCAGACTTACATCGAGAAGCTGTCCACCGACTTCTTACCCGATGGGGTACCACCGCAATTCCAAGCCAACAAACCTCCCTGTGATCACAACTTGCCTCTCCACGTCGTCGAGGCCATGTCACAGGAGTCGGCCACGGACATCGACGCCGAGTTCTTGCGGCGCTACCAAAGCCTCGTCGGCGCTCTACTCTATTGCTCCGGCAACACACGTCCCGACGTCGCCTTCGCGGTCGGAATGCTGTGTCGAGCCATGTCCAAGCCCACGCATGACCTCTACCAAGACGGTCTTCGCGTACTCTCCTATCTCCATCGCACGCGGCACATCGGACTGCGATACCAGGCCGACGCTAAGCACCTCCATGGGCAAAGCGACTCGGACTGGGGCGTTCGCCACTCTACCTCCGGGTGGCAGTTTACTTACTCCATGGCTGTCATCTCCTGGGGCTCCAAGAAGCAGATCAGCGTGGCGCTCTCCTCCTGTGAGGCCGAGATCATGGCCGCCTCTGAGGCGGCCAAGGAAGCATTATTTCTCTCCCGCTTCCTCGACGAACTCGGTCACGGGTCCTCCGAGCCCATCGAGATGGGCATGGACAACCAGGCGGCCATCGCCATCTCCTACAATCCTGAACTACACGCTCGCACCAAACACATCGACCGTCGACATTTCTTCGTTCGAGAATGTGTGGAGAACATGCAACTGCGTGTCCCTTATGTCAACACGGTTGACAATCTCGCCGACTTCTTCACCAAACCGCTGGCGAAGAACGACTACTTCCGTATGCGTGACATCCTGATGAACGTCCCACCCGCTGATCGCATTGCTGTTTCTCGCGAACGCAAGACGCTAGTACGGGGGGGCGAGTAGTCTCCTTTATGTCGACTACGGGGGGGTGTTGATAGACGTACGTATCGTCTAGCTCGTTCGTCACTTACCTCCCCTCCTGGGAGGCGAAGTGGGGAAAGAGGCGAGTTGTCTACCCCGTGTGGTTACTAAATTAGGTTCTCAGACAACCTGCCGGCCCTTGTCGCCGGCCGCCAACACGGCAGCGGTCCGTTCACGAACGCGGACCTCTCACAGCACTCCACGTGCGGCGCGAGCAAGCCCTCGCGCTCAAGCCCTCTGACATGGGTCCCAAACCAGGGACACAACGCGGCAGAGGCAACACCAGCACCGACAAAAAACCCACTGCATCCGACAACACAACCGACAGCTCGATCTCCAGGCAATGGACGGGCCGACCGTACGACAAGCCGGCGTGGTTCTTATTGAACCGCCGCGACTTGTTCGACGCGGTCATCGGCGCCCGTCAGTTCATCCGCTATGGGATCTCCGTCGACAAGAAGGTTTCCGTTATGAACCTTCGGCACGCACAGGCGTACCTCAACGAAACAATCATCGAAGGCACGCTCGCCGAGCCTTTCTCGATCGATAAGCTGCCCGCTCTCCAAGCAGTCGCGCAGCAGACTGCACCAGTCACAACCACAACGGCAGCGCCAGCGCAGCCAGCCACCGTCAACACCGCCGGCACAGCCCCTGCGACGCCGCCTGCGACGCCGGGGGCAACCCCCACCGCAGCTCCCGCGGCTGCGGTCGCGCCGGTCGCGCCGGTCGCGCAGGTCATGGTCATGCCCGAGACGCTCAAGGACCTCGGCCCGGGTTACGAGCGCCTCCAGATCGCGCCCGAGCTCTTCGACAACATGAACGAGGCCGTCATCCGCCACTTCACCGACGCGATCGTCGACGTGCGCACTCGCCAAACCCTCGTAGCACAATACAACCACTCAGGATTGGCATTCATGGTCGCCATGAACAAAGAGATCACTAGCACGGACATCTCGAAGAACGCCGCTGCCTCCGCGCGCGCAGGCGAAATGCGCAACCACCGGCAAGCGGGCATTTCGGATACCACGACGCAAAGCCTGAACGATTTCTTCAACAAGGACGCGGACCTCAACGATACCCTCGATGGCACGCCCAAACACGAGGACGATGACAGCCTATACGTGGCCTACGAGGACGTGCTGGAGGAGCATTCCCCGGACAACCATGCGCGCATCACGGTCGAGATGAACCGTATCCGCACCCAGGCGATGCTGGACAAAACCACCATCACTAACCTCGAGGCACTCAAGCAGGCCGCTCACATCGTATTCGCCAAGGTCGAAACCACTGCACTGCGCCGCGCTATCGAAGGCGGAAGTGCTTTCGCCATGCAAGACGCGCGCCGCGACCCGGAAAAGAAGGACAAGGCCGCCGGCAAAGCCAAGTCCCGAAACGGCAAGAAGGGCGGCAAAGGCGGCGACCGCAAGTCAAACGACTCAGTGTACGTCAACCCGCTCTTCTGGTCGCCCGGCATGCGCACGTGCCTCCATTGCCGAGGCGCACCCATCGACGGCGGAAAACACATGGACAAGGACTGTCCATCGCGCAAGGCCGCAACGGCCGCGCTAACCGCTGGCGGCGACGGATCTGAGTCAGAGTCGGCCATGGCAAAACTGTTCAGCGGAGACGGCACCTCACACGACGTATCCCTCGACGCCTTCGGCCAATCGCCGGCCGAACTTCTCGCGTGCATCGCCGAGGAGGGTGCCGGCCGCATCGCCATGGCACAACGCGATGACCACACCGACGACATCGCCGACGAAGACGACGGCGAGGACAGCGACGTCCTATGCACCGAGATCAAGGAGGAGCCCGAGCCGGAGGAGTACGAGCCTCGCCGGATCTACGTGCTGCGCAAACCCGACGAAACTGGCGGCATCTGCTACGGCAAGCTCAACGCCGAGATCATCCCGCACCTGCGCCGAGTTCTTACGAGGGCGTCGCGCGCCGAGCTGATCAAACTCCTGCTCGCCGTCCCCACAGTGGACGACGCAGTCGACGCCTGCGAGGAGCACGACGTGCCGACCATCTTCCACGGGCCCGCCGTGCTGCCGAACACGCAACCCGGCGATCTCCTCATTCGGAGCACCGACACGGGGTCAAGTGCCACCGACTCTATCTCGATCGTATCCTCCGTCACGTCGGCCGCAACCGACGCGGTCACCGCCGACTCTCTACTCGTCCGCCGCGAGCCCGAGAGACTCCTCGCCGGACTCATATTCGTCTCGAGCTTCACGGGGCTCGAGGGCATCTGGTACTGCGATCTGTCCGCCGAAGTCTCGAATGTCTCGGATCTTCCTCGACGATCGCTGATGGAAGGCGTGCTCCCCGCCATGCGCCGCGAGCTCCTTCTGCGACGCCGCAACCTCATCGGCGGCATGCCTGGGCCCGACTACAAGTCGCCCTCGAACAACGAGCTCGTCGACAAGATCTCCACGGTCGACATCACGCTCAACTCGGAGATGATCAACCGGTCAACCACGGAGTCAATGAAAAGGCTGTACATCATCGGAGCGTGCTCCGCACTACAACAGATGAACGTCGCGCAGCTTCGCTTCCGAGGGCCATCGGTCCTCGTGATCGGCGGCAACGCTTCCGAGACTTTCGGGCCAGGCACGTTGCTCACGCCGTTCTCGGACACGCAAGTCCGCAGCCTGCTGCAGGGTGTGACGCTCGCTCCCATCCCCGAGACATGGCTTCGCACTTTCGGCATCACGGAATTTCTCTCCGAGCAAGCCGGCCAGGCGCTTCAACAATCGCTCCAGTTCATCCGCGGCGCCGACGGACACCAACACGTGGCCATCTCGCCCGAGATCATGTCGAACCTCTCCGCCGAGATCGCCACGCTGCGAGAACAGATTGCCGACGCCAAGAGGAATCCCGATATACTCACCGAGGAAGACCGGCTGCGCAACGAGGCATCGATGAACAACGACATAGCCTCGACGCAACAGGCCGCAGCGAGATGGGCCGAAGATCGTCGTCCTCTCACTGACGCGGAAACCGCCGCGGCAGCCAAGGCTCGTCGCGACTTCTCCGAGAAGCCGAACTGCCCCGCGTCCATCTCCCTCGAACGACTCGACGCGGCGGCCGAGGCAACTGCCTACCTCAAACGCTCCAAGGCGTACGCGGTGCATCCTCCGTCGCACTGCGTGGCGGCGTACGACGCGCTGCGACACGCTATCGAGCAGGGCAACCTCAGCGATGATACCACCGAGCGCGACAACGAGTTCCAAGTCATCGCCAACCGCGCGGTTGTGGGAGCACAACTGCAGGAGGCCGCCACGCCTCTCGAGCGGCCCGCGAACTCGGCCTCGCTCCAGGCTCAAGAGATACTCCGCCTCGAGCGCCAACGCGAGAACGAGCGCTTCGCCGAGGAGCGCCTCGCGCGCGACCGCCGTGAGCGCATGCAGTACTACACCAAGTTCACCGGCTTCGCCGCGCTGCAGCTGATCCTCATCACCACGTGCTTCTCCGCGCACAAGTACTTCACGAACGCAGGTGCGGCACTGCCCCTAGTGTGCCCGATCGCGGTCGCCATACCGTTCATCACCTCCTTCTTCGCTTTCCTCGTGACCATCGCCGCGCTATCCCTTCGCCAGGCTAAATCTCTGCTATCATGGCGGCCAAGTCGCTCACACGATCGAGCGCGGCGTAAGACCAACCCGTCCATCTACCAACTCGCCGTGGACGATGGACCGATGTGGGTCAAAGTGGCCTACCTCATCTTCAAGTTCTTCCAACTCGTGCCAGCCACGTGCGCGGTCATGATCGGGACGAGTCTACTCGGCACGGTCGGCAGCATCGGCCGCGGGGCGATACGAGGTCATCGGCGCACGAGATCCTATCTCCTGGGCCGAGTGCCGGCCAGCATACTGCGCGCATCCATTGACGACGGTCGGCAGATCATCCTCCTCGTGTTCGAACTATACGAGGTGCTCAACCTGAACTGGCCCTTACTCTTCGCTCTCCGCCTAGCCGCCGGAGCGAGACGGCTGCGACACTTCTGCTGGCGATCCATCCTCATCGGCCTCGTCATCACCTCGCAGCTACACGAGACCACCTCGATCAACGTGCCCGAGATCACATGGCACGCTACAACAATCACCGCCCTCCGACTCGCTACCGGCGTCGGTCGCCTTCCTCGCCACGTTCGACGCCTGGCCTACCTCCTCCTCACCGACGCGGCGTGGTGCCACGGAGCCGAGCTCGGCGACGTCCCGTCCATCACGCTCCACTTGGCCTCGATCATCACGAGACGGTCAACACCGATGACCGACGTCACGGCGGACGTCACCACCACCGAAATAGCTTCGCCCACGCAGACGGACTATCACTACGTCGGCACCGAGCGTCGTTTACTTCACCTATGGGACGCGAGCAAGCTCGCCTACAAGCCGCACGCTCATCGACAGTCAGTCTACGCGACGGCGGCGCTTGGCGAGCGCGCGCGCGCCGAGTCTGTCGTCTCGCCCACGCGCGCGCCAGGCCGACGCGGCCGTGCGCTGCTCGGCGCCAAACCTGGGACCAAGAGAGTCGCGCCGCCCACGTCATCGAACGGCGCACTCGCTTGGATCCACAGCGTCATCGACAGCGGATGCTCCTGGCACGTGCACTACCGCAAGGAGGACATGGTCAACATCCGCCCGAGCTCAGACACGTTCAAGGGCATCGACCACAAACTGCACCGAGCCGTCGGCATCGGCGACATGCCCGTGGTGGTCAAAACCTCCCGTGGCAAACACATCAAAGTGCTCATACGCAACGTGCGCATCGTGCCCTCGCTCAGCGATACGCTCTTCTCGGTCGATCAATTCTGGGAGGACTCCAAGGTGGACACGATCTTTCGCGACGTGCGCTGCGTCGTACTACCTCGTACGGAGAGCAACCCCTCGGTGTCGCTCCCCTTCTCACGACGCGGCAAGCTGTTCCAGTGGGCCGTCTTACCCATCGCCTCAACGAGCCGATCGGCGCACGGCCTCGGCGGCTTGCCCGACGAAACGACGCGCTCGCTCAAGGCTGCGACGATCCACTCTCCAGCCAGCAGCAGTCACGTCGCCACGCTGCCTCCGGATCAGATGATCGACGTGCTACACCGCCGGCTACACATCGGATTCGACACGCTGCGTCGCCTCGGCACTCTCGCGGCCGACATCCCCGAGAACATTCGGAGCGGCAAGACCGAGTCTTGCCCCCACTGCAAGACGGCCAACGCGTCGCACCTGGCGCACAACGGTAACGCGTACAAACCATCCTACCCCGGACGGCTCGTACACGCGGACATCGCCGGGCCCTTCAGACGCTCAGTACACGGTCAGCATCAATACTTCCTCATCTTGATTGATGATCACACGCGCTGGAAGGAGGTCTACTTCCTGCGGACCAAGGACGAGGCCCTGGCCAAGATTCGCTCCTTCGTCGCCAAGTTCAAGTCTATCGCAAATCAAGGCCGCGACGAGCCCACCCGCATCGTCGGCACGCTGCACACCGACAACGCGGGGGAGTTCCTCTCGCGCCAATTCGAGGAATTGCTCGCCGACGAGACCATGGAGCACACGCGCTGTCCGGCCCACGTGCACCAGCTCAACGGCGTGGCCGAGAGGTCGATCCGGTCAGTGCTCGAGATCGTGCGCGCCAACATCGAAGCGAGCGGCGCGCCCATCGGTTTCTGGCCATACATAGTGGAGCACGCGGTCGATTGCCTCAACCGCACCACCGGTCCGCCCGACGCCGGGAAGACCGCATACGAAATGCTCACGGGCGACAAGCCCAAGGTGATGACCATCCTGCCCTTTGGCTGCCGCGCCTATGCGGTGAAGCCGCGCGCCGCCTTCCTTAAGTCCAACTTCGCCTCACGAGCGTGGACGGGCCTGAACCTCGGCCGAGCACGGCACACGCCAGGCGCTTACAACATATGGCTGCCCGCGGAAGGGAAAGTCGTCTGCACCTCCGAGGTCTATTTCGACGAAGGGGTCATGCCGTGGCGCCCCAAAGGCGACCAGCGCATAGGCAACTCGATGCCTACTCCGCCACCAACTTCGTCCGCCGTTGACTCACTCAACGAGTCGAATCCGTCCCCGCCTGTCGCCGACGCCGAGATGCCTCCCGCCATATCGGCCGCCGAGGCTTACGATAGGGCCACGAGGGGGGAGACGGCAGTCGCGAGGCGATCGCGAACAGTACTACTTCTGTTCTGTGGCCCATATCGACGCCCCGACGGGCTGGCCGCTTTTCTCACCAAGTACGGCTTCGACGTCGAAATGCTCGACAACGACCCGGTGACAGGCGGCGGCTCGGAGGGAGACATCCTGAACGACGATGTACACAATCGGCTACTCCAACGAGCCAGCCGGGGCGAGTTCCTCACCATCATCGCCGCGCCTCCATGCAGCACGTTCTCGATATCGCGGCACTTCGAGGGCAAGGGCTCAACGAGCAGCGATGGCGGCCCGCCTCTAGTGCGTACGCGCACGCACATCCGCGGCTTACCCTCGGTGCCGCCCAAACACCGACGCGAGCTCTCGCAAGCGAACGCCATCGTCGCACGGCTCGCCGCCATCCTGATGGCGGCCTTCACCGCCGGAACTCAGTTCATCGTCGAGAATCCCGCCGACCGAGGCGACTCAGCCTTCCCTCGCCGCTACCTCGATGCCGAACACGGCCCTCTTTGGGAAATGCCCGAGATCCAGGCGCTGCGCAAGCTATCCTCGAAGCTCGCTACCTTTCCCATGTGTGCCTTCAACGCGCCATGGCAAAAGTACACATCACTACTCTACTCCTCGGGCTACGACGAATGGCTAGACCCACTCGACCGACTCGAGTGCAATCACTCCAGTCACTCGCAGCTCGCCGGCGGCATCGTCGGGCCCGACGCGATACCCTCTAGCGAGACGAGCGCGTACCCGACTGATTTCAATCACTACCTCGCGCGCGCCGTGCGCAGCCTCGTCGTCCCCACGCGAGCATCCAAAGACATGGTCGAGGCCGACGCGCGGACACACGCGCCCGACGGTGGGATCACCAAGGATCCGGCCTACAAACCACCTCTTCTACCCGCTCTCGCTCCTGCGGCCGCGCCCGTCAGCCGCCCCGACGCAACCAACGATGACCCGGTCGAGGTGGCGGGCGACGACGTCGGCCCAGACGAGATCTCCGACCTCGCGAGTGAACGAGTCGACCGCGGCACGCCTGCCACCCCGACGCCGCCTACGACTGAGCTCGCACCCACACGAGCCGCGAGGGCGCGACGCTCGCCATTCATACGCGGCGCCGGCCCTCAGATGACTAGGCACTCGCGCCGCCAGCTGGGCGAAGGCTTAGCCCCTGGGCTCAACGACACCAAGGACTGGACGAGCGCCTCTCTCAACGCCCTACGACAAACCGCCGGCCGTCTCGCCTTCACCATGACCGGCGGAAGCGGTTTCGCCGCTCTCCGCGACCTAGACGACCCCCCGAGCGACGTCAATGATCGCGACGACTCGGAGTCCGACGGCTACATCGCGCTGGCCAAACCCAGCGCGACTGATCCAAAGACACAGTTAGAAGCCTACGCCATGGATCGCGAGGGCTGGCGCGCCTCAGAGCAAAAAGAGATCGACAACCACCGCGACAACGGCTCATGGGAATTGATCGAACGCTCCTCCGTTCCACGTGGTCGTCAGCTCATCAAACTCGTGTGGGTATACAAGACCAAGCGCGACGGCTCCTTGAAATCTCGTCTATGCGTTCAAGGGTGCCGCCAAGTCAAGGGCGTCGACTACAACCAAACGTGGTGTGGCACCATGCGTGGTGCCTCACTCCGCCTCCTATCCTCAATCGCCGCCAAGACCGGCATGAGGATGCGCCGCTGGGACTTCGTCGCCGCCTACCTGCAGGGCGAGTTGCTCGAGGGCGAGGTCGTCTACTGCCTGCCTCCCTCGGGAGGCTACTCTACTACCGGTAAGGACGGTCTTCCCATGGTGTGCAAGATCGTCAAGCCCGTGTATGGTATGGCCCAAGCCGGACGTCGCTGGCAACGCTCCCTCTACCCGTGGTTGAAGGAGTACGGCTTCACCCAGATCTCACCCGACAGCAGCGTCTTCACCCTCGAACGTGAGATGGACTCGCCCACCGGCAAGCACAAGGAGACACTCCACCTGGGCGCTTACGTCGACGACTTGTGCGTCATCTACGGTAACGACGACAAGTACTCACTCTACGTTGACTTCATCACCAAGCTTCAGGAACGATGGAAGGTCGAGGACGAGGGTGACTTGCACGACCTGTTGGGCATCGAATTCAGATTCATCGGCGACACCGTCACCCTGCACCAGCAGACTTACATCGAGAAGCTGTCCACCGACTTCTTACCCGATGGAGTACCACCGCAATTCCAAGCCAACAAACCTCCTTGTGATCACAACTTGCCTCTTCACGTCGTCGAGGCCATGTCGCAGGAGTCGGCCACGGATATCGACGCCGAGTTCTTGCGGCGCTACCAGAGCCTCGTTGGCGCACTACTCTATTGCTCCGGCAACACACGTCCCGACGTCGCCTTCGCGGTCGGAATGCTGTGTCGAGCCATGTCCAAGCCCACACATGACCTCTACCAAGACGGTCTTCGCGTGCTCTCCTATCTCCATCGTACGCGGCACATCGGGCTGCGATACCAGGCCGACGCTAAGCACCTTCATGGGCAAAGTGACTCGGACTGGGGCGTTCGCCACTCTACCTCCGGGTGGCAGTTTACTTACTCTATGGCTGTCATCTCCTGGGGCTCCAAGAAGCAGATCAGCGTGGCGCTCTCCTCCTGTGAGGCCGAGATCATGGCCGCCTCTGAG
>Ga0115003_10004959_pt1 | contig 10128 bp, 8 predicted proteins | sample ArcticOcean_MG_C_7_FD_88736 | JGI IMG/M metagenome (GOLD analysis project Ga0115003, IMG submission 88736) | Marine microbial communities from western Arctic Ocean - ArcticOcean_MG_CB11_88 | ecosystem: Environmental > Aquatic > Marine > Oceanic | place: Arctic Ocean: Canada Basin | collected... | reverse complement strand
TCTAACTGCTGGTATAATGAGCATGTTTACATTCAGTGAAGCTCAACTATATGCAGGTGAAAATCCGGATGGTAAAAATGAGGCTAGTAACCTAGCGACATACCTCCAGTTAGATAAAAAGGTAGGAAACAGACTAAACCTCTCTGCAGGGATTAGGTATGAGAGTTTTAAAATCAACTCTCACGAGCAAAGTAAACCCGTGTTTAGATCAGGTGTTAGCTATAAGCTAGGCCAAGGGACTTTTGCTAGAGCTAGCTATGGACAAGGATTTAGATTCCCTACAATAGCCGAGAAATTCATTACTACTTCTGTGGGTGGGGTAGTTATCTTTCCAAACCTAGACCTAAAACCAGAGACCAGTGAAAACATAGAAATAGGGTTAAAGCAAGGGTTTAAAATTGGTAGGTTTTTAGGGTATCTTGATGCTGCTGTATTTAGGCAGAAGTACACTAATTTTATAGAATTCACCTTCGGTCCTTGGGGAACAGACTCCAATCCAATTAACAACCTAGGGTTTAAATCCTTAAATACGGGTGATTCTCAGGTTACAGGAATAGAAATCTCTGGATTAGGGAAAGGGAAACTTGGCCCTGTGGAAATTCAGTTTTTGGGAGGATATACTTATACGGAGCCTATTTCATTATCTCCAGAGTATGAATATGCAAAAATTGAAAGCGGACAGGGTGCTTCATACAATAGTACCAGCTCTGATAATTCAAAGCGTATTTTAAAATACAGATTTAAACATTTAGTGAGATTCGATACAGAAGCTACTTACAAAAAAACATCACTAGGCGTAAGCGCCAGATACAACAGTAAAACAGAGAATATAGATATAGCCTTCATAGACATAGATAATCCACTTGCAACGCCAACAGGAATAACTAACTGGATGAAGGAACGTAATAATGGAGATGTGGTCTTTGATGCCAGGATAGCGTATAAAATCACTCCTAAGCTAAGAGGATCAATAATAGTAAATAATCTCTTAAATCGAGAATATGCACTTAGGCCTTTATCTATAGAAAGCCCAAGATTAACTACCCTCCAACTAGCTTTAGACTTATAAAATGAATATTATAGGAATCATCCCTGCCAGGTTTAACTCGACCAGACTACCAGGCAAGCCCCTAGAGGATATAAATGGAGTTTCCATGGTAATGAGAGTGGTGTATCAAGCCAGAAAAGCAGGATTATCTGAAGTGATAGTCGCTACTGATAATGACAGAATCTTTGAGCATGTAATAAATCATGGCGCCAAAGCAGTAATGACTTCTCCACTTCACCCTTCAGGCACAGACAGATGCTTAGAGGCAGCGTTGCAATGCAAAACAATGCCAGATGCTGTTATAAATATTCAAGGTGACGAGCCGTTTATAGAGCCCGAAGTGATAAATAAGTTGGCCTTATTGCTACGCACTAAAGACATTCAAATCTGTACCCTGATAAAAGAGTTTGACTCTGACGAAAGTCTACAAAATCCCAACAGAGTTAAAGTCATAATAGATGATGCTGGAAAAGCTCTTTCATTTTCTAGAAAAGCCGGAGATGCTTCTCAAAAACAGTTCCAACATCTAGGCATTTATGGATATTCTATGCAGGCGCTGAAAGAAATCACACAACTGGAACAGTCGCCATTAGAGCTAAAAGAAAAATTAGAGCAACTTCGCTGGTTCGAAAACGGATACGATATTTACACTGCACAGGTTCAAGAAAACTCAGTATGCGTAGATACTCCAGAAGACTTAGAAACTGCTCGGGCGTTGGCTAAAAAAATAGATTAAAATCTAAGGTGCCTCAGAGCTATAATTCTCTCCTATCTTAGCCCCGTGAAAAACATCAACCTACTTTGGAAGTACTTAGACGAGCATATTTTATTCGTTTATATATTTTCTTTTCTGTTAGCCTGTTTAGTTTTTCTAACTAACTTAGGAATGCTGCCTCTGTTTGCCGATGAGCCTACTAGAGCTTTAGTAGCTATAGAAATGATGTTCTCAGACAATTACTGGGTCCCCACTATTCAAGGTGAGTTTTACTATAACAAACCCCCTCTTTATAATTGGATTATAGCCGGATTATTCACCGTAACCGGCTCTATGAGCGAGTTTATTTTCCGCTTGCCTTCTGTCATTCCGCTCTTACTCTTCGGGCTAACTATCTTTCTTTGGGCTAAAAAAAAAGTGAGCAGTGCTGCCGCTTTTCTCGGTGCTTCCATGTTTGTTACTTGTGGTAGAATTCTAGTTTACGCTTCACTGCTAGGCCATATTGACATCTTTTATTCGTGGCTCGTCTTTTTATCTTTCATCGTCTTCATAGAAAGTCTAAACGCTAAAAACTGGTGGAGATTCTTTGTGTTAACCTACTTCATCGCCAGCATATCTTTTTTATGCAAAGGCCTACCTACAGTTGTATTTCAGGGGTTAACCATCATCACTTTACTTCTTTACTCTAAAAATTTTAAAAAATTCTTCTCTTTAGCACATGCCACGGGCATCCTCTTGTTTTCTATTCTAGTGGGCGGATATTTCTACATGTATGCTCAGCATAATTCACTCGAAGGGTGGGTCAGTATTCTATGGGAACAGAGCGCCCAGAGAACAGTTATAGACAAACCATGGTATGAAAGTCTCATTCATATAGTTAAGTTCCCGCTAGAACATCTTTATCATTTAGCTCCATGGAGCTTATTCGTGATTTTTCTTTCGAAAAAATCTGTCCGCACTTCTATTTGGAAAAATAATTCCCTAAGAATGTTAGCCCTTATTTTAATCGTTAACATTCCTGTTTATTGGTTAAGCCCTGGCTATTACCCAAGGTATTTATTCATGTTATATCCCATCGTATTCATCCTACTATCTCAGGCATATATGCTCTCTACAGAACTCAAGAGCAAAAAAATAATTCATGGGATTTTCATTGGGATAGGAGGACTTCTAGCACTGAGCAGTATCGTGCTGCCTTTCGTCTCATTGGGCGTGGATTTTAATTTATTTAAAGGTTCTCTATTGTGTGTGTTGAGCCTTCTAGGAGTGGGCGCTTTAGTCTATTTAAACGCCCATAAATATGTGGGTTTAGTGCTCGTTCTTATAACCGTTAGATTAGCTTTTAGTTGGATAATAATTCCGGCTAAACTTAATGGAAATAGAGATTTAGAATATAAGACTGAAGCCCAATCCATCGGAAAAAAAACTAAAGGAGAACGGCTAAAAGCGATAAGATCGTCCTCGTTAAATCATAGTACTATTTTTTATATAGAAAGAGAACGAAAAGAAATCCTGACCCATACTGCCGGAGTATGGCCAGGAGAATTTCATGTCGCATCTGAACTATTGGTCAAAAAGCACAACTTTCAGAAACTAGATAGTCTGAGCATTAAGTTTGAAGGCCGCGAACTTTATCTAGTAAAGGCTGAGTAATCAATTACACTAACCAATAGCTACATTCAATAAATGAATCCGCGTATCATCATAATAGGCCAAGGAATAGCTGGAAGTTTACTCGCTTATGAGTTGATGAAAGCTGGGAGAAACGTAATGGTAATAGACAATGGTTACAAAACCTCTGCATCTAGAATAGCCGCTGGCATGTGGAATCCCATTTTGTTCAAGAAACTAAAGAAGTCCTGGAGGGCAGATGATTTATTACCCGCATTGCACCGCACGTATACCGAACTAGAAGAGCTGCTGGATAAGAAGTTTATGTACGACAGAGAAATAGTGCGGCTCTTCCCGAGCAATGATGCCGCAAATGACTTTCATTTAGCCGCTGGAGATGAGCGCTATTCTGATTATTTAGAAGACAAACCCCAACCAGAAGTAGAAGCGGTAGCCAATGATGAATTTGGCTATGGAACCATAAAAGGGGGCTATGTAGATCTTCCTGTATTCCTTCCCGCTTTTAGAGAATACTTAAAAAGTAAAGACTCCTTCTTAGAGTCCGAGTTTAACGAGTCTGATATTCAGTTTAACGCCTCAGGAGTTTGCTGGAATGGTTATGAAGCACAAAAAATCATCTTTGCCAATGGCTTCAAAACCATAGAAAGCGCCTATTGGAACTACCTTCCTCTTACCAGAACACACGGAAACCTGCTGCATGTTCAGGCAGAAGGACTGAACTTAAAAGGAGTGTTTAACAATGGTCAATGGCTGCTTCACCAAGCAGATGGCTCCTATAAAATGGGAGCCACATTCGAGTGGCATTTATTGGAACCTACACCTTCTGAAGAAGCCAGACAAAAATTACTAGACAAGCTAGAGTCCGGCTTGAAAGAAAAACCTGAATTAGACCTCATCCAACATCACGCAGGGATTAGACCAACCACCGCTGACCACAGGCCGGTAATGGGGTTTCATGCCGATCATCCTGCCATAGGAATTTTTAATGGTATGGGAACCAAAGGTGTTATGCTAGCACCCTTTTTCGCCAGGCAATTTAGCGCCTCACTAACCGAAAAATCTGCCATAGAAGATGTGGTGCATGTAAACAGGTTCAGAAATAAAACGAAAGGTTAAAACTGAATTTCAGAAGAAACACCTGTCAAGGATGTACCGTTTTCGAAAGTTAATGTTACCGTAAACGAGTGCGCCAAATTGTTCTCAGGAAGCATGCTCAGCTTCATAGAAAGTTCTGGCGAATTGAAGTATGAATCGTTTATTGAGGAAATTACATTTTCTAATTCTACCTCTAGATATTGATGAGTTCCCTGTTCAGAATCTTGATCATATTCCAATATATGGAAAAAGTGATTTATACTCGCCCCAGCGACTATATCCAAAAAATCTGAATTAGAAATGATTTCTATGGCCGTGGCTTTGTGTTTTAACCCTTGCTCTCCATCTTCAGGACATGGCTGCATGGCCATCGCTTGATTGGTAAAACTAAACGAAGGTGTTCTTTCACTAATGAATTCCCTTTTAGTGAATTCTATCCCTAACTCAAATCCATCAGCTTCCTCTATAGTCAACCCCTCAAAATCATCATAAAGAGAATTATTCCAAATAGAAGTGATCGCCATTTCCTGAGGAATATAATATAAGTCCACATCAGGGCAATAGCATGAAGGAATCAATCCCATAAGAACAAGCAGCAAGGGGAGAATTTTAAATGCTTTCATTAATTAGTTTGAGCTATTTAATTTTAAATACGAAGATAATTCTTCTACTCATAATACGAAAGTTAATCTAAATAGCTTGGGACTTAGCTCAGGTTGGAGGTTGGAGCAAAACACAAAAACTTCAAACCACCAACAACAAACTCGAAACACATTTACCGAATGCTTAACTTGCGCCCACATTCAATTCAAGGAGAAATGACCAAGCTAGGAAATTACGTTTTAGGAAACTGGGAAAATGGCACAGGAGAAGGGGTTCCTGTGTATAACGCATTTAACGGAGAACTCATCCACCACTCTACTACTGTGGGGTTGGACTTCGGAGATATACTAGAATACGGACGTAAAACGGGAGGTCCATCTCTAAGAAAAATGACTTTCCAAGAACGTGGAAATATGCTTAAAAAGCTGGCCATGTATCTCATGAAAAGAAAGGCTCAGTTTTATACCATTAGCTACCAAACTGGAGCTACTAAAGCCGATAGTTGGATAGATATCGAAGGTGGTTTCGGGAACCTGTTTGCCAACGCTTCTTTGCGTAAACTTTTTCCCAACCAACCCTTTCATGTAGATGGCGCTCCTGTGGATTTAAGCAGAGGTGGTGCGTTTATGGCTCACCACATTATGGTGCCCAAAGAAGGTGTGGCCATTCACATTAACGCTTATAATTTCCCAGTGTGGGGAATGCTAGAAAAGTGTGCCGTAAATTGGATGGCAGGGGTTCCTGCCGTGGTGAAACCTGCTACTTCAACCAGTTTTTTAACAGAAGCTGTAGTGAGAGAAATCATAGCTAGTAAGATATTACCTGAAGGCGCGTTGCAATTAATCTGTGGCTCTGCACGAACAATTCTAGACACTGTGATGTCTCAGGATGTAGTGACCTTTACGGGTTCTGCCACTACAGGGAAAATGCTCAAAGCCAATCCCAGAATTATAGATGAAGCTGTGCCATTTAACATGGAAGCAGATTCTTTAAACTGTTCTGTTCTTGGTGAAGACGCTGTTCCTGGCACTCCAGAGTTTGACCTCTTTGTAAAAGAAGTAAGAAAAGAAATGACTACCAAATGTGGTCAGAAATGTACTGCCATTCGTAGAATATTTGTTCCAGAAAATTTAGTGGAAGATATACAAATAGCTCTAGGGAAAGCGCTGGCTAAAGTATCCATAGGAAATCCTTCACTGAAGGAAGTGAGAATGGGGGCACTGGCTAGTAAAGATCAAGTAAAAGAAGTTCAGAAGCGCGTAGCAATGCTCAGTAAAACAGCAGAATTAGTTTACGGAGATAAAGATGAACTGAACCTAATAGATGCCAATGTTAAAGATGGGGCATTCTTAGCTCCGATATTATTATTGGAAAAAGAACCCCATAAAAACGTAGCTGTGCATGAGGTAGAAGCTTTTGGTCCGGTGGCTACTATTATGCCTTATAAAAATTTAGACGATGCCATAGAATTGGCCAATATGGGAAAGGGCTCGCTTGTCTGTTCTATAGCTACATTCAATGACGAGATAGCACGAAAATTTGTGATAGGAGCTGCTAGTCATCATGGCAGAATTATGGTGATCAATAGAGAAATGGCCCCTCTTAGTACAGGACACGGCTCACCACTTCCACAGCTTACGCATGGAGGCCCAGGAAGAGCTGGAGGTGGAGAGGAAATGGGAGGAATGAGAGGTGTAGCGCATTACTTGCAGCGCACAGCCATCCAAGGAACACCTACTACTATTACCGAAATCACAGGGATTTACCAAGCAGGCTCTAAGTACAAGGAGTCTCCTGCACATCCCTTCTCCTACCATTTTGAAGACATCAAACCAGGCATGTCTTTGAAGACACATAAGCGAACAGTAACGGATACAGATATTATCAACTTTGCTAATCTAACTTGGGACCATTTCTATGCCCATACCGATATTACTTCACTGGAAGGAACGATTTTTGAAAAGCGCTGTGCGCATGGTTATTTTATAGTCTCGGCAGCAGCAGGATTATTTGTTTACCCAAATAAAGGACCCGTGGCAGCCAACTACGGATTAGAAGAAATCCGTTTTCTAAAGCCTATTTACCATAACGATACCATTTACGTTCGCCTCACATGCAAAGAGCGTGTAGAGCGGGATGTGAGAGGAAGAGAATTTCCTTCTGGAGTGGTGAAGTGGTTTGTAGAAGTGTTTGACCAAGATGATGAGCTTTCTGCTATAGCAACTATCTTAACCATGGTAGAAAAGAAGTCTCCTTTTATGGAGTTATCTAAAGAGAATATAGCAGCCAAATTGGTAAATCTTACAGAAGGCACAGAAGCTAAATGGGGAGATCTTTCACCTCAGCAGATGGTAGAACATTTAGAAGATCAGTTGAAGCTTATGACTACAATTAATGGATTAGAAATAACCACTCCACCAGAAATGCTAGAAGCCTATACAGAATCACTCTATAACCACAGAAAGTTTCCTAAAGGAACGAAAGCGCCCTACCCTACTGGCGGACCAGTAAAGCACGCGAGCTTAGAACAAGCAAAAGCTGAACTATTAAAGACCTATGACGAGCAGGAGGTATTCTTTAAAGAAAACCCAGAGTTTACATCAGTCCACCCAACTTTTGGTGAGCTAGATAAATTCTTATGGAGCTTGATGAGTAAGAAGCATTTCCATCATCATTTTGAGCAGTTTGGATTGGTTTAATATTCTGCTTTTGGGGATTATATTAATCAGAAGCCATGAAAGTATCGCGCCATCTGTTATTAACCGTTTTATCTAGATTTGTAACACAACTCAAACAAGCAATCAATGTACATAAAGAGAAAGTTCCCCTTTACGGGCATGATCAAATGGACCAGAAGGGATATTTATAAATTTATTATTATCGGTACTGTTCCTGTTTTTTTGTTTAAAGGATTGGGCCTTTACTGGTTGCATTTGCCCTGGCTGCCTATTGGTGTAGTGGGGACTGCTGTGGCGTTTATTGTCAGTTTTAAAAACAATGCGTCTTATGACAGGCTCTGGGAAGCTCGAAAGATATATGGTGGAATAGTGAATGGTTCTAGGTCATTTGCCTTAATGTTAAACGATTTTGTTTCTAACGAGCATGCTAAGAATCCTCTAACTGATAAGGAATTATTCAAAATCAGAAAAGAAATGGTAATGAGGCATGTAGCATGGATGACAAGTCTTCGTCATGCACTAAGGCAGCACAAACCATGGGAGACAAGTAAAATAGACAAGAGTGATCAGGAATATTTATCTCAAATAGAAATAAAAGAGTGGAAATATTCACTTTCTGAAGAACTAGAAGGCTATGTTTCTAAATCTGAAATGGAAGAAATATTAAGTAAAAAGAACAAACAAGGTGCTTGCCTAAACCTGCAGTCTCGCCATTTAAAAAAGCTTAAAGATGAAGGCCTGATAGAGGATTTTCGACACATGGAGATGCAAAGCATGATGACTGAGTTTTTCACTCTGCAGGGTAAAGTAGAGCGAATTAAAAACTTTCCCTATCCCCGTCAATTTGCTACGCTAAACTATTATTTCGTGTGGATTTTTATTTTCCTTTTACCATTAGGAATGATGCATGAGTTCGAAAAAATAGGACTGGAGGTGGTAGACGCTATTCACGAACACATGAAAATTCACACTAGCCCCGTGCATGCCGTGGTTGAGTATGTGGGAACTTACTTTATATGGGTAACTATTCCTTTCTCGGTGATTGTTTCTTGGATATTTCATACCATGGAACGTATAGGAGAAAACACTGAAAATCCATTTGAAGGAAATAGTAATGACGTTCCTATTACGACCATGTCTCGGGGAATTGAAATTGACATTCGTGAAATGATTGGAGATGATCCAAAACATATCCCAAAACCAATAGAAACTCAATTTGACATTCAATTCTAATTCTGTTTGAGTAGATAAAAGCTCCGCAGAAAGTGGAGCGTTTAAGCACTTTGGATTGGTTCATTAAACTCACTAACAAAAGAACTTTGACTGCATTATAACAATGGACTTTCACGAAGTATACGACTCGATTTATAGCCAAGGTTTACAGAATGAACCCAGAAAGTTCATTGAGATTTTTACTCATAATCGAATACTAATTGAAAGACAAAGCATCTTAAATGACACACTCATTTCTGATAAAATCATTCGCCTAAAAAGTGATTATGCAATTAGTCTAGCTCAAACCGAAAGCTGTAAAAAAGCATTACCGGAAATTGAAAAAGCACTGTCGCTAATTAAGGAACGACCTCAACGGAAGAACTCCAAATTACTAGGGAATGAAGATTATGCAGAGTTACTATTTGCCAGAGGCGTGGTCCACTTCCGCGGAAAACAGTATAAAAAATCTATTCAAGACTTAGGCCTCTTAGCGATTGAATTTCCCGAGAACGAAAAGTACACTAGCTGGCTCAAGAATGCAAATGCCTACAAATTATATAGGATTGAACGCGCTTTTTATTTCACGATAGTTGCAACACTTTTTATTTACCTTCTTTTTGACGGCATCCACTATTTGTTCGATCGTTTTTTGATTGTGCTTTTTGCCGCTTGCCTTATCAGTATCGTGGTCTTAGAGATAATAAAATGGAGGAGAACAAAAACCGGTTGACTTCAGTTTTCTTTTCTACAATCTGGAAATAAAATAGTTGGGGTAAAAGGGGGGTGTTTTTGAATTATTTCTTGTAAGTCCATGAATATACAGATACCCAAAACAGTCTGATCCATATTCAACTAACTCATTTACATACATTTGATAGTTAAGCCGTTGAGTTATCACGTATTCATCTTTACACTAGTTTTATTTCTTTATTTATGAGCTTGATTATTACTTTTGTCGAATGTTTGGTAACAGAAATAGCATCTTTTTTTCTATCATGGGCGTTTTTACTCTTTTGATAGTTTTGGGTGTTCAAATAATACCACATACAGGGCATCATTTCGATACAGAATTATCTAAAACGATAGACTTCGAAGATACAGACACTGATGAAAAAGACTCTGAAGAAGAGTCTGAGAAGTAT
>Ga0115003_10004955_pt1 | contig 10133 bp, 7 predicted proteins | sample ArcticOcean_MG_C_7_FD_88736 | JGI IMG/M metagenome (GOLD analysis project Ga0115003, IMG submission 88736) | Marine microbial communities from western Arctic Ocean - ArcticOcean_MG_CB11_88 | ecosystem: Environmental > Aquatic > Marine > Oceanic | place: Arctic Ocean: Canada Basin | collected... | reverse complement strand
GTAATCTGACTTAAAAAGCGGGAGTTCTCATTGAGCCGGTTGGAGAAACAAAAGGCGTCTGAAAAGTGGGCACATGCATCAAGCCAGTTTTGTAAATTATCATTTAAATCCATCAAATATTTTGAATTTATAAAAGTAATGATTCTTTCGAGGGTCAAATTTTCATTTTGTTCAATAAGGGAAAGCAAGCCTTCTATTTGCTCTGATAAGTCGATTTTGTTTGAAAAAAACAAAAAGAACTCCTCCGTATTTAAATCTGGCGGGATTTGTAATTCAAATTCATTTTCTTTCCATTTCCAATTACTTCCTGGTAATTCTCTAAGTTCTAATTCTGGGGGTAGTAGAAAAATGGGAGCGGGGATTTCTTCATTTTCAGAAATGGTATGTGACAAGGTCGAACGACGGGCTGAATCCGGAGTTCCGATAATAATAAATAAACTTCCTTTCATTTAGCTTTGAAAAGAAAAGGAGCGACATTGGGCATGGTGGCGCATGCGTTGATCAATTAGAACGAGTGCACTCATTGCCTCCACTATAGGGACGGCACGGGGAAGTACACAGGGGTCATGCCTACCTCGCCCCATCAGTTCAGTTTCATTTCCTTGATCGTCTACAGTATCTTGGAGTTGTAAGACTGTGGCTGTTGGTTTGAACGCAACACGAAAGTAGAGTTCTTCGCCATTACTGATTCCACCCTGTACCCCTCCCGATCGATTGGATTTTGTTCTAACCTGATCATCGCGAATTTCAAATGCGTCGTTATGTTCAGATCCTTTTAAGAAAGTACCGGCAAATCCACTTCCCACTTCAAATCCTTTGGTAGCGGGTAGCGAGAGCATTGCTTTTGCGAGGTCGGCTTCTAATCGGTCAAAAACTGGGGAGCCCCAACCAACAGGTAATCCATTAATTCGACAGATAATAGCCCCACCAACTGAATCGCCCTCTTTTTTTGCGGCTAAAATACATTTCTCCATTTTTGATGCAGTTTCGGCATCAGGGCATCGGGTAGGGGAGGATTCAATTTCATCGAGCGTTGGAATTTTAATGAGCTCGGGTGTTTGAATGTTATGAATTCTTTCGACATAGGTGGTGATTTGTACGCCGTCGTACTCTAATATTTTCTGTGCGATTGCACCAGCCGCCACTCGAGCGACCGTTTCTCGAGCAGAGGAACGCCCACCACCTTCATGGTTTCGAAAACCATATTTAGTTTGATAGGTAAAATCAGCATGCGATGGACGGAATTTAACTTTCATTTCATCGTATGCTTGTGGTCGGGCATCTTTATTCCGAACAAGCATGGCAATAGGGGTACCAAGAGTTTTCCCTTCGAACACACCTGATAAAATTTCAATCTGATCGGATTCGTCTCTTGGAGTAGTCAATTTACTTTGACCTGGACGTCTTCGATCGAGAGCCGGTTGAATATCGTCTAAAGATAATGGCAGTTGTGGTGGGCAACCATCGACTACCACGCCAATACCACCTCCATGACTTTCCCCCCAAGAGGAGATACGAAAGAGTGAACCAAAAGAATTTCCCATGGATACATTTCAAATTTATCAAGGGACAAAACGCAAAGCTAAAAGTATTGGGGAAGGATATGTTTTGAGTTGCTTTTTGTAATCAAAATTTATTGTATAAAGTTTAGGTCGGGTCCCATGCGACAGCGATTGGATGAACTCCGTCAGATCCGGAAGGAAGCAGCGGTAATCGCAATATCTGTGTGCTGTGGGGTGCCTGGCCTTTTTTTGTGTTTTCTTGGCAAAAGTAAAAGATAGTAGTTTATAATAAGTTTCGCTTGCGTGATTTATAGATCATGGCAAAAAAGATTAAGTAATATGTCAAAGAATGCATACCAAGTAATTGCCCGAAGATGGCGCCCCAAGCAGTTTTCTGAATTGGTTGGGCAGGATCATGTTGTTCAAACATTGGGGAATGCGATCAAGATGGGCCGTATTGCCCATGCTTATCTCTTTGTTGGACCCCGAGGTACAGGTAAGACTACTTCTGCACGACTTTTTGCAAAATCTCTTAATTGGGAAGACGGCCCTTCGTTAGAGGTTCCAGAAGATTCTGAGATCGGAAATTCAATTATGGACGGTCGTTGTTTGGATGTGATCGAAATTGATGGGGCATCTAACAATTCAGTCGATCAGGTTCGAGATTTACGAGATGAGTGTCAATATGCACCTACTCAATGCCGATATAAAATTTATGTAATTGATGAGGTTCATATGCTCAGTCAGCAAGCATTTAATGCCTTGCTCAAGACCCTGGAAGAACCCCCATCACATGTTAAATTTGTTTTTGCTACGACCGAGTCTCATAAAGTGCTTCCTACGATCGTTTCGCGATGTCAACGTTTCGAATTTAGATCGATTCCAGCACCTTTAATCGTTTCTAAGTTAGAAGAAATTTGTGTTGCAGAATCAATTGAGGCAGAGAGGGAGGCGATTGAAGCAATTGCTCGTATGGCAATGGGAGGGATGAGGGATGGGCAGAGCATACTTGATCAGATGATATCCTTTTGTGGAAAAACTATTTCTCAGGCTGATGTTTTAGAAGTTTATGGCCTCGCCTCAAAAGAAAGAATACTAAAACTTGCTCAGTTCATAATCGTAGGCGATTATGATTCGATTATTGAATGCACTGACTCTTTTTCAGTTGAAGGCTTGGATTTTTATCGAGCTTTGTTGGATTTGTCTGATACATTTAGAGAACTATTACTAGGTACTCTTCGTCAAAAAAGTGAATCGGGGAATTGTTCTGCTGAGCAATGCGTGAGGATTCTTGATTCTCTTCGTCATGGTGAAGATTTAGTAAGAATGGGACTATCCGAAAAGACCAATTTTGAAGTCACTCTTTTTCGTGCAGTACAATCCGGTCGATCTCGTTCGATCGATCATGTAATCCGAAAAATCTCAGGGATGATTCCAGAGGAAGTAAAAAAAAAGCCTAAATTAGATCGCGGAAAAACTTCTTCTGACGAAAAAGCCGAATTTCCCGAGATTGTTGGAGTCATTGCTAAGAAAGACAAAATTACAGAATACAAAACGCTTCCGCCTGTAAGCACTGATCTAGAAGTTAAAGAATCTGGAACATTTATTTCACCAGCAAATGCAGTAGCAGAAGAAGGTAAAGAAGAACTTATCGAGGTAGAGGTGGAGACTCAAGTTAATGCTGAAAACCTCGAAGAAATCAGTGAAGAACCAAGACAAATTGTCGATCGAGAAAAGATTGAGCTAAAGATTAACGAATTACCTGATGGCATTCGGACTATTTTGAAAGAGAAATTTCAGGCAGACTTTGTTTCCATTGAGAAAATAGATCAGAGCAAACTAATCTGAGCCCTAAGGGAGAGTGGAATTAACTGTTGCTTTTAGGATCGATAAGCCAGCCAAATTCATCTTCTAGAATCCATCCCTTCTTCTTCCCATCTTTACTTCTTGCTAAGTACCAATTCTTCCCCTCAGGACTTCTATGTGTTTTGTTCATTCCATCCTTTCCGAGATCAATAATCAGACTTTGACCAGGTAAGAGTGTTGTATTTGCCGAATTTTTTTCTCCGGCAAAGCGTCTGAGGGAAATTGTTTTAGATTGGTTATTTTCTTCTGAAGGTAGGAACGCGATTACCTCACGAGAAAGTTCTGAATTAGCTATGAAAGATAACCTTGTTGCATACCCTACGACCCCCCCAACCAAGAACCATCCTAGGGTACAATAAAGTAAGGGAATTTTATTTGCTCTGAAGAAAAACAAATAAATCAATAAAAGTAACCCTGTCCAAAATATTAAAACGCAAAATACGCACCAAAAAGACAGGGTGTTTCCAGAAAAATATGAACTAGCTAAATTTTTGGAAATCGGTGGAGTTTTCGCCATTTCATGGGCGAAATCTAAATTGGCAGAAAGTTGTTTGTTATTCGGTTGTAATAGAAGTGCTTTTCGGAAGTGTAAAATTGAGTGACCAAATTGTTCTTTTTTAAAATAAAGATTCGCTAGGTTACCATGTAAATTCGATGAGTGGGAGAGTTTTGATGCTTGTAAGTAAAAAGTGATCGCTTGATCTAGATCGCCTGAAGCTTCGGCACGAACTGCATCGTAAAAGAGTCGATCTTCATCTTTTCCAAGGGAGGAAGAACTAAATGAGAAAATTATTGAAAAGCAAAATAGAATGTATTCGAACTTCATTGAATTTGTTTCAATAGCTTGTTGATATGTTTATAAAGATCATCCAACGACTGGGTATCCTTGAGTGTCCCTGCAAATTCATGATCGTCACTAATTGAGAGTATTTTTTGAATTTCAGAAATAGTACTTTCTGTATTCGAGCCATTCTGAAGTAATTGCGTGAGTTCGTGACTGGATAATGAGGATGGATTGGGATATTTATAAAAAGTACCAATTTCAAGTCGCAACCTCTCTCTGGTCGCTCGAAAGAAAAGTGATGGATCTTTAAAGGTAATACTCTCTTTCATTTGCTTTTTTAAATTAGCTTGTTTTTGACGGAAGAGGTCTCGACCTGATTGTTTTCGTTTCCAACCATAAAATCCGAGACCACATGCAAAAAAGAAGGGGAAAGTTTGAACAGACCAAAAAATCTTTGAATCTAAAATAATATGAGTTTTAACATCTTGAACCCATTCGCCTGGTTCGTTTTCAGTTTGAAATAGGTCGGTTGTTGGAATGGAGTAAGTGCTCGTTTTTAATTGTTGCTTGATCGGTGTAGGGTCCACCCAAGTTTCTCCAGGATCGACTCGGAGTGGATGTGCCCGAGTTTTTGAAGTAAAATACTTTTCCTGGATCGGATCGAAGTAGGAAAATGAAATAGCGGGAATGCTTACTAAGCCGGCTTTAAGAGGGGTGAGAATATATTCAAAGCTTTGCTTGCCTTCGTACATAGTGATTTCATTGCCTTCGAACGAGAAAGCGGGTGGACCGATCTTGAAATTATTACCCGAGTTGAGTAAGGGCGCGGGCATAGCAGAGAAATTACCTTTCCCTTCGATTTCAAAGATCAATCGAACTGGGTCGCCCAAGGAGACACGGTCTGAATCCGATACCGAACGACATGAGAATATACCGATTGCACCTTGAAAAGAATCTGGACGATCAACCATGGGTAGAGCTTTTACTTCAATATTAATTGAGTCTGATTTAACAGTAAGCGATTCCTCTCGGCCAAATCCAAAAAAGGGATCATTGAAGAACGGACTGGCAAATGGCGAATTGCCTCGGGATTTTACACGCACACGAATCGAGGTGTTGAATTGAATTGTTTGTTGCCCAGCAATTGCAGCAGTTAAGCCTGTGGGCCATGAGAAAACTGTGTAAGTTTTATTAAATTTTGTTTGATTTCTTTTTTCTTGTGGTTGACGAAGTTCTGTAAGGGAGAACGCATCGCCCTCTTTTTGAGGTGGTCTTTCGATTCGGCTTACAGGTAATCGATCCCATATAAAAAGATTCAAAAGTCCGGAAACTGTTTCACCTTCAAAAAGAAATTCTCTTGGATTAATAAATTCAATAAAACTAGCTTGCCGAAGATCCTGCTCCTGTTTCCCTTCGATTTCTTGTTTGATTTTATCTTGTTGGTTGGGAGCAACTACTTGAATCGAGCAGGGGGGTACTTGTAAATTATTTGAACCAACTTGAATCGGCCAAGATGGTATTGTATGAGTACCTAATTTTTTGGGTTTAATTTGAAAACTCATCTCTAAGCGAACGGAGGGAACTCCATTGATAAAGCTTGCTGATCGAAAAGTCTGCGGTGAATTCGAAATAGAAAGTCCAGGGATTTGAGGAAGAGAACCTTGAGGGTTTTCCTGGCTACCATGAATTACAATTTTGTAAACAGAGTTATTAGAGATTGTAATGGAGGGTGGTTGGAAGCTCGATTCGACTCGTAATTTTTGTCCTTTTACCTCCTTCGTAAAGAAAAGTGTACTGGTAGTAAAAAATAAAAACACCCAAAGTTTTAGGGAGAAATAATTAGGGATTCTTAGGTGGTTTATTCCCATAGATTTAATAGTCCCTTCCAGATGTGATTGATTGAGTAGCTTGAACTTCCTGTTCCAATGGTTCGCTTTTTGATTCCATCTCTTGAAGTAATCTTTCATAAAGTGCATTTACTTCTTCTGGTATAGGTTCTGTTGCATCGCCTTCTTTTTCTTCATTCGTTTGAGGCGAAGGCGTTGACGGTTGATTTTGTTGATCTGAAGAATTTTGATCTTCTTGATTATTATCCTGAATACCAAAGTCTAGATTTTCAGAAGTCGATTCAAAATCGACCCAGGCGAGATAGGCTTTATTATCCTCAATAGGGAAAGTAATATTGGCGTCTGGGTTTTGAGGTTGTACGCAAATGGAATATTGCCCTGGAGGTACAGGGTGCACGAATGAACCATCTTTTTGTGGCTCGAAAGTGGTTTCATTTTGGTCGGCTTGATAATTTCCATTTTGATCTAAAAATAATTTCACGGATGTAAAACCTTTATCATCAGAATCTTTATGCCCGTTACCATTTTCATCTTTCCACACATTTCCACGAAGTGTGGGAGCTGCTCGGTAGGGTAGACCAATTACTTGGTCGCCTGGTTCGTCCAAACTGAGGAAATAATTTTTGACTAAGGCTGGATTTTCAGGTGGAGGAGGAGGTGGAAGCATGGGAATTAAAAAAGTACCTTTGGATTGGTTTGATTCTATAATTTGAGATCCTAATCGTAGAGAAGTGGGGTATTGATCCGAGATCCATTCAAAGGAAAAGATCCCCTGTTCGTTACTTTCTACAGTAGGTTCGTTGGTTTTATTGTGCTCACCATTTCCATCTTTGTCCCAAAATATATAACCTTTTAGATTCGGTTCATTTTTTTGTGGTTTACCATCCCCATTCAAATCGTGCCAAATCTTCCCAGAAATCATACAAATTAATGCGTTAATCCGCTCCATAATTTGTTGGTTAAGCGAGGCAAGATTTTGAGTCGCTTTTTCATTCCCATCAATTTGTGATGAAGACATATACAGTTGCTTGGATTGCTCCCATGCCCTTCTTGCCTTCATTACATTACGCCGATCGAGGAATTGATTTGCTCGTCGATAAAATATATTGCCTAAAGCGTTAAGTGCTTTGGCTTGTAGTGAGGGATTATCTAAATTTGCATCCAGTGCTTTTTGTAAAGAAACTTCAGATTCTTTTAATAGTCCTGCATCTAGATAAGCCAATCCCGCATTTAGAAATAATCGAGGATCAATCTTTTGGTTATTGGTGATACTCGCATTAATCTCAGCGTCGAAAAATTGTGCAGCCTGTTTAGGTTTCCCCGATTCTAAAGCTTCTTCGGCACGCTTTACATTATCTTGCTGAAGGCATCCTGAAAAAAAGCAAAGCAAAAGGACAATATATTGATTTGCCTTGAGTAAGAGTTTTTTCGAGTCGTTGGAGGTAAGCATTTCTAAGCATAGTAGAAAAAAACCAACTATAATGAGTAACTGATAACGATCAATAGGTAACTCGGTGGATAAATGTTCACGCTTCTTTTGCTGACCTCTGGATTGTAAAAGTCCTAAAACTTTAGCCAAGCCTTCTCCAGTTGGTCCCAAAGAAAAATAACTCCCGCCGCTTGCTTCTGCAATAGCCCGTAAGGAATTAGCGTCCATTTTGCTTATAACCGTGTTCCCTTGCGGATCGCGAAGGAAGTTTCTAGGAGCCTGTCCAATTGGATCCATTGGAATTCGTGCACCCTCGCTCGCTCCAATCCCAATTGTGTAAATCCTTACCCCTTTTTTGGCTGCTTCTTTTGCTTGTTTTAGACCTTTACCTTCCAAATCCTCACCATCTGAGAGTAAGATAAGGAATCGATCAGCATCATCTTTGGAGAATGAATGTATCGCTTCTTCAATTGGGCGTGATAAATCAGTCCCATGCCTTTTTATAATTCCCACTTCTAAATCATTCAATGTTTTTATAAAGGCTTGATGGTCTAGGGTAAGTGGGCACTGAAGAAAGGCGGCGCCTGAAAAAGCAATTAACCCTAATCGATCGCCAGATACTCGATCCAGAAGGTTGGATATACTTAGTTTTACCCGTTCCAAACGATTGGGTTTAACATCTCGTGCCAACATACTTTTGGATACATCCAATGCAATTAAGATGTCGATTCCCGTAGGGTGGGATTTTCTTTTCTCTATACCCCATTGCGGCCTAGCAAGGCCTAGAAGTAGAAAAAGGAAAGCAAGTAAGATAAGGCTAAACTTAATAATTTGCTGCTTGGGTGACCATCCGGGGACTAATTTGGGGAGCAATTCCGCAGAGGTAAGAAGTTTTATCCTTTTGAGTTTAACTTGCTGGCTCCAGCGATACACAAAGCAAAGCAACAAAATGATGCCCGTTCCCAAGTACAAAATTTTCTGGTCCGCAAAAAGATTCATGGTATACGAAGAAAAATTGTTCGAGAGAACAAAATTTCTAAAAAGAGCAACAGGATGCCCAGTCCGAGAGGCCATTGAAAAAGTTCTTCGAATAAGGCGTTTATATTTAATTCGACCTCTGTTTTTTCAAGGCGGTCAATGTCTTCATAAATTGATGCAAGTTCACTTTTGTTAGTAGCTTCGTAAAAGCGGGCGTCTGTCTTTGCGGATATCTTTTGAAGAATTTCTTTATCCACAGGGTAATTGGCAACTTGTACGACAGGTTTTCCATTCGTATATCTCATTAGATCGCGATTTCTTTGGTCGAATAAGTATGTCCGCGTTCGACTCGCACTCCCTATTGCAATTGTGTAAATGCTGATATTATCATTTTTGGCACCCTCTGCATAAATTAATGGACTGTGAGGGGGAGGAGGTTCGTCTTTTCCATCAGTTAATAAAATTAAAACTTTTGATTTTGATTTGAGGGTACGAAGTCGGTTGATACCTTCTGCTAATGCCGACCCAATGTTAGTACCCGTTTGATGAGTTAAACCAACTCTCAAGCGGTCGATATTTTTTTGTAAATGTTCACTATCTAATGTGAGAGCACTGACAAGGTACGGATTAACCGAAAATGCGACTATCCCAATTCGATCGTGTTTTCTTTTTGAAACAAAATCTTTAATTACTTCTTTGACTACATCTAATCGTGTTACTTCATTTTGCTGATCTTCACTCATGTCTAATGCAAGCATGGACGCGGAAAGGTCGATCGCTAGAACAATATCAACTCCACTAGATACAAGCGAACTTGTACTCTTATCAAATTGGGGGCGTGAAAGAGTAAGGGCGATGCAAGAGAGGCATCCGATTCTCAGAAACTTACTGATTGCTTGGGAGTAATCAGAACTTTGGGGTCCGCTTGCCTTAATTTTAGAAAGTGAAGCAAAAAGTAATGAGGAGCTTTTCTGCCTTGTTTTGATTTGAGCCCAGTAAACTAATGGAATTAATAGTAGCAACAAAAGCCAAACAGGCTCGGCTAATTTAATTTTTTCCCACTCCTCCAAATATTCCATTTAATTTATGATTTTGGAGAGGGGGCGATATTTTCTTCCTCTTGTAGTTTTGCGTGAGTGTCTTTCACAAAGTGCAAAGCCGTATCAAGAAGAAGTTTCATTTGGCCATCATCAGTTTTTACTTTTGAGTATTTAATCTGGTCGCCTTGATCGATAAATTCTTGGAGGATTTTATCGTATCGGTTTCTAAAAAAAGCATGAGATGCAATCTCTTTCATGAATTCTTCACCAGTTAATTCCATTGCTGGAACTTTAAAAACTCGTTCCACATAAATCCTTAAAATTTCTGAAAGTCGAAATACAAAAGGCTTTGCACTAAGAGGCGGTTTTTGAGATTGTAGAGTCTCAATTCCTTCCAGTGCCTCCTCATAGGGGTCAATCGGTTCAGCCACTGCTTCGGTAATTTCAATTTTTTTCTTTTTTCTCAAAGCAATAAAAATAAGTGCCAATACGAGGATTAAAAGAAAGGTAGTTACAATTAAAAATAAGTTCTCTTTCACTAACTGACTAACTGTCTTGAAAATTGGAATGGGTGTATCTTTTTCACGGTTTTGGTCTAGTAAATAACCTTTACTTAAAAGAAGATAAAAAAAACTCATAATCATCTCCCCCTTCTATTGACCCGAGTATGAAAAAATTCTTTTAGTG
>Ga0115003_10004954_pt1 | contig 10133 bp, 10 predicted proteins | sample ArcticOcean_MG_C_7_FD_88736 | JGI IMG/M metagenome (GOLD analysis project Ga0115003, IMG submission 88736) | Marine microbial communities from western Arctic Ocean - ArcticOcean_MG_CB11_88 | ecosystem: Environmental > Aquatic > Marine > Oceanic | place: Arctic Ocean: Canada Basin | collected... | reverse complement strand
TTATATATATAATAATAATTATCTTCTTTTGTTAAAAATGATTTCATATAATAATAATTATTTTCTTTTGTTAAAAATGATTTCATATAATAATAATTATTTTCTTTTGTTAAAAATGATTTATGCCAAATAAGGAGGTTTTGGATGATTAAGTTTATTATTTGCAGAATTACCAAACATTTTATCAGTTTCCCAATCAATTGTATAAGGTTTTACTGGTTCTAAATTTCCTTCTGCTATTTTTTCCATTGGACTTGTTCCATCATAATAAAATTTACCATCATCAACATAAACAATGCCATCGACACTATCACCAATACGAACTCTTTTCTTTTTCTTTTTCTTTTTCTTTTTCGTTGGGCAATCGCAATTTTTATCAGTGTATTCTGCAATTTTTCTCTGAGCCTTAATAGCTTCATTATTTAATGCCTGTTCTGCATCTGAAAATAATCCTTTAATTTTATCTCCTACAATGGATGATTCATCTGACATATAAAATGAATTAAATTTAACTACAACATAAACAATATACAATATTAATACAGCGAACATTGCTGAAAAACCACTTGCATTGCTCATACCATTCATTGTCATCATTGTATAAACAATAACGCAAATAATTAATGGAATATAAATTTTTCTAAGTATTGTAATTCTTTTATCATTAACACTAGCTTGTTCTTGGTTAATTTGAATTAATCTATCTCGCGTGCTAATTTTATCAGAAATTGTATCTAATTTATTCAATTGTTGTTCTAATTCGTTCTTTTTATTTTCATCATATAATCCATAATTTTTTAATGCATTAACACCTACATTATATGTTTCTGTTTGAACATTGAATTCTTGTCCCAATGAACTAATTAAATTATTTAAATTACTTTTGATTTTTAATGAAGCTCCGGATGATACCTGAGTTTTTAATCTATTCATAAAATTTGGGTCATTCTTTAATAACATTTCTTTCATTTTGAGATATTCATCTTGACTATTTTTAGATATTTCATCAAATAAATTTGCCAATGTTTTAATATATTGTTTAACTTTTAATGCTTTATTTGCAACCAATTGTTTATCTAAATCGTGCCACGTTCCATTATTTAATGCATCCCCTATTTGAATAACAGAATTTGGATTAATTGCTGACATAACTGTTCCTAATAATCCACTTGATTTTTGTCCTTTTAGTTTTGCTTTTAATGTAATAAAATATTTTGTTAATTCAGTTGTAAAATTATTAATTGCATTTAAACCAACATCTTGTTTTAATTTATTTGCTAATGTAATAGATTTTTTTAATTCAGCCTCTATTTTTGGGTCAAATGTTGATGCAATGGTTGATGCTGTTATCCATATTGGTTCTGTTCTAACCCATTTATCAAATCCTTTATTTGCATTTGCATTAATACCATCCATTGTATTTTTAAGTTTTGTTTTTACTTTATTTTCATTTCCTAAAAAATATCCCGCATAATCTGTTTTTCCAATAGTCATAGATTTTCCAGTTGCATAATTAATCATCATTGGATCATTTGAACCCTTTTCGGGAACATCTCCAAAGGGTACAATTTTACAATTAACTGTTTTTAATCCTCCATAAGTTTGACCAGAATCTTTCATCATTGCCATTACACCATCTCCTGATTTTTGTTGTAATCCTTGATTATAACATTGAAGGGGGGTGAGTACACTACCACCATCGGTTTTAAAATAACCCATTGGTTGCATTTTCCCTAACGCGTCTAATCCATTACCTTTATCAGAATAACCAATATATTTATTTCTCTTATCCAAATCAGAACATTTTAATACTCCACTTTTATTTCCATCAGATGCACAAACATTGCATGAATCAAAATTAGAATAATCGCCTTTACAAATTGGTCCTGCTGACGAATAATCACAAACTTTTTTTTTCTGTTGTTGAGATTTTAATAAATCAAAAGTTCCAGTTGGTTGATTTTTTGTTAAAAATTTTCCAAAACTATTATCATATTCATATTTATATCCATACTTAGAATAATCATTTATATATATTGATTTTTGAGAACAGGTTTGTTTGACATCATTGTTACAATCTGATAATGATTTATACATTTTTTCACTAGTTGGATTTTTTGAGGGATCTTTTCTTTTTTGACATTCAAAATTTGTATAAGAATATGGCTGTGCTGTATTTTGTGCCTCTTGTGCTATTTTTTTAACATTATTAAGACCATTATCTAAAAGATTATTTACACTATGTTCTGGGGCTGATTTTGCATTTCCCATATTATATAATAACATGGGATATTTTTTATAATTATAATAAATGTTAACTCTACATTTTTTTAAATTATTTGCATTCTGATGCACTTATTAAAGATTTAGATTGGAATGAATATCCCGGTAAATGATCACATGGAATTGTACTCTTAACCATATCTGACCCTAAATGGTCATTACCATGATCTTCTCCCCCATCCCACTTACAAGTATTACATGTTACCTTTCTTTTTAACTCTTTATTTAGCGCATTAGGGTCTTTTAATGTTTTATAATCAACTATTCCTGCATATGCACCCTTTGGTTTATTATCATATCTTGATGCACGTTCAATACTTTCTTTCTCAATTTTAACATCTGATGGATTTGGTCCTAAAAAGTTATATCCAAGGGTCGATGGAATATCTCCTACTATATCAGTTGGAAATGATGAATTATAATCGGGATTTGTACTGGAAACATTTGTTAAATGACTTTCTGGTCCCTTATGATGATGGTTTTTTTTTTTACATTCTTTTGGACACTTGTATACCGATGGTGATAATAAGTTGAGTGCAACAGCTTTTACCATACCCCTACCGGTTGCTTCTGCCATTTTATCAAATGTTTTAACTGAATCTTTTAATGTTTTCTTAAATATTGTTACTCCAATATAAATTAATGTCAATATAACTACAATGGCACATCCATATACAAGAATATTTTTATTACCACTTATTGAATAAATAATAAAAATTAGAATAATAAATACGAGTGCGGACATCATTATTTTTAAAATTTTTGTCATTTTACTATATTTTGATGCATGTTCATTATTCATGTTAATAATTGTATCTTGTGTTGAAATTTTACTATTTAATTCATTAATTTGATCATATTTTTTGAAAAAATCTTCATCATAACCTTCTGACAAAGAATCATTAATTTTATTTGATAAATTCATAATATTTTTTTTTTCTTTTAAAAATATCAATTTATTATCCATTTTAGTTTGAACACCATTAAGTGTATCTTGTGCTGAATTTTTGTATTGTTGTTGCAAAACATTAAGAGTTGCATCTTTCTCACCCTTAACTGCATTTTGACCATTTTGATAAATATTTACATTATCTAATATTTGGTGATATGTTTGTACAGCCTTCTGTTTATCTGTTTGGATATTCATTATATTATATTATAATATAATAAATAATTAGTTGTTCATTCTTGCTCCCCTTTTACTGTAATAAAAGTATGCACTAAATAATAGTAATAATATTAAACATACTATCGAAATATAAGTATATATTACTTTTCTTTTATAAACATTTTTTTCGATACTGAGTTGTAACATTCTTTCTCTTGAACTCAATAATTTTTGTTTATTTCCAATATCATTCTGTTGCTGATGTTGTCGCTGCATTTTAAGTTCTAAATCCCCTCCTGTTGCTTTAAGTTCATTTTCAAGCGTCTGAATTTTTTGATGAGTATTTTGAATTCCTTTAATTAAACTATTTGTTTCAGATGTCATATCTTGAATACTTGCATCTAATGATGACCCCAATTGACTTAATTGTTGAGATTGTGATACTGATGATGATGAACTTGGTGAAAGTGTATTTCTATACATTGTTAGCATACTCAATAATTGTTTAATATTATTTGTTGTTTTTGTTAACTCTTTCATTTCCTGATCTTTTTGCGCGGGTTTCATTGACATTATTATAGATGCTTTTTGACTCAATGATTGTTTAACTGAACCAATTAAATCTTGGACTTGACTTTCCAATTTCTTAATTTCATTTAAATTAACAGGCTGACTCATTATATATTATATAAAAATATATAAAATTGATTTATTATTATATAATATATAACAATTAATTAATAAATGAATGAAAAAAATAAAAAAATAATTGACTGTTTTAAACTATTATCAAAACATTATGAATGTAATGGTTTAAAGTGGAAAAAAAGAGCAATAGATAAAGCAATAAAAATACTTAATAAATATAATGATGTTATCATATCGGGTGCACACGCAAAACAATTAGATAATATTGGAGAAGGTATTGCAAAAAGAATTGACGAAATAATTCAAACAAACACTCTTGTTGAATTAAAAACAATTGAAACAAAAGAAAGTTTGGCATTACATGATTTTTGTAGAATTACAGGGGTTGGTCCGTCAAAGGCAAATAAATGGATTAATGATGATAAATTATATTCAATTGACGATCTTAAAAATGCAATTGCCAATGATAAAATAAAAGTAACGCATCACATTGAAATTGGATTAAAATATCTAAATGATTTTGAACAAAAAATCCCACGACCTAAAATTGAACTATTTGAAATCCTATTAAAAAAGACTATTAAATCTTTTAAGGATAAAAATATTATGTTTGAAATTTGTGGGTCTTATCGCAGAGGGCTTAAATCATCTGGGGATGTTGATATACTATTATCACACCAACATGATAAAAACTATTTGAAAAAATTAGTTACAAGATTAACTAATATTGGTTGTATTATTGATAATCTAACATCATTGGGAGACAAAAAATATATGGGTGTCTACATGATAGATAAAATTGCAAGAAGAATTGATATTAGATTTATTGAAAGAAAAAGTTATTATACTGCTATGTTATATTTCACTGGTTCAAAAGACTTTAATATTAAAATGAGAAATATTGCATTAAAAAAGGGATATTCTCTGAGTGAATATCATTTAAGAAATGTGGAAACTAGTGAAGATATTTTTCTGAATTCAGAAAAAGAACTTTTTGATATTTTGAAGAAAAAATATGTTAAACCCACAGAAAGAATTCCATAATTATTTCCTATTATAAATTATTAAACTAATAAAAAGAACAATTGTTATACCAATATAAATATTTTTATTGTTAATTTCATTGCCAAATTGTTCAATAATAGGAAGACCATCAATATATCTTTTGGGATGAGCATATGTTTTATATTTATTATCCAATGTTAATTCATAATTGGGATACGGATAAAAAGGACTATTTGTTATAACAATATCTTTGCTCGGTGTTTCTTGAACTGGGAATTCAACAGTATAATCCAATCTTTTAATTGCTTCTGTCATTGAAAATTGGTTTCCCCTAACATAATTTGCATTATTAATTTGCCCCTGAACAATACCAGAAATTCCATTTTGTGTAGATAAAAAATATTTATTATAAATTTTATTATATGGTTCTTTACGTGCCATATAATTAACAGGATCTGCTGCCAACTGATTGCGTGGCGGTGGTGGAAGATAATTATTTGTATCTAATTTTGTTTTATATTCACTTGATGTTGGAGCAGATGCATAACTTAATAAATCCCCTCTTACACCGTCTTCATATTGTAAACGAGGTTCATTGTAACTTTTTGGAACTGGTGACGAAATATATTCTTTGAATAGTTTAATTTTACTTGTTAAAATACTCATTTATAATAATTAGAAATATTTTATTTAACGCATCGGTAAGATAATATAATACCGGAGTTTTTGCTTGGTCTAGTAATTCTAAATATGTTTCCCGACTTAGCTGCATAATATTTAACTAATGGGTCTGATAATAAAATTCTTGGTAGTTTTAACTTTGTTGTATTATATACTTCCAATAATTCATCTTCTTCCTCTGTACTAATAATTTCAACTTTTGGAATCAGATAATGTTTCGTAATATTAAAGACAAGACTTTTTAATACAAATGATTCGCATTGTTTCATTCGCACAATATCTTTTGAAAGTGTTTGATTTAGTTTATCTTTTGTTACAAAAATAATATGTAAATCATCTCCATATTCTTTCTTTAATTTATTGAGAGTTGATGTAAAATCTTTCTTCGCAAAACTTTTAACTAATGTATGAAAATATACATAAATTTTTTCATTATTTGTCTCCAAATAAATATATAAATTGTTCGACTCATAAAGTATTTCAAATTGAGAATAAGTTAATGTCAAATTCTCAGGAAGCAAATTACCTCTATCTGTTAGCATCTCTAATACAGTTTTGTATGCTTTAAAAAAGTTTTTTTTTTCTACTATGTCCATGATAATTATAATATATAATTATTATTTTAAATATAAAATAATATCAATTTTAATATGATTTATAAAAATTGATTATATATTGATATTATCATAAATATATCAAAATAATAATTATTAAAACACAAGAAAAGTTTAAAATTAGAATGTTAGATGACACGCTTACTGCTGTCAAAAATGACATTCTAAATGATAGATTATCGTTGCCTTATAGCTTCGATCAAAAAATAGATTCATCATCTTTTATCAGACATACATTTGATAATATGGAAGGTGATAATGTGACCCTTACATCTGAAAAAATACTATATGACGAAGAGTCGTGTTCTAAATTTAATGAATATACTGATATTTCTGACGATTTTCAACATGAAATTATTGAACAATTGAAAAATGGAAAATTAAAATCTCCATTTATCGCAGAAACAAGAATGAACACTAATGGAATAAAAAAAGAAATTACTTTTTCTTTAAATGACGATGGAACTGTTCTCATAGAAACTCGTTCATTCAAAACATCAACAATTTCATATAAGCTTAAAAAAGAAAAAATGTCAAGAATTGAATCAAGGAGGGGTATGAAGAAATTTGGCCTTGGAAAAGAAAAAAATAATAGTGTAGTTACCATGGTATCAACAGAAGATGTTTACATAACAACGCCAGACGGGGTTCGAATTGGAGAATATAATATTAAAATTCCCAAAAAGAAAAAGGACAGTGGTAGAGATGCAAGTACATTATCATTTGCAGATATGTTTAAAAACCCATATAAACCCAAGATTAAAAACGAAAATGAACCAGGTAATAAGTTTGTTTTCAAAAAGAAAGAGAGGAAAAATTCAATTCTTGTTCGTAATTTACCCCAAGATATTGAAGAGGATGAAGTCCGAGATATATTTAAAGAATATGGTAGAATTAGGAATGTTAAAGTTCTTAAATATTATGCTGAAACAAAGGCATTTGTCAATTATTATTTGGAAAATGAAGCTGAATCAGCAATTGAACACATGAATGGTCACAGGATGAATCATGTTGTTTTAGCGGTAGATTTTAGCAGACCAAAAAGATAATCACATTTATATTATATTTAAAAAAATGATATTAAATTATAAATAAATAACATAGATGTTTTATAAATGATTAAAATTAAAAATAAACAATTTTTCAATTGCGAACAACTTGCAATTAAACATATATTGGGTAATAGTACCCCATCATGTAATTCAACAAGCAATTCAATTACCTCTTTGAAATATTTGTATTTTAGGAAACACTATATTCTTACAAAAACAGATAAGTGTTTTGAACAATATGATAACACAGTTAACATGAAAAACAAAGAGTTAGATTCCGTATACGAGGTTACGTATGAAAAAAACAATTTAAAAGAAACATTTGAAGATTTTATTAAATCTTTACAAAAAAATCAATATCATTATTATAATGAAGTTGATGGTGAAATAAAGTCTTATATTGATATTGAATTTTTTAATGTGAATGATTATGGTCCAGGAGATATTATTAATGTTAAAACAAAAAATGGTATTCGAAGATTCATTATTAATATGAAAAGAGACAATTATGATGATATTACAGATTCTGATTCAATTCCATATAAATATTGCCAGATTTATGGATATCAAAGATATTTAGATACAGATCTCCAATTAGAATTAGATGAAATTGAACTCCAATTTTTATATCAGAATGATATTATTGTGTACAGTAATTTAGATGAAACTACGTATGGAACATTAAAAAAGGTTAAGAATTCGTATTTTATATTCAATAAACATGAAAAATGGCAAAGAATTACTATTATTCCTAATTCATATGGAAGAGAAGTGGGATTTAAATATTATGAAAATATTATTAAAGATAACAATTGGGATATTCAAATTTTGGTATCTCCGCTGGAATACATGAACCTCCAAACATTAGAAATTATTAAAATGGCGTAACCATAAAAAAATGATACTTATAATATTAAAATCATATCTAATTAATTACAGATGACATCATTATTAAATGGAGTATCAAGTTCTTTACCCACGGGAAAAGGACAATTAGATTCTGTTATGACAGACAAATTAGAATATGAGGTTGACGGTTATGCTCAGAGAAACGACAAAGGTCAAGATTCTGTTTTACCGGGACAAAATTCAATAGTTGGTTATGACGGACATTGTACCAACAAAGTGATTAATATGATAAAAAAATTTATACTTGGTTGTAGTCCGGATGAACCCAGTTTTACTTATAGATTAATAGAAAAATTGAAGAGTATGGATACATGGGGAAGTGGTGCAACTTATACTCGAATGGAAGTTACTAGAGTTGGTGATCTTCATGTCGAGTGGAGTGGCGACTCAATTATTCTCGTCATTGACAGTTCGGATAAGATTATCTGGTCAAACGAAGACAGGATAAGTACATACGGCAATTATGTAAAAAGAATTGAGAATGGAACTATTAAGCCCATAGGATGTAAGACAGAAGGTCTGTTTACACTAGATCCCCGTGGAAAAAATGATGATGGAACATTTTTAATGGCACAAGTACCAGGAGCATACTTTTACATTCCTCCAGAAAAAGGAAAAAAGCCCGATTTTGGTGCTATTGCGATGTATGAGTGTTTGGGACATAATGGAAAGATGAAAGTCGAAGAAGATGTCATTCAGGGTTTTGTTGAAAAAGAGATGACCGCAGTAGCATACTCAGATGGAGTTAGCGATGTTTTTAATCCTCATTTAGAACCAGAAATGATTAAAAGATTAATGACTGAACCACTTAATGAACTTGTTGGGCATTTTACAGAGCGTTGGCACATGCCTCATTTTGGTGTTGGCGGGCCAATCGAGGGTATCAACTTTCCGGATGGACCTGCCCAAGGAGGCAAGGCAGATGATATTTTCATCACGCGTATTCGTCCACGCAATGAACGTGTCACGTGCAAGGAAACAAGTGAAGACAAAAATAAAGACACAAGTGAATGTGTGTGCAAAGCGTGTCGTAATTAAAACACACGAATATAGATTATAATAAAATATACTAATTATATGGATTTTTACAAATAAATGTAAAACTATCTTTGTATCGAATCCCTTGAAAGAATAATCCTAATGAAAATCCTATTACAATATCCGGAATATAAAAAAATACACTAACTATACAAATACTAATATACAAAACCCAGTGATGCAAATGTAATGCATTTTCCTTATTATAAGGCATAATAACCGTGCCTTTATACATAATGGGGTATATTGTAATATTTATTTTAGGTTCACCCCCTTCCTTATCAGGAAGGATATAATAAGAGTAAATTGACGAAATAAGTAATCCATAAATAATTAACAACATATTATATAATCATACAAGAGTTTATTATAATTATTAACTAATATTTAACAGTAATTATTTGCTCATCTTTATTAATAATGAACGAAATATTATTACTTTTTTTAGTTACAGACATATGATCATTTTCATAGCTATGTTTGATAACACTTAAAACATCATCAGATGTAAGACCATGATTGCCATTTAATATTGGTTTTAAAATCCTCGTATCAATGCTATGTGTTTTATATCTATGGCATCTAACACATAGTGCGTGAAAATTAGATTTATCATCTTTTCCTCCATATTGGTGTGGTATAATATGGTCAATATCAAATGAAGGGTCTAATAAAGAATTGCATAAATTACATTTCCATTTCTGTGAAAATGCAATTGTTCTTTTGGTATATTCTGTTATATTTGTTTTTTTAGGAACATTTTTTGTATCAGAATCACTGCGTTTCCTTTTTTTT
>Ga0115003_10004953_pt1 | contig 10134 bp, 6 predicted proteins | sample ArcticOcean_MG_C_7_FD_88736 | JGI IMG/M metagenome (GOLD analysis project Ga0115003, IMG submission 88736) | Marine microbial communities from western Arctic Ocean - ArcticOcean_MG_CB11_88 | ecosystem: Environmental > Aquatic > Marine > Oceanic | place: Arctic Ocean: Canada Basin | collected... | reverse complement strand
CAGTGTTATGGACGAGGGGCCACAGTGTTATGGACGAGGGGCTAAAGCGTCTCCGCCATCAGCTGATTCACGAGCTCCGCAAAGCCCACCGGATCATCCAACTGCCCGCCTTCTGCCAGAATCGCCTGGCCTAACAAAAGTTTCGTGGAGTCCTTGATTCGCGCATCAGTCGGGTTCGCTTCGAACCTCTTACCGAGCGCGGTCACGACAGCGTGGTCGGGATTCAGCTCCAGAATCGGCTTCCGCTCGGGAATCTCCTGCCCTGCCTGGCGAAGCATCGCCTCGAGCTGCGGAGAGAGGTCGCCGTCTTCTAGCACCAGGCAAGAAGCGGAACTCTTGAGACGACTCGAAAGACGAACTTCCTTTACATCGTCCTCGATGGCCGACTTCATGGCTCCGAGCAAATTCGCGAAGTCTTCTTCTTTCTTCTCGAGATCTTCCTTTGCCTTTTCCTTGTCTTCATCTGAGCCCAGTTCAACTTCGCCGTGCCCGACGCTCTTGAAGGGAAGCTCCTTAAAGTCGATGGGGCCTTGACCTACCCAGACTTCGTCGACGGCGTCGGTCAGGAAGAGAACTTCGATACCCTTCTCCTTGAAGGCTTCTAGATGCGGTGATCGACGAAGAACCTCGAGTTTCGGGCCAGCTATGTAATAAATTGAGTCCTGATCCTCGGGCATCCGTTCCTTGTACTCGGCGAGCGACGTTAGGCTCGTCTCATCCGAAGTAGAGGGTGCGAGCAAGAGGTCGAGGATGCGATCCTTCTTCTCTTCAAAGTCGAGGAGACCTTCCTTAATAACGGGCCCAAACTCGGCCCAAAAAAGTCGGTACGCGTCCGTGTCATCCTTGGACAGCTTTTTGAGGCTATCGGCGACCTTCTTGACCAAGTGCTTCCGAATCGCCTGAATCTGTCGGTCCTGCTGAAGCATCTCACGCGAGACGTTGAGCGACAGATCTTCTGCATCAACGACGCCGCGCACGAAGCGCAGCCATTCAGGCAACAGCTCGCGGCATTCATCCATAATGAAGACGCGACGTACGTAGAGCTGCACGCCATTTTGCAGGCGCTCGCGATGATAAAGATCGAAGGGCGCTTTGCTCGGGATATAGAGAAGCGCGCGTGCTTCGAAAGTGCCCTCAATCGAGGTACTCACCCGGAGCAAAGGCTCCTGGAAATCGTGAGTAATGTGCTTGTAGAATTCGTCGAATTCCGAATCTTCGACTTCACTCTCGGGTCGCGTCCAGATCGCTTTCATCGAGTTAAGCGGTTCTTCGACTTCGCGCTCCGTCGGTCCCGAAGGCGTGACGTCGATGACTTCGTCTTCGCCCTCGACGGGCGGTGGCGCAACCGCTTCTTCAATGATCGTGAGCTTCACGGGGTACCCGACGAAATCGGAGTACTTCTTGACGACGTTTTTAACGATCCACTCGTCGCAGAAATCGGAGACCCCGGCATCGCCGTCCACCGGCTTAAGCGTGAGCTTGATCGTCGTGCCAGCTTCGTCGCGTTCGCCGTCGCCGAGCGCGTATTCGCCCGCTCCGTGCGAAGTCCATCGCGACGCCTTGTCTTCGCCAATCCGCCGGCTCACCACCTCGACTTCGTCGGCGACCATAAAGCTCGCGTAGAAGCCGACGCCAAACTGACCGATCAGATCGGGGGCTTCATCTTTTCCGCCATCCGTCTTCTTCAAGAACTCGAGCGTGCCCGAGCGAGCGATCGTTCCCAGATGCTCGACGAGATCTTCCTTCGTCATACCGATCCCGTTGTCCGAGATCGTGAGCGTCCGGTCGATCCGGTTCGCGATCAGCTCGATCGCGAGATCATCGACCGAGGCGAGCTCGGGATTCGACACCGCCTCGAATCGGCGCCGATCAAGCGCATCAGAAGCATTCGAGATCAACTCGCGGAGGAAAACCTCCTTGTTCGAGTAAAGAGAGTGGATCATCAGGTCGAGCAGCTTTTGCGTCTCAGCCTGAAAGGCGTGGGTTTCCATCGGTCGGCTCCGGATTCAAGATCGGGGGATCAATCGCTCAGCCCCAGCTTTGGGGGCGAGAAACGCGAATAATGAGCACCAAAGAGACAAATGCAACCGAGGAAAGCGAGTTAACATCCCAGCGTGCCTATCCGGCTGGGGCTTCACGACCGAATAGCCCCTGTGGGCCAGTCGCCATTCATTGAAGATCAAGAAAACATTTGAACATGCAGATAAGCTGATGATAGACTCGCTCGCTTCGAATTGAGTCTCAACAGGAGCCCATCATGTCCAGCCGTCCACCCCGCGCCGAGCGCCTCACCGAGCTCGCAGACATCCTGCGTGAGCGCATCCTCGTCCTTGATGGGGCCATGGGTTCGATGATCCAGGGATTCGGGCTCGTCGAAGACGATTTCCGTGGGACACATTTCGCGGATCATCCGAGTGAGCTGCAGGGCGACAACGAGCTGCTCTCGCTCACACGCCCGGATGTGATCCGCGAGATCCACGATGACTTCTTCGCCGCGGGCGCCGACATCATCGAGACGAATACGTTCGGCTCGAATTCGATCTCGCAATCCGATTATTCGCTTGAGCACACGGTCCGCGATCTGAATCTTGCTTCGGCAAAGATCGCTCGCGAGTCCGCGGATGCCTGGACCGCGAAGACCCCGGACAAGCCTCGCTATGTCGCGGGCGCCCTCGGCCCGACGCCCAAGACGCTGTCCATCTCGCCCGACGTCAACGATTCATCCAAGCGAAGCATAACATTCGAACAGTTGCAGGCAGCCTATCGGGAACAGGTCGAGGCCTTAATCGAAGGCGACGTCGACGTTCTCCTGGTCGAAACGATCTTCGACACGCTTAATGCAAAAGCAGCTCTCGTTGCCATCGACGAGGTCTTTGAAGAGTCGGGGATCCGGCTCCCGCTCATGATCTCCGTCGCGATCACTGACGCTAGTGCCCGCACGCTCTCGGGCCAAACGATCGACGCGTTTTGGCGCTCGGTGGCGCACGCAAATCCGCTTTCCGTCGGCGTAAACTGTTCGCTCGGCGCGATAGACATGCGGCCTCATGTCGCCGAACTCGCGCAAATTGCCGACTGCTACGTCTCTAGCTACCCGAACGCAGGACTGCCTAACGCCTTTGGCGAGTACGATGAGGAACCCGACACGACGGGCAGTCTCGTAGGCGAATTCGCCACAAGCGGTCTCGTAAACATCGTCGGCGGCTGCTGCGGCACGACGCCTCCCCATATCCAGGCAATCGCTGACGCGGTCGAAGGTGTTAAGCCGCGCGAAATTCCGACGCACGCAGAGAGAGTCACGTTCTATTCCGGCCTTGAGACGCTCGCCATAAGGTCCGATTCGAATTTCCAAATGATCGGCGAACGCACTAACGTGACGGGCTCGGCCAAGTTCCGGAAGCTCATCGAAGCAGACGACTACGAGAGGGCACTCGAAGTCGCCCTCGACCAGGTCCGCGGCGGCGCGAACCTGCTCGACGTCAACATGGACGAAGGCATGCTCGATAGTGAAGCGGCCATGACGCGCTTCCTTAATATGATTGCGACAGAGCCCGAGATTTCGCGCATCCCGATCATGATCGACAGCTCGAAGTGGACCGTGCTCGAAGCCGGGCTTCGCTGCGTCCAAGGCAAGGCGGTCGTCAACTCGATCTCGCTCAAAGAAGGCGAAGAGGATTTCTTGGCAAAGGCCAAGGTCGTGCGTCGTTTCGGGGCCGGTGTCGTCGTGATGGCCTTCGATGAAGACGGTCAGGCTGATACGACTGAACGTAAGGTTCAGATCTGCGAACGCAGCTATAAGATTCTTGTCGAACAGGCGGGCTTCCCGCCCGAGGACATCATCTTCGATCCGAATATTCTTGCGATTGCCACGGGAATAGAGGAGCACGCCGACTACGCGAAGAACTTCATCGCAGCCGCGCGCCTGATTAAGGAGAAATGCCCCGGCGTGCATATCTCGGGTGGCGTCTCGAACCTCTCCTTCTCCTTCCGCGGCAACAACCGCGTGCGCGAAGCCATCCACTCCGCCTTTCTTTACCACGCGACTCAGTCCGGCATGGACATGGGCATCGTGAATGCCGGCCAGCTCGAGATCTACGAGGACATTCCGAAAGATCTACTTGAGCACGTAGAGGACATCATCTTCAACCGCCGCGAAGACGCGACGGAACGTATGGTCGACTTTGCAGAAAACGTGAAGGGCGGCGGTAAGAAGCGCGAGATCGATCTCTCCTGGCGAGAAACAACAGTCGAGAAGCGCCTTTCCTATGCCCTCGTCCACGGAATCGTCGACTTCATTAATGAAGACACGGAAGAGGCTCGCCAGAAACTCGGCAAGCCGATCAACGTGATCGAAGGGCCCCTCATGGACGGCATGCGCGTCGTCGGCGACCTCTTCGGTGCAGGCAAGATGTTCCTGCCCCAGGTCGTCAAGAGCGCGCGCTCCATGAAAAAGGCGGTCGCCTACCTCGAGCCCTACTTGGAAGAGGAAAAAGTCGAGGGATCGACTCAGGGCAAGATCGTGATGGCCACTGTTAAGGGCGATGTCCATGACATCGGCAAGAACATCGTGGGCGTCGTGCTCGGCTGTAACAACTACGACGTCATCGACCTCGGCGTGATGGTCCCGACGGACAAGATCCTCGAGGCTGCGATCGCCGAAGGCGCACAGATGATCGGGCTGTCGGGCCTCATTACGCCTTCGCTTGATGAGATGGCTTCTGTGGCCAAGGAGATGGAGCGACGCGGGATGAATCTCCCGCTCTTGATTGGTGGCGCGACGACAAGTCGCCAGCATACCGCGGTCAAGATTGCGCCTCACTACAGCCAAGCCGTCGTACATGTCCTCGACGCTTCACGCTCAGTGAACGTGGTTTCCGACCTCTTGTCGGCCGAGCGAAGCGGCCCGCTTGCAGATGCGAACCGGGAAGAGCAGGAAAAACTCCGCGCGGTGTATGCGAACCGCAAAGAGAAGCCCCTGCTCTCGATTGGGGACGCACGCGCGAACGCCGAGAAGATCGACTTCCAGGCAAACCCGCCGGCCAAGCCGTCGTTCCTTGGACGCCGAGTCGTCGACGATGTCACCGCCGCGGATCTAGATCCCTATATCGACTGGACCTTCTTCTTCTCGACCTGGGACCTCAAGGGCAAGTACCCGAAGATTCTCAACGACCCAAAGTACGGCGAAGCCGCACGCGAACTCTTCGAGAACGGCCGCGACCTGCTCGATGAAATCATTGAAAAGAAGTGGCTCAACCCGCGCGCGGTCTACGGCTTCTGGCCCGCACGAACCAAGGGCGACGACATCATCCTTTACAGCGAGGAAGATCTCGCAAACGAAATCGCGCGCTTCCCCATGCTTAGGCAGCAGTCAGTGAACCCGGATGGCAAACCCAACCGCGCCCTCTCTGATTTCGTGGCTCCCTACGAGGCCGGCGTGGCCGACTACGTCGGCGCATTCGCTGTGACCAGTGGCATCGAAGCCAACGAAGTCGCGGCACGTTTCGAGAAGGATCACGACGACTACCACGCGATCATGGTCAAAGCGCTCGCGGATCGTCTCGCCGAAGCCTTCGCCGAATTCCTCCACGCCCGCGCGCGCAAGGATTGGGGATATGGCACGGAAGAGAATCTCGACAATGCCGCTCTAATCGCAGAGCGGTATCAGGGCATCCGCCCGGCCTTTGGCTACCCGGCCTGCCCCGATCACCTTCCGAAGGGCCCCCTCTTCGACATCTTGCAAGCACCAGAGATCGGCATGGAGCTCACGGAGACCTTCGCCATGATGCCCGCCGCAAGCGTGTCGGGGCTCTATTTTGGTCATCCGGACTCGCGCTACTTCACGGTCGGTCGGCTCGGTCGAGATCAGATCGAGGACTATGCCCAGCGCATGAATATCTCGTCGGCGGACGCGGAGAAGTGGTTGGCGTCGAATCTCGGATACTGATCTGGCACACTCTTGCGCGTATTAGCGCGGCCAACTCCTAGGCCGCGCACAGCAGGAGGGCTTTGCCTTGATCCATTCCGTTCCGAAGGTCACTCGCGCGGCCGTGCTCACGATTTCCATGACGATGACCCTTGGCGGCTGCGCCATGCTCGGACTTTCGGCAGACACCGGAACCGATGCCGCCACCGATGCCGCCACCAGGGCAGCCATCGCCAAAGCTGCGATTGGCTCGCACCGCAGCGAAAAAAACATCGCGCGCAACGTCTACCGCCATCCCGTTGAGACCCTCTCCTTCTTCGGCCTTCGCCAGGACATGACGGTCATCGAAATTCTTCCAGGCGGTCTCTGGTACACCGAGATCCTCGCTCCTGTCGTCGCCGAGCAGGGTCAGTACATCGCTGCCGGTTACGACATCGATCTCCCGGACCAGCCCGACTATCGCAAGCGCGGCCACGACCAGATGGTCGAGCGCTTTGAGGACGAAGCGGCCGTCTTCGGTAACGCCAAGACGGCAAAGATCACCGCACCCACGTCGATCGACCTCGGCGAAGACGGATCCGCGGACATGGTCCTCACGTTCCGAAGCAACCATGGCTGGATTCGCGATGGTGGCGCAGAAGCCGCATACGCAGCGTTCTTTGACGTCCTCAAACCCGGTGGCGTGCTAGGCGTCGTGCAGCATCGCGCAGGCGAAGCAACCGACACGGCCAAGTTCAATGGCTACGTGCCGACCGAGAAGGTCGTGGCGCTCGCGGTCGCGGCCGGCTTCGAGCTCGAAGCCAGCTCCGAAGTGAACGCGAACTCTAAGGACATGGCCAACTACGAAGGTGGCGTCTGGACTTTGCCGCCGTCGCTACGCAACGGCGATGAAGGCGCGGCGGAATACCTCGCTATCGGCGAGAGCGACCGCATGACGCTGCGCTTCCGCAAGTCTCTCTAGAGACCATCTAGTGATAAGCTAGAGCCGCTCGCAGCCCGATCCTTAGGCTGTCGCCGTTCTTCTGGTGCAGCGTTAGGCAACCAAGTCCCGCGCGTTCGCTCGCCACTCGGCCCTGTGGCGAGCGAGCGACCTGCGAGCTTCTATCAATCGCGCTGATCGCCGCGAATCCCGCCCCCACCCCGACTCCAAGGTGTTAGCGTCAAGGGCCCTCGTTGGAGAAGCCTTGTCCCTCAAAAACGAACCTAACGACGACGTGCCTTCGCAGACTTCGCCGACAGCGACGCCCATCGCCTGGCCCACGCTCGTGAACTTCTCCGCCCCGCTGCTTCCCATCTACGCGCTCTACATGATGCTCACCGTCGTTTACATGCAGTTCGCGACGGACGTCCTCCTCATCGCCCCCGGTATCATCGGCACGATCTTCTTTGCATCGAAGATTTGGGACGCAGTATCCGATCCTATGGTCGGTTATCTAAGCGACAAGACGAAATCGCGCTTTGGCCGACGCAAGCCCTGGATGGCGGCGTCGATCCTACCGATCGCCGCCATGGTTCTGATGCTCTGGATGCCACCGGCCTCGCTCTCCGGAAACATGCTGATCGCCTGGGCCGCCGTGTCCGTGATTGGTTTCTATACGGCATTCACTCTCTTCGTCGTTCCGCAGATGGCCTACGGCCTCGAGCTTTCTTCATCGCCTCACGAACGCGCCAGAGTATTCGGCGTACGCCAGGTCTCCCTAACCCTCGGCATGCTGACCTGCTTCGTCATAGCAACGCCTCTCATCACGGGTCATCCTGCCGCTCGCGAAAATGCCGCATGGATCGCCGCTGGTGGCGCGGCCCTGCTCGCCATCATCTGCGCGCTCACAACCTGGTGGCTTCCTCCGCAACGACATGCGCACACGAGCCGCGGCGCGGCAAGCCCGATCGCCGCAGTTCGCGATGTCATCAAAAATCCGCACGCTCGCCTACTGCTCTTCGTCTATTTCATCGAGGTCTTTGGCATCGGCGCGACCAGCGCCATGACGCCCTTCCTGCTTATCTACGTCACGAAGGCCGCGAGCTATGTAGGGCTCGTGTTTCTCTTTTACACAGCACCCGCCCTGCTCTCGATCCCTTTTTGGATTTGGATGGGAAATCGGTACGAGCGACACGTGCTCTGGCGTTATGCCATGGGCCTTCAAGCGCTTGGCTATGGCACGATGATCTTTCAGGACGAAGGACGCTTGTATCTGATGATCGTGAGTTCTTTGATCAATGGCTTCGCGACCGCTTGTGGCCAGACCCTCGGCTACTCAATCAAGGGCGACGTCATCGACTATGACGAATACAAAACAGGTGAGCGCAAAGAGGGTTCGTACCTCGCTGCCTGGAGCCTCGCCGCCAAATTCGGAACGGGCCTCATGATCGCGATATCGGGTTGGGCGCTTCAGTTCTCCGGGTTCGTACCGAACGAAGAGCAGAGTGAAGTCGTGAAGTGGACGATCAAGGGGATGATCGGCGGCGCGCCACTCATTTGCATCCTGATCGGCATGGTCGCTTTTTCACGCTTCTCACTCGACGGCGCAGAAGCCGATCGCATTCGCGCCGAAATCGCACGCCGTCACAAAGACGGCAACACGACTCCAAATCAGATTTCTGCCGTATAAGGTGGCGCCGGATCGTATTCCATGATCTTTTGCGTGAGCCTCGCGTGTGGCGGGCCGTAGAGCTCGCCCACGAGCCAGAGCGCCATCTCGATCCCTGCGGAAACGCCTGCCGCCGTCAGCAAATTCCCGTCACGCACATAACGAACGTTCTCGAGTACTTCCGTCTCTTCGCCCGGACCTCAAGCTTCCCGGGTAAAGCGCTCGCGATAGGCCGCGGGCCCGACACCGAGTTGGCGCAAGAAAGCGCGGCGCATCGTCTCGGCCGTGCCGAAGCCCACGTCATTCGCCACGCGCTCAATCCCGGTCGCCGAATCCTCCAAGCTACGCCGGGCGGCGTCGACGCGAACACGCTCGACGAATCGCGCCGGGGATCGGCCCACCTGCTTCGTGAACACGCGGGAGAAATGTCGCGGGCTCATCGTCATCCGCTCCGCCAAGGCCTCCACCGTATGCGCCGCATCGGGATGCTCGATGATCCAAGCCTGCAGGTCGCGAAGTGGATCTCGCTCGGCCATCTGCCCGGCGAGCTGTGCAGAAAATTGTGATTGGCCACCGGGGCGCTTCAAGAAGAAGACCATTTGCCGGGAGACTTCGAGGGCGAGGTCACGTCCGTAGTCGTCTTCAATCAAAGCCAGCGCGAGATCCATTCCCGCCGTCACGCCGGCCGAGGTCCAGACATCCCCGTCGCGCACATAGATTGAATCGGGATCGACTTCGACCTCGGGAAAGAGCTGCGCGAAGCCTTCAACGCTTTGCCAATGGGTCGTCGCGCGACGCCCATCGAGAAGTCCGGCCGCAGCAAGAACGAAAGCGCCGGTGCAGACCGACGTGGTCCGCCGCGCGCGAGCCGAGGCGCGCCTGGTACATTCTAGGACTCGGGGGTCGACGAAAGCCTGCGCTGCCCCTCGACCGCCCGCGACCATCAAGGTGTCGATCTCCGCCGGCAGATCCTCGTACGCGAGATCCACCGAGAGCGAGATCCCCGAAGAGCCGCGGACCAAGCCCGGCTCGGATCCCGCGATCCGCAGGATGTACCCGCCCGGATCGCCGCGCTCTTCGAGCGCTTCGGTCGCTGCGGCGAAGACCTCGAGAGGCCCAACTACATCCAAATTCTGGATGCCCGGGTAGACCATCATCAGAATCGGGCGACGGGAGGAGTTGACGGGATCAGCCATGCGGGCAGGATGCCAGGATACCAATCCGTCCTCAATGACAAATTACCCTCTCTTTAAGACATACTTTTATTGCTAAAAATCCCCCCGGGTCCGATTTGGATAGAATTCACTGATCCAAGCGATCGAAAACAGCGCCCACGAATCGGCCTGGCGTCATGAAGCCGCCGCCGAATTCCGCATCAAACGACTTGCTCGGACGGGCCCGAATGACATCCCGCCGTTCGAGTCCCAACTCCTTCATCTTGCGAACGCGGTCGCAAAATGAGATCAGCATTTCGCGCAGCTTCCTAAGATCCGCGGGCTGCGAAAGCGGACGATCGAATCCCCATCAGTATGCGCGGGCGGAACTTGACGGATCTCGATCGTCTGTCCATTCAAATGCAGCGTCAGCCCATCCTCGAAAGTCACGACGGGTCAGGCTTCTTTCGCT
>Ga0115003_10004951_pt1 | contig 10136 bp, 15 predicted proteins | sample ArcticOcean_MG_C_7_FD_88736 | JGI IMG/M metagenome (GOLD analysis project Ga0115003, IMG submission 88736) | Marine microbial communities from western Arctic Ocean - ArcticOcean_MG_CB11_88 | ecosystem: Environmental > Aquatic > Marine > Oceanic | place: Arctic Ocean: Canada Basin | collected... | reverse complement strand
GAGGCTTATATAGCGGCTCATGCCGCATTTATGCAAAATCCGATGGTTCAGCAAAACCCTGTGGCGGCTCAAGCGATTGGCGCGAATATCCAAGAACATCAGTCTATGCTTTATAGACAGCAAATAGAGCAAGCGATGGGTCAGCCACTACCTAGTTTGGAAGATGGTCAAATGCCTCCTGAGTTAATGAACCAAATTGCTATGATGGCGGCACAGGCAACACAGCAAGTTACGGGTCAAGCGCAAGCGATGGCACAAGCTCAAGCAGCAGCACAGCAAGACCCACAACGTCAGATGTTCGAAGCACAACTTCAGCATGAACAAGCTCAGTTAGCACAAAAAGCAGAAGATGATGCGAGAGATGCAGAACTTGCGGCAATGAAGGCTCAACTAGACGCACAGGTCAAGCGTGAGAAGATAGATGCTGATTTAAGAGTACAGGATACTAAGTCGGCAATAGAGCTACAGGCGCTTGAGCAAAAAGCAAAAGCGTCTTCAGAAAAGAACTACACTGAACTAGTTAAAACAGTTCGGGAAAGTAGAACCCCTAACGGAGAAAAATAATGCGCGAGTATTACGACAAAATGAAGAGTTTCCCATCACCCTCTAAGCAGTCTAACCGATCGGCGCCGAGTAAGTCATCTATGACGGATACCACTCGAACAGAGTCTGTTACTGCAGGGGTTTGTTTAGACACTCCTGAAAAAGCAAAAGTTAGGGGAGCAAACGGGCAAACTAAAGGACTTCTTTGGTATAGATCAGTTTCATAAATGGACTATATCTTAGCTACGGAGCATTTGCTCCGTAAATATCGTGAGAGAAAAGAAGCTCTTACGCACACGCTGGCATCCGGAAGTATTGAGGACTTTCCACAATATCAAAGGATAGTTGGTGAAATCGCAGGTTTGAGTTTCTGTGAACAGGAGATCCAAACCCTACATTCTAATATGGAGAATGCAAATGACTGATACAGTCGAAAAAAGCAAACACGTTCCGGACCGAGTATTGCCGTTTTTTGGAAGTGATGCCGCTCCCCCGAAAGCACCTGAAAATGTAATAACCCCTGAGAACTTGAGTTCTCATGCAGAATCGTTGCCCCGTCCGACAGGGTATCGTATTTTAATATTACCCTTCACGCACTCCGCTGTAACTAAAGGTGGTATCCACTTATCTAAATCAACTGTTGACAAAGAAAAACTTTCAACTGTTGTGGGATATGTTGTTTCGGTAGGACCTGATGCGTACAGTGACCCACATAAGTTCCCTGAGGGAGCTTGGTGTAAGGAAGGCGATTGGGTAATCTTCGGCCGATATGCTGGTGCTCGTTTTCAAATAGAAGGTGGCGATATGCGTCTTTTAAATGATGATGAGATTTTAGCTTGTATCGATAATCCCGAAGCAATTTTATCATAACACTCTTGAGGAATACTCATGCAAAATGAAGATATTGAACTAGTTCTTCCCGAAGGGGAAGTTGATATACACGCAGCAGACGTTGATGATTCAATTAAAGGGGAAGTTACCTTTGAAGAACCTGCTGTTTCTGCAAAAGACGAGTTAGACGAAATAACTGATTCGGTACAAAAACGTATTGATAAGCTTACATATAAAATGCGAGAAGCCGAAAGACAACGCGATGAAGCGGTTAATTATGCTCAAAGCGTTAATCAAACGGCAACAACTTTGAAGGAAAAATTAAAGAACTCCGATTCTTCCCTTTTCAAAGAGTACGATAATAGAGTACAATCAGAAATCCAAAGAGCAAAAGCTCTTTTAAGAGATGCGCAAGACGCAGGAGACGGTGGGGCGGTTGCTGATGCAACAGAAACCCTTTCTAGAGTAAGTGCTGAAGCAGAGAATTTAAGACGACTATCTGCGCAGCAACAAGTTAGAAGCCGCAATCAGCCTCAAGAAGCTCCTGTTCAAGCGTATCGGCCAACCTTACAGCCTCAAGCCAGTGGACCCGATCCAAAAGCAGAGCGATGGGCGGCCAATAACTCATGGTTTGGAGATGACAACGCAATGACGTTTGCGGCATTTGGAATACATAAAGAACTTGTTGAGGGTGGAGTAGACCCCACTTCGGATATGTATTATGACGAAGTAGACAAACGTATGCAAGACAATTTCCCACACAAATTTTCACAAGAGCAATCTGCCCCCGTGCAACAGGTTGCTGCCTCTAGCCGTGGTGCTGGTGGTAAAAGATCCTCACGCAAAATCAGGCTTTCACCCAGTCAAGTAGCGATTGCTAAACGGCTGAATGTACCGCTTGAAGAATATGCCAAGCATATAGAAGGAGTATAAAATGACTGAAGATAAAAAAGACGTCACTGGTCGTAACTCACGATCTGCAGAGACACGAGCCTCTCAAACTCGCAGAACACCCTGGAAACCCCCATCAATGTTAGACGCTCCTGAAGCACCTGCTGGATATCAATTCCGGTGGATTCGTGAAGCTACTAGAGGACAAGATGATAAATCTAATATGTCTAAACGTATTAGAGAAGGATATGAGCCTGTGAGAGCAGAAGATTATCCTGAATTCGAAGCCCCTACTATAGATAGCGGAAGCAACATAGGAGTCATTGGAGTTGGTGGGCTTATTCTAGCAAAAGTACCTGTCGAAACCGCAAATGAGCGAACAGCTTATTTCCAAAACCAAGCAAAATCTGCTATGGACGGTGTAGATCATAACTTCATGCGAGAGAGCGACGGTAGAATGCCTATACGAGATGGAGACATCCAAAGGAGTTCTAAAGTTGCATTTGGCAGTAAAAACGCCAATAAAGGCACTTAAACAATAACTATGTATTTAAGCAAAGGAGATTACAATGGCTAATACAGATAAACCCGATGGTTTTACCCCTGCATATCATATGTATGGTGGTGTTATTCGTCCTGCGAAAATGAGAATCGCTAGTGAGACTTCAGCATCAATCTTCAGTGGAGATGTTGTAACTTTATCAAGTGGTTACGTTATTCAAGGAACAGCGACTACCACTCCTATAGGTGTGTTCTACGGGGTATTTTATACCGCAACTGATGGCACTCCAACGTTTTCAAAGACTTGGACTGGCGGTGTTGCAACACTAGGTGGAGACGACGCAGAAGCATTGATCTATAATGATCCTGCTGTTGTTTACGAGGCTCAATTTACTGCAGGAACTCCTGCTGTAAGCTTTATTGGGTCTAAATATACTCTTTCTACGACTGCTGGTAGCACTACCACTGGCCGATCTAAGGAAGGGGCAACCGCAACTACTTCAAGTGGTGTAGCGTTATGTGTAGGATTCGCCTCGCAACCAAGCAACTCTATTGGTGCTTATGCGAGAGGATATTTCACATTCCCGACTAACACATTTGCTGTTTAATCTAAGGAGATAACTAATGGCGATTAACAGAGCACAACTAGTTAAAGAACTAGTTCCTGGACTCCATGCTCTTTTTGGATTAGAGTATGAGCGATACAACAATGAGCACGAAGACATCTTCGACACCGAAACCTCTGAACGAGCGTTTGAGGAAGAAGTAATGTTGAGTGGTTTCGGTGAAGCTCCAACTAAAGGCGAAGGAGCCGCTGTCATTTATGACACAGCTCAAGAGTCTTGGACTTCACGTTTCACACACGAGACCGTTGCACTAGCATTTGCGTTGACCGAAGAAGCTATCGAAGATAACCTCTACGATACTCTTTCTTCACGATACACACGCGCTTTGGCACGATCTATGCAACAGACCAAGCAAGTGAAAGCAGCTAACGTATTGAACAATGCGTTTAGTTCTTCATATGTTGGTGGTGATGGTGTAGAGCTATGTTCTACTGCTCACCCTACTGTTTCTAACGTGTCTCTGAAAAATGAGCTATCGACTGCAGCAGACTTGAATGAAACTTCACTTGAACAAGCGTTGATTGATATCGCAGACTTCAAAGATGAACGAAACCTTAAAGTTAATGCACAAGCACGGAAGTTAATCATTCCACCTGCTTTGCAGTTTGTTGCTGATAGGTTGTTAGAAACTCCAGGACGAGTTGGTACTTCAGATAATGATATTAATGCAATTAGAAATATGGGAATGATCTCAGAAGGCTATGTTGTTAATCATTATCTAACAGATACTGATGCGTTTTTCATCAAAACTGATGTTCCGAACGGTCTGAAGCACTTCGTTCGAACTCCTGTATCAACTAGTATGGAAGGCGACTTCGAGACTGGTAATGTACGATACAAGGCGCGAGAGCGTTACAGCTTTGGTTGGAGCGATTGGAGAGGCATCTTCGGATCTCCAGGAGCCTAATTCATTAAGTTGAGTTGAGTAAAGGGAGCTTCGGCTCCCTTTTCTTTTGTAGATTAATGATATACAATCGGAGGACTAGGACTTATTACTTTTGTTTTATCGACTGACCTAGCAGACAACCCAAGACGATAAGACCTATTTTTTCAGGAGAAAAAATTATGGGCAATTCTACATTCAATGGGCCTGTCCGGTCCGAAAATGGTTTCAAAACTATTGACGTAGCAACCGCAACTGGAACTATCACCGATGGTTTAGTAATCAATTCAGATGGCAATATTTTTACTGATGCTGGTGAACATATTCAATATGCAGCAGCAACAGGTTATGGCCCCGCTGATTTCATCGTAGGTAAGGGCGGTAGCCAGTATGGTACAGTAGACCCTTTCACTTCTGGGCTTTCTCAATTATTTCCTTTAGGCAGTCGATTGCTTTACGGCAACACTGTTTATAGTTATGGTCGACTAGCGGCAACTGCAGTTACCGCAGGTAAGTGTGTGACTCACGCTGCCTCAATAGCGCATCATTTTGATCTAACACCAACTGCTGGTGTAGCTGCTGGTGAAACTGCAATCTCGGTTGAAACCGCAGGAACCGATATAACGCTTAATCAATATGCAGGTGGTTATTTATATATTAATGATGCTGCTGGTGAAGGTCAGATGCTTCGGATACAGTCTAATCCAGCACACGATCACTCAGCCGATCCTTCAATAGTAATTACTTGCTACGATGATCTAGCAACAGCGATTACAACAAGTTCACGAGTTACTTTAATTCCTGATCCACGAAGTGGTCAAATTGTTCAAGCCGCTACAACTACAGGCGCTACACTAGGTGTAACAGTCGTTGACATGGCGGCTAGTGCTTACGGTTGGTTTGCAGTTTCAGGTCCGCAAGCGGTATTAACTTCAGGAACTTTGGTTGTCGGTAATCATGCAGTTCCACTAGGAGCCGCAGGAGCTGTCGGACCCGCCGCAGGAGATGTTATACAAGTAATCGGTACAGTTATGATTGTTAACGTAACTACTGATTATTCGTTAATTAACCTCACGGGTATCATCTAAGGAGTAATCCATGGCAGGATATTCAGATGTAAAAGCAGTCACTATTACTGCTGATACAGTAGCTTTAGACGCTGATGGGATATCAGTAGCAGCCGCCGTTGGGGATAACGCAGCACTTGTAATAGGTGGTGCGTTAGCTTCAGGCGGTGCTGTTGCACTTAGTCATGGAAGAATTGTAACGATTCTTTCTGCGGGTAATGATGCGGCTAAGTCCTTTACAGTGACTGGAACTGATGTTAATGGTGATGCTCAAACAGAATCGATTACAGGAGCTAACGCTGGGACAGCTACGGGAACTAAATACTTTTTGACTATTTCGGGTATTTCCGCTGTAGGCAATCCAGCAGGGAACGTAAGTGCTGGAGTTAATGGATCGGCAGCAGATGTTATATTTGCAGGTAGAAGTAGACTTAAAGGTATTTACCTGACTAGTACAGCTACCGCAGGAACAGTTGACTTCCTAAATACGTCTCCTTCAGGAACAAGTATTATGGGTTTAAGTTCGGTAGGTGATGCGGATGCAACACGAGACGTAGTAATACCTGACGAAGGTGTTCTATTTACAGCAGGTATTTATGTTCAGTACACCGTCTCAACTTTCCTAACGTTAACAGCGTTTCACGCTTAGAGATGGCTACTTCAGGAACTCGTGCATTCAGCTTAGACGTAGCGACTGCAATAGAAGAAGCATACGAGCTTGCCGGTTTGGAGGCTCGTACTTCTTATGACGCAGTAACTGCTCGTCGATCTATGAATATCATGTTTGCCGATTGGTCAAACAGAGGTATTCAGATGTGGGAAATCGCTAAAGAAGAGCTTACTCTCATTGAAGGAACTAACGAATACACCTTTAACAGCTTCGATATCGACTTGTTAGATGCGTATATTGAAAGAACCGTTAATGGGATCGTTACCGATTACACGATAGAACGAATAGACCGTAATGAGTTTATTAGTATTCCCAACAAAGAAACTAAAGCTAGAACAACAAACTACTGGTTAGAGCGGTTAAAAACACCAGTTATTCATCTTTACCCAACGCCTGAGAATTCAACCGACAAACTTGTTTATTATGTTTGGCGGACAATTGAAGATGCTTCGGCATCTACTAATGATATCGACATTCCAGTACGGTTTACACCTTGTTTAGTTTCTGGGTTAGCGTACTATTTATGCTTAAAAAAGAATGTACAAAAATTACCCGTAATGAAACAACAATACGAGCAAGACTTAGCTAACGCTATGCGATACGATGAAGACCGTTCCCCTTTGAGGATTGTTCCTAGATACGAGTATATCTAATGGCCTATGCAGCGGGTAAACACGCTTACTTTATATGTGACATATGTAGCTTTAGGTATAAGTATACAACAGCAAAATCTACTTGGAATAATTTTAGAACGTGCCAAGAATGCTATGAGCCTAAACACCCTCAGCTTGAACCTGTCCGCCTAAGTGTAGACGCAGAATCCTTGTGGAAACCTCGTCCTGACGTTCCTTTGCCTCAAAGTCAATTAGGAGTTATAATCACCACAAACCTTTCATCAGGTGGAATGACTTATGCATCGGACCCGATAGGCACTTCTTTTGATGGTATTGGGGCAACAAGCGCGATAGGTAACGTAACGGTGGAAACATAATGGCAGGATTTACATACAGCGGCTTAAAGACGGCGGTTCAGAATTATTTAGATAATACTGAAACAACCTTTACAAGCACCCTAAACACCTTCATCGAAACAGCGGAAGAGCGTATTTTAAAGGCTGTTCAGCTCCCTGTGTTTCGTAAAAACGTGACAGGAGACTTAACCGATGGCCTTCCGTACTTAGGAACCCCCACTGATTTTCTATCTCCTTTTAGTTTAGCCCTTATAGACTCTAACAGTAATTACAGTTATTTACTGCTTAAACACGTCTCCTGGATTAGGGATTACACCCCAGCAAGCACCACAACAGGCGAACCCCTTTACTACGCTATCTTCGATGACGATACTTTTATCCTAGCCCCTACGCCAACCAGTGGATTAACCTGTGAGTTACATTATTACTACAGACCTAATTCGCTAACAAGCGTAGGAGCCGATAATCAGACTTGGTTATCTGAAAACGCTCCTAATGCAATGCTATACGGCTCTTTAGTCGAGGGGGCGGTGTTTATGAAAGCATCTCCGGATACTATCATGTTGTATGAGCAAAAGTTCCAGGAAGCGTTAGCAATGCTGAAACTTCTGGGAGAGTTTAAAGACGTGAGAGACGAAGCTAGACACGACCAAATAAAAATAATGGCACAAGGATCAGCTAATGTTTAGCGTAGATGTTTCAAGTTCATTAGGAAACGTAGGAGTAAAAACAACCCAAAATGAGGGGTTAAGCCCCGAGTATTGGACTGGACGAATAATGGAACGATTAATTGCGGTTAGTGCGAATGCAGATCCTATGGTCAAGGCACAGGCTAATGCATTTAAAGAAAATATAGAAGCAGTTGTTCTGTTATACATAAAACAGGCTATAGCCAGTGATAGAACGACTATGTCCTGTTTATTAGACAAACAAGGTCATACAGAAATGGCTAAAATACTAAGGAGGCTGTAATGGCTATAACACAGGCAATGTGTACTTCATTTAAAGTACAGTTAATGACAGGAACACATAATTTTACTGCATCGTCGGGCAATAGCTTTAAGTTAGCTTTATACACAAGTTCAGCGTCTCTTGGTGCTGCAACAACAGCGTATTCAAGCACTAATGAAGCTAGTGGAACTAACTATAGTGCGGGAGGCGCAGCATTAACTAACGTAACTCCGGTGGCCTCTGGAACAACAGCTATTGGTGATTTCGCTGATTTAACGTTTAGTAATGCAACTATTACTGCAAACGGATGCGTTATATATAATGACACTGCTTCGGGTGATCCATCGGTTTGTGTTTTAGCGTTTGGTGGGGATAAAACATCCACAGCGGGAGATTTTACGATTCAATTCCCCGCAGCAGACGCAAGTAATGCTATTATACGAATAGCGTAGTAAGTAATGGCTATTGTAGCAGGATGGGGCAGAGGTACTTTTGGTCAGCTGACCTTTGGCGAACCCATACCTGTCGTTGTTACCGGAGTAGTTGGAACGTCTGCATTAGGGGATGGAACTGCTGTTCAAGCTGCGGCGGTTACAGGGGTTTCCGCAGTTGCGTCAACAACTACATTAGGCGACGAATCTGTTACGTGTGCCGCTAACGTAGCAGTTACCGGAGTCGCAGGAACGTCTGCGGTTGGTAATGAAAGTTTAATTACTAATAATTACCTGAACGTTACTTTAGCAGCAATGACGTCGGCACTGGGCAGTGTCGACCCTTCAGCTAACGCTGATGTTATTATTACAGAAGGTTTTGAATTAACCTCTGCACTTAATTCAGTTAATGTATGGCAAAGAGTAGGACGAAATATAACAACAACGTATACAGCGGTTTCGACCACTCAGACACCGAACTGGCAAGAAGTTGCGTAATGGGTGTAAAAAATAAGGTATAATCAAAGCGGAGAATTATAATGGCAAGTACATACGTAAACAATTTAAGACTCAACGAGATGGCTACAGGTGACGCCAGCGGAACTTGGGGCACGGTAACAAATCTAAACTTAGAACTAATTGGTCAAGCGTTAGGCTATGGAACACGAGCGATAGCAAACGCCTCTACTGATAATATCACTATTGCCGATGGCGCTTCAGACGCAGATAGGTCAATGTACCTCAAGCTTACTGGTGGTGGACAAGCCTGTACCGTAACTATTCTACCTAATACCGTTTCTAAGGTTTGGTGGATGGAGAATGCTACTTCTTACACTCTTACTTTTACTTGCGGCAGTGGTGCGAATGTTGCCATCCTGGCGGGAGAAACAAAGTGTATAGCCACAGACGGAGCAGGATCTGGTGGTGTCGTTTATGATGTACTTACCGATGTAAACCTAGCAGGAACAACCAAAACAGCCGCATTAACCAATGCAGGTGCTTTATCTAACCAAGGGACTGTAACCGTTGGTGTCGATGACACAGGTTACGATGTTAAGTTCTTTGGAGCTACCTCTGGGTCTTATATGCTTTGGGACGAGTCAGCCGATGACTTGATCTTGGGGGGCGCAGCAGGTCTTACTGTCGCAGGAGTCCTAACAGCTACATCCCTAGACATCTCTGGAGACATAGACGTAGATGGCACTACTAACCTTGATGTCGTGGACATTGATGGTGCTGTGGATATGGCCTCAACGCTTACTGTCGCAGGAGTCCTAACAGGAGCTTCTCTAGATATATCAGGCGATATAGATGTAGACGGAACAACTAACTTAGACATAGTAGATATAGATGGTGCTGTGGATATGGCAAGCACATTGCAAGTAGATGGTGCATTGACAGTATCAGGAGCAACCAACGCACTCTCACCCATAGCGGTAAGGAATGCAACTCAAAGTTTTAATGGCGGTTTATCTGCTGAAGTAAATACAAGCATTATGAACTTTGGTCTAAATGAAGGTTCAGCAAATAGATTTGGCGGTTCTTATACACAAGCTAGTCAAGGTGGAATGTTACATTTTGACACTAGGTCAGGAGAGCCATTGTTTCAATTATATGGAAGAGCAGCAGGTGCAGCAGGTGCAACAGGTACACTTCTTTTCCAGATAGATTCAACAGGCAACACTGTATTTAACGAAGGTGGCGTAGACGCTGACTTCAGGGTTGAGTCTGATGGTAACACTACTATGCTGTTTGTTGATGGTGGTAATAAT
>Ga0115003_10004949_pt1 | contig 10138 bp, 12 predicted proteins | sample ArcticOcean_MG_C_7_FD_88736 | JGI IMG/M metagenome (GOLD analysis project Ga0115003, IMG submission 88736) | Marine microbial communities from western Arctic Ocean - ArcticOcean_MG_CB11_88 | ecosystem: Environmental > Aquatic > Marine > Oceanic | place: Arctic Ocean: Canada Basin | collected... | reverse complement strand
TGATGTTGTTACTTCTACGACTCACAAAACACTTCGTGGACCTCGTGGTGGAATTATATTATGGAACAATCCTGATTATACAAAACGTATTAACGGAGCAATATTTCCAGGAACGCAAGGCGGTCCATTAATGAATATTATTGCTGCTAAAGCTCAAGCCTTTATTGAAGCAAGTGATCCCTCGTTTAGAGACTACACCCGTTCAGTCATTATTAATGCTGTAGCAATGTGTAAAGTATTTGAAGAAAACGGTTTCCCAGTACAAACTGGCGGAACAGACTCACACATTATTTTAATGGACTTAAGTCAAAGTAAATATAGTGGTAGAGAAGCTGCAGACATATTAGAAGAGAATGGCATTACTGTAAATAAAAACGGTATTCCAAATGATCCTCGTCCCTTTATGGAAACAAGTGGTATCAGAATTGGTACAGCAGCAGAAACAACACGTGGCCATGGTGAAGAGTGGTTTATTAAATTAGCACATACCATAGTGACTTTATTAAAATAATGAAAACAAATATCGAAAAGAAGATGCAACATATTTGGGTAGGCCCTAAACCTGCCCCGCTTAAATGGATGCATACCTGGCGCGATAAGCACCCTGAGTGGGAATATAGTGTGTTTACAGATCACAAATTAAAAAATCGCTCTTGGAGAAATCAAGCATTAATAGAAGCTTATTATAATGCTAAAGCTTTCTGTGGTGTATCTGATTTAATTCGATATGAACTATTATATGAGCGTGGTGGTTTTATTGCAGAAGCTGATATGATTTGTTTAGAAAATACTGATGAGTTATGGCAAGCACCCGAAGATCATGCTTACACATGTTACGAAAACGAAAAAGGTAGAGGAAATAACGTTCAGCCTATCTTTGGATGTAATCCAGAGAATACGTTTGTTAAACATGTTTTAGATGAGTTGAAAAAGCTTAAACCACAAGATTTACACCATCAACCATTTATGTCAACGGGTAATGCGTTCTTAGCAAAACATGTTCCACAGTTTAAAGATAAATTAACTATCTGGCCATCTCATTATTTTATTCCACAGTTTTATATTAATGGTGCACAACGATATGGTGGACCAGATAAAATTTATGCAGATCATAAATGGGGTTCTACTGGTATGGGCTTTAACTGTGTAGACTATTCACAAGGAGTATAAATGTACTTATCTCACAAACACAAATTCTTATTTTTACGTACACCAAAGACTGCTTCGAGTAGTTTATCAGATTTCTTTATTAAGAATATAAATGATGACGAAGCAATCTATACCGAAGTTGAAGATAGTAACTTACCTGGTACATTAGATGAAGCGATCGTAAGTAAATATAGACCTTACGCATTTTACCATTTAACATTAAATCAATTAATTGATGAAGGTGTAATAACAAAAGACCAAGTTGCTGAATACGATATCTTTGCATTGTTAAGAAGTCCAGTTGATAGAGCCAAGAGTTTCTATTATTTCTATCGCAAATGGAAAGATCCTTACGGTGATCCAAGCATTGAGCAATATCGTCAATGGACAGAAAATGGTGTGTTTAAAGGTGAACCGAATAGTGGTATAGTACAAACAAGTTTATTAAAATTGGGTACTAAAAGTATTGGTCGCTTTTGGTTATACGAAGATTTAGATAAAGAACTAAGTAACTTTATGTTTAATCGTAGATTGAGAATAGACCACGCGCTACCAAAACATAAAACAGACTCTAGAAAAGCTATACGCAACGAGATAGAGTTTGAAGAACAAGACATTCAGGCTATGCGCCAAACATTTAAAGAAGACTTTGAGTTATATAATAAAATAGTATCATGAAAGCATATATTCTTAGAATAAATAGTCCTGTATCACTTGAATACGCAAAGATAACTGCTGATTCTTGTGATAAGGTTGGTTTGAAATGGGAATATTTTGACGGTTGGTATGATATAACAGGTCGTGCTGCTTGGTGCCAAACCGGTATCAAAATGAAATTTTATGAGCCACCTTTAACGATTGACAATATGTCACCAGCACAAAAGGCTAATGCTTGTTCAGCAGGACATGGTGCAATATGGAAGAAGATTGCAGATGGACCTGACGAAATTGGTATAGTATTAGAGCATGATGCAATAATGTATTATAAACCAGAGCTATATATTTTTGATAATAGCATAGTTGTATTAGGTTATAAGGTTACTAACCCTAATGATTATGACCACGTTAAAGCAGGGCCGCCTAGAGAATTATTTAATCTTGATGGCCATGAAGGTGCTCATGCTTATATGATGACAAAGAAAACTGCTCAGTTATTAGTAGATGAAATTGAAGAACATGGTATTTTAGGTGCAGTTGATAATGCGTATTTTATACGTGGCCAACGAAGAACAAAAGTACCACTTGCAATCATGTCACCCACCCCCGCATTGGGATGGTTAAGAGAATCTACTATATGGAATGGTAGTGCTGATAGGAATTATAAATTCATTCCTTCATTTGAGAAATATTATAAATAACACAGAGTAGATATACTTTACAACTAAATAGTTAAATTAGGAAACAGTCCATAATGAGTCGTTCATTTAAAGAATATTTGACAACTAAAGACGAAGAGCGAAAGCTTAAGGCTAAAGCCGACGCAGAAGTCGTTGAAGCGCCTAAAGACGACGAAGAAGAGTCTGAGAAAAAGTCAAAGAAAAAGAAGAAAGATCCTGTTGCTAAAAAGAACGAGATCGATGTGGAGCCTGAGACTAATGAAGATGAGACTGAAAACGAGACTGAATATCCGCATGATATGTGGCATCAAAAGACAGGCGAGAAAAAAGTAGCCCTAGACCAAGCAGATCATGAAGCGTTATCTAAAATGGGTTATACTGAAGAAGAGCCAGAGCCTGAAGAAGATGACGACGAGACAGAAGCTGAAGTTGCCGACGACGATGATAAAGTAGCTAAAGACCTAGACAAAGATACTAAAGACGACGACGAAGACAAAGACGAAGATCCCAAAGACAAAGACGAAGATCCTAAAGCTTCTACGAAAGATATCCAAAGACACAATCCTAAGAAATATGTTAATATTGCCCCTGTAATGAAAGAAGCACTTAGTAAAACTGCAGTTATGACTTGGGGACGCATGAATCCTGTTACTATAGGACATGAAAAATTAATTAGCGCAGTTATTAAGACAGCAGTGCAAAAGAAAGGAATACCACTAATTTACTTATCTCATTCTGTAGATAAGAAAAAGAATCCATTACCATACGACCAAAAAATATTATTTGCTAAAGCTGCATTTGGTCCTAAGATTATAGTTAAGAGTACAGCTCGAACAATCATTGATGTTGCTAAAGAATTATCAAGAAAGTTTGACGATTTAGTAATGGTGGTTGGCTCAGACCGTGTTAAAGAGTTTGACACAATGCTAAATAAGTATAACGGAAAAGATTATTCGTTTAATTCTATTGAGGTTATATCAGCTGGAGATCGTGATCCTGACTCAGACGGTGTTACTGGAATGAGCGCATCTAAAATGAGAGTAGCCGCTGAAAAGGGTGACCTCGCTTCTTTCAAAAAAGGATTACCTCGTAAATTACAATCCAAAGCAAAATCAGTCTATGGTGCTGTAAGAGCTGGTATGGGTATTGACGAAGGTTACGAAGAAATAGAACAAGACTATTTAGAAGAAGCACTTACAAGACAGCAAAGACTCAAGCGCAAAATGATAATGCGCAGGATGAAAGGCAAGATTGCAATGGGTAGAAAGAGAGCAATGAAGAAGCGTGCTACTCTTGATGTATTAAAGAGAAGATCTCGTAAATTAGTTTATAGATTACTTAAGAAGAGATTCTCAAAAGGTACTTATGGTGAGATGCCATATTCAGCAAGACAGCGTGTTGATGACCGTATTAAAAAGATTCCAAAGAATAGAATTGATACTCTAATGAGACGATTCTTACCAAATGTTAAAGCTGCCCAAGCTGCAAGACTTGCTGCTAAGATTAAGAAGCCAGGGGCTGCTACAGTTAAAAAGCCAAAACCAATTAAAATACTTAAGAAACCTCAAATGATTTCTGCCAGTTTTGATAATCAGTTTGAAGCATTCATTGCTGAAAGGGTTGCAGCTGGTAAATTAGTTCCTAATAGTCCTATGGGTAAGCAGAAACTTACTGGTAGAGAAGTAGCCCAATATTATAAAGATAATCCTGCTGCTAAACGTGCCTCTAAAGATAACGAAATTAAATTGGGTATTGAATTAGCACTTGACTTAAGTGGTAATATGAATTATGCTATTAAAGAAATCGAAAAGATTAAGCGTAATTTAAGTAAGCATCCTGAGATTAAGAAAGCACTTCAAGTTGCTAACGAGTCTTACGATACAGAAAAGCTTAAACTATATACCTTTGAGCAAAGGATTCAGCAAGAAGTAATAGCAGAAAAAGCAAAAACTGCACAAGATCCCGATGTTAAGGATATTGAAGGTACACAACCAAAGCATTATTATAAGGGTGTTAAGAAAGACACAAAGGACGATCGAGCAAAGCATTTTAAATCAAAATCTAAAATGGACGACGATAATCCAAAAGCTTATGCTCCTGCGCCTGGTGATAAGGATCCAAAGACTGGTGAGTTAAAGAAAACTAAACCTAGCGATCACACCAAAGAATTTAAAAAGATGTTCGGCGAAGATAAAGTTAAGAAAAGACCACATATGCTCTTAGCACGTAACGGCAAGCCTGTTATTGATAAAAGATTCAAGCAATTCCGTAATGGTCCAGATCAACTTGAAGCAGACCGCCAAAGAAAAATAGCAGCTATTATGAAAGTAGCTGAAGACGTAGAGTTTATCTTTAATGAAAGTTCAAAAGAAGCTCTTAAAAATAAAGCAGATAAGACTGGAATGTCTTATGGTGTTTTAAAGAAAGTGTTTGATCGTGGTGTTGCTGCATGGAGAACCGGGCATAGACCTGGAACTACTCCTACACAATGGGGATTAGCAAGAGTAAATAGTTTTGCTACTAAATCAAAAGGTACTTGGGGTGGCGCTGATAAAGACCTTGCTGCTAAAATCAGGAAATAAAGATGAAAAAGTTTAAAGATATACGAGAGAGTGCCAAAGGAATGGTGCCTGGATTTACCGTAGAAATACCTAAGCAAACTATATCCGGTAAGACTATAGGTGGTGGTAAGAATGGGATGTTTATCGGTAAGGCAAGGACTGCTCGTGAAGCAATCGCTACTGCAGCAAAACGCTTGGGTGTTGATTTCACAATGCTTAAAGTCGGTAAGGTAGTTAAGGAATCTGCTGAGTCTGAAAGCGGTGCTGGAGCTGGTTTCTGGGGTACTGATAAGCTTCGTAAAAAATTACAAAAAGATACACCTGGTCAAGCTATTAAAGGTATAATTAAATCAGAAGAAACAACTCTTGCTCAACAACAAAGAGATAAAACAAAAAGCCAACATGACGCTCATGCAAAACGCATGAATAAATCAGCTCGTGATTCCATTAAGAAATATGACCAAGCTAAAAAAGATAGAGAGAAGGTCTCAGGCGTTAATGAAGAACCTAACAGAATTACTAAACGCCTTAAAACACGTGGTGTTGACTTAGATCAAAGAGCTAGGGATAGAAAGGCTGAATACGAAAGATTAAAGAAGCAGCAGACTCAAGAAGAAGTTAATGAAAGCAGAGTTAAAGATCTTAAAGACTTAGAAACTTTATCTATAGCTTACGTAGATCAACTGCGAAAGGGCAAAGACCTTAAGGTGTTAACAAAACAAATTAACCAAATAAAGAAGAAACTTGGTGTTAAATGAAAAGATTTGGCCAATTCATCGTTGAAGGTTCTGAATCCTGGGAAGCAGGATATAAGAGAAGAGTCGTAAAAACTACAAAGCCAGAGCACAAGGCCGATGGCTATAATTGGAGAATTAAAGGTAAAGACAAAGCAAGTCTTACTATTAAACTCTATAAAGATAAGCCGTCGCAAGACGAATTTAATAAACAAATGAAACGTGTCGCCGGACACGAGTTCGGAGGATAAAAATGGAACGTTTTAAGAAATTTAATGCAGCAGCTGTTGCTGAAAGCATGTCAGACGACTCACGTATCAAAAGCCTGCAAGACAAAATAGAATATACGCAAAAGCGTAAAGAGAATGCAAAATGGGTGCGTGACGATTGGATGAGAAAAGCTTCAGAAAACACTGACTCAGCTCAAGACGAGCGAATCGAAAGCCAGCTTGACGGCGCACGCCAAACAGTAGCCAAGTGGTCCGCAGAACTTGAACGCTTGCAAGAATTCATGGTAAAGGCCAAAGATCAATATAGGCAGCAGAATAAGACTGAAGCTGTAGACGTTGCAGATATTTCGGTTGGAAAGAAAAAAGCTAAACCAGTTGGAGTTAAAGCAGATGAGCCTTTAAAGGGTTATGCTTATAACGAAAAAGCAAAAGGTCAGAACGAAGAATCTGAAATGTCTTTAGACGATATTAAAAAGAAATATGCTAAAGAAATTATTGCTTACCAAGACGGTGACAGTAACAATCTATCAGGTGGAGCATCAATGGCTCTATACGGTTATCGTGGTTCCGACGCACTTAAAACTGACGACGCTGATGAGTTTGACGACTTTGTTATGGGTTTAAAGATGGGTGCACATAAGAAGACTAACGAACAGCGGTCAATGGATACTCTACTTGACATGTTAGAAGAAACTAACATGGACGAAGCTTTATCTCCTAAAGAGAAAGAAAAACGTCTAAAAATGATTAAGAGAGCTGTTGAAAAACTTAACAAAGCAAATATCGAAAGAGTTAAGAAAATGGCTATGAGAGATATGAAAGCTGCTGGTATGTTTGACGACGCTATAGAAGAAAATTCTGCTATCGGCGGTTATAGAGATAACTCTAGGGATGGCCAACAAGGTCCCAAGACTAAGACTGCAGCTCCACAAGTGTCTCAAATCGAACAACTGAAAAAGAAATTAGAATCAGCTTATGATCAAAGAGATATTCATGACGCAGCCCATAGAAAATATATGGAAAGAGCTAAAGCGATTCGTGACAGTAATCCAAAAGACTTAAATGGTATCCATGGTGCTGAAGCTAGCGCTGATAATCAAGAAGAGATGGCTCAAAGGGTATCTGATAAAATTTCAGATATCAGAGACCAAATAGCAAATTTAAAGAAATAGTAAATATGCAAAATTTCTCAGAATATAACGAAGAAACATTTGGACTCTATGAAAGTACTATAGTACCATTAGAGCAACCGATGCTTGAGTTTGACGAAGAGAGTGATCCTGAGTTAAATTCACCTAAGCGATCAGGCGGACCTACTAAGTATGTAGTATATGTTCGTAATCCAAAAACTGGTAATATTTCTAAGATTAACTTTGGCGATAAAAAAGGTGGGCTTTCCTCTAAGATTAATGACAGAGGAGCCGCTAAATCTTTTGCAGCTAGACATGCGTGTGATACTAAAACAGATAAAATGAGTGCAGGCTATTGGGCTTGCAGATTACCTAAGTACGCAAAGAGCTTGGGTTTAAAAGGTGGAGGATCATACTTTTGGTAAAGAATATAATATTATTAGCATCAGTACTTGTATTAGGTGCATGCTCAAGTCTTGGTAAGTTTATACCAAGTGAATTTGATAACGTTGAATATGGTAAACTAGTAGAGCTTAACGTAGTAGCTACATCGCATCAAAACGATTGGTGTAAAAAATCATCTTTAGGTCAAATGAACTATAGAGCTGAATGGTTACATACTTATAGTAATCATCGTTTAAACGATAACATTACCGAAATATATAAAGGTATATGGGACTTAACAGAAGAGCTAGTAGCTAAAGAAGAACCTAGTCAAGCATATTGCAGAATTAAGAGAAATAGCATTCATGACATTACAGAGAGTGCACTAATTGTATTTGGAGATAGAAAATGAGTAGTATTAACGATTTGGAAATAGTAGCACGGTCACTAAAAAGCTTACTTGACGATGGGGAATTGACTGAGAGTGAGTTTGACGAATTAATACAAGATTTAATTGATGTTACTAAAATTGAAGAAGATATCGATCTTGAAGATAACAAGATTAAATTAGAAAAAGCAGTAAATGCTGTAAAGGCTATAGCTAATATTATCATCTAAATATGAGACCTTATATTGACAGCGATGACATTCGTTTGTTTCATGTTAGTGACGACAATAAAGAGTTTGTTTGGCATAGGGATAAAGAAGACCGAGAGATTGAAATACTCGAAGGTGACGGATGGCAATTTCAAGCAGACAACGCTTTACCATTTTTAATGAAGCCTGGATTAAAGTTTGAAATAAAGGCTGGAGAATATCATAGAATCATTAAAGGTATTAATGATTTAAAAATTAGAATTTATAGGAAAATAGGATAATGTTTAAGGATAGAATCAACGAAGGAATAGAGCATCATATTAGAGCTGCCTTAAAAGAAGGCACTTCTACTATTGAAGTTAACTATAACGCCGATAATAATAAAGTTGACTCACTTGAAAAGAAATATAGTGTTACTATAAGTAGAAGTGGGCGCGATAAAATAAGAGTTACTGGCGATAGTGCAAAAGTATGGAATTTAGCTAAAGACTTTCATAAAGGTTCAAAGCCTGCAGCAGAAGCGCATCCTAATCTAGCAAAGAAAGTACACGGAACAGATAATCCTGATTACACTAAAGGCAGAGATGACCAGGCTGTTGCTAAGAAAAAAGTATCTGATATGCAAAAAACAGGTGAAGATAAGTTTAAAGGGCCTGACGGCAAAGAATATAAAGTTACAAATCTTCAAGTAAGATCTCCATCAGCAGTAAAAGATTATTATAAAGGCAACAAAGAGTGGTCAGATATTGTTGACAAATATAAAGATGAGATTAAAGCCTACGACGCAACCGATGGTAGCTACGCAATATCTCCTGAAGCTGAAGAAGATATCTGGGATTGGATAGAAGATAATGGAAATTTAATTGACGGCGAGTATCCAAGCGGTGAGATGGACCAAGATGGATTTGATGCCTTTTATGACGCACACTTTGGTTCTAGCGACCCAACTGCGCAAGCATCTGATAAGCTTGATGACAAAGATAAAGATGACCAGGCTGTTGCTAAGAAAAGAGTTAAAAGAGTTTTTGATCGAACTCCAGATGACAAAGATGAAGAGCAGTTTTTCGATGACGACGATTTTAGAGGTTATCGTAATCATGTATTAACATTAAAAAATCGCGCACACAGATTTGAAGCTGAACAAGCCTTTAAAAAGGCTGGGTATGATGTATATGGTGGTGATGTTTCATTTTCAGGAGATAAAATCAAATTTAATGACTATAGTAAAAAAATGGGTCGTGATGAGAAACAACTACAAAAAGTTGTCATGGACGTACTCGGAATCGATATAGATAAAGTATAGATGGCGATAAAAAAGACAAAGACGGTGGCTTCGATTATGATGAGTATCGTCGAACTAAGCGAAGATAACAACTTCAATTATTAATAAATAGAATATAACAACAAATTTAAAGTAAAGGAGACAATTTCAATGTCATTCAAGGATAAAATCGATAATATAATGGAGGCGGCTGTCCGAAGTGCATTGGAAGAAGCTACTCTTAAAATATCACACTTCACTGGTAAGATCGCCGATAAAAAGGGATTTACTATGACTAAAGTTGGAGAGAGTAATCCAGGTGCAGTAGTAGTATTAAAGGGCGACGAAAAAGCCATTATTGGATACGCTAGAAGATACTTAGGCGCTGAAGAAGGTGAATCACTTTCTCAAATCCAAAGCGATCAACAAGGCGGCCTTGATGCATCTCCTCAATCCGCAAAACATCAATGGGCAAAAGAGTCTGTTTTTGCAAAGGAACAATTGGAAGAAGCTAATCTTAAAATATCGCATTTCACTGGTAAAATTGCAGATAAAGCTGGATTTACTATGAAGAAAGTTGGGGAAAGTAATCCTGGCGCAGTGGTAGTATTGAGTGGTGACGAAAAAGCTATTATTAGTTATGCCAGAAGATACTTAGGTGCTGAAGAAGGCCAGACACTTTCTCAAATCCAAAGCGATCAACAAGGCGGCCTTGATGCATCTCCTCAATCCGCAAAACATCAATGGGCAAAAGA
>Ga0115003_10004948_pt1 | contig 10138 bp, 13 predicted proteins | sample ArcticOcean_MG_C_7_FD_88736 | JGI IMG/M metagenome (GOLD analysis project Ga0115003, IMG submission 88736) | Marine microbial communities from western Arctic Ocean - ArcticOcean_MG_CB11_88 | ecosystem: Environmental > Aquatic > Marine > Oceanic | place: Arctic Ocean: Canada Basin | collected... | reverse complement strand
GAATCATTTGTCACACTGTGTAAATGTCTTGTCTGTAATCTATATATGTCGCCTGGGCGATATGGTATTTCACCATTAGGATGTACCTCAAACTTACACCCTTCTGGAAAGTTTATACACAAATTATAGAGATATTTTGGTTTAAGAACATGATGAATATGGGGGTTTATTGTCGCGCCAGGACCAAGCCTACTGACAGCACAATCTTTGTATTGGTGTGTGTTCTTCTGTAAAAAATCATATAGAGTAGGAAAATGTTCTTGTGTGGGAATTGCAAGCCACCTATCCCAAGGCTTATCTGGAGAGTTATATCTTGTATTATCTATACGAACCATACGATCTCTATGTTCACGAATAAGATCATATGTAGTTTCTTCTTGTCCTTCCATACGCACCCATCCTGAGAAGTTTCTACACTCTTCTAACATCTGTAGATGGTTAGATATAGAATCGTGAAAAATAGCACCAGACTCATTACTACTCGTACCTATTTCATATATCTTCTTCAAATCTTCAGAATTTATGTAAGAAACCATTATCTCTCCTTTTTAGCAAGTTCAGTTGAAATCCAGTTCTGAGCTCTAGTATTAGTTACTTTCTTTTTCAACAAACCACCTACACGTTTCCAGACTTCTTTGAAAATGTCCTCACCGGCATCATTATTATCAACAATAATCATACCCGTTCTAAAAGAGTTACTGAATAGTCCTATATTAGATTGTACATCTTTCCATGATTTTGTCACGATTGATGGTGGTACTGATCGGGAACGTACTGCATTGCGTTGAAGTGCAGTATCAAGAGAAGTGTTGACAAATATCATATACGTATCATAACCTAATTCTTCTAGTTGTCTCTTTTGATATAATATCTTTTCTGATTCTCTACCCGTACCATCAATGATAATTCCAAGTCTACCCTCAATATAATTAGCTTGTCTTGATGCTGTTACTCGTTTTGCTATATCACGAATCTTATCTCTAGGTTCTTCTTCACTCTTGGGCATCTTCAATGATAATCCAGCATCTTTAAGATACTTCTCAAAGACATCATCTGAATTAACTACCTTGAGTCCAGAACCCCCAGTGGTACGCCGAACAACGAAAGACTTACCGCTGCCCGGCCCACCAGCTAGGAATATTGCTTTAAAAATATTAGGGTCATATACCCCCTCATCCAAATGAGTTCGCATATCTTGGAATTTTTTCATATTTATGTTGTCCTATTAATCTTTTTTTATATCCTGACATCTGTACAATATATTTATCATCTTCGGAAAGTGGTTCTAGAGGTTCATGACTACGTGCTTGTTTTTGGAAGTGCATCTTGTTGATTCGTTGTTTGGTTCTAGCCATTTTTAATTCCTTTATGCTGTGTTTGTTGGATATTATTTTAGAATTAATTTGGACTTCTCCTTTCTATACGTTAAAAGTTAGTGGTATTTTTTTATTACTTTTTCCATATACCTTTGGTACAGGGTTTTTATCTGTAAATGGTATTTGTTCTTCAACACAATCTGCAACACAGGTCATATCTATAGTATGTTTGTTTCCAGAATTGTTTATTTCAAATTTGTGCATTATATTACGAACAAGGAATGCTCCTCTATAAAACCTATCTATTAGATTATCTTTAGTTTGTTTACTCTGTGCAGTAGAAGGTAGAGTCAGATTTACCATATCTCCTACCCTTAGAGCAGTATGACCATCTACTATAATAGAAGCAGATATTGCGTCATAATTATTCAACATAGAAGTTCTAGTAGTAATCCACGAATCTGGGTTATATCCAGTATATTCGTGGATGCCTTCATGATTAGTATAATGAGCATCTTTTCTAGCATCTATATCACTAAAGGATACTGGTAATAAAAAGGTCTTTACTGGAAGATCAGCAGCAGTAGATTTATTATCATCTACAGCTACAGTGCTGAATATAGGAGATTGTTTGCCCCTACCAGCAAAATAATTGATATGTTTTTCTTTATCAAAACTTTTAAAATAGTTATAACCAGATTCCCTGTATGTCTTATTATAAATATCATGAGTAATAACCTTAGAACCATAAGCCCCATTTTTACTATCCAATAAAGAATCATTAGCAGTATTTGTTGTTAATCCTCTTATTTTATTTAATTCAATAAGTACAGCAGTATATCCTTTTTTTCTTTCGGTATACCCACTTTCACTATCTGACGTATAATTCATAACAGAATCTTCTTTATATAAACTCTCTAATGTCCTAAAATGATACCCCTCTAAGGTTTCAAAAAACATATATGTTGGAGAACCATATACTTCTGATACGGATTGTTTAAGTATATTTTTAATTAATTTTAAAGGAGAGATGTCTGTAGCTACAATTTTATTTATGCCCACTGTTTGGTCTACGTAAAAATCTTTAGTAGATTTTAAATCAGACCTCAAGATATTTTCTACTATATTAGAAAATGTACCTGTTAAGGTTCTGCACATTGTTCTTCTTTGATTCTCCAAAGCCTCCAGAGAAATAAATTCAAAAGCAATTACTTTTCTAGTAGCATTTACAGGTGGGCTTGCAATTAAAGTTTTTATATAGAATAATGAATCTATAATTTCGGCTGGTTTTTCCATAGATGGAGTTCTTATTTTAAGTTTTAATAATTCTTGACCGATTAGTGGCAATAAGTTTTGTACGTTATGGTCATCCAGAAAACTTATATCTCCCGACAAAAATGGATTTTCAATGTCTTCAAATATATTAACAGTAACAACCTTATTGGTAAGATTTATGGATGAACCATCAACAGTAATAATTTCTGCCAAATCTATTTCAAATTCACCAGCGGTAGTTATAGACCCTGACATTAAATTACACTTTCATTTAACAAACTTGTAAATTCTTCAACAAACTTTTCTACATAGCCAGGATCAAGTAAACGGATACTTCTAAGTTTATCTTGGTTTAATTCTTCATACTCATAATTAGTGACAATAGAAGCAACTGGATAGTCTGCATTGGTATCACCAATATTAATAGTTTTTGTGGTATCACCAGAAGTTGCATTGATCTCATAATGATGAACTGCATTCACATCATCATACTTCTCATCAATAAAAGAAAGAAATTGTGGTGTTGTCATGGGCCACCCATGATATCTGTCTGTGATATCATTCATCATCAAAACTATCCAATGATAATCTACATCACCATACAGTTTGTGTGATATCATTTCTGGCGTTTCACCTTCTTTAATTTCATAAGTATCAAATAATGATGTATTTGATTTTACCTTAGCACGTATACCAACACGGCGCAAAATATTAGTGACAACCTTATGATCGGTGCCTCCTTTACCAGAATAATATATTTTGGGGAATGATGCAAAATACATGATTAGAATCCTTGTTCAATACGTTCTCTAGACATTTTTTCGATCTCTTCAAAATTTAATGTCAATGTGGTATGGGTGGGAGCAGGTCCAACTGCGTTTTTCATAGCAGGATTTTCTAGTGGTTCATAAAACCCTGCTTTTTCACTACCATATTGTACATCCATATTAGATAGATAACAAGTGGAAATTTTATTAAGCCAAGGATTTTCTTTAGCATGATACATATACTGAATATCAAAAGTTTCAGGTATATTTAAAATTCTACCCTGAACTCCAGTGGAGCTGCCGAATGCACTTAGACTTCCAAATGATGGCGTCATGTGTTTTTTAAACGTAAATATGATGTTAGCTACCATTTGACTCTCTTTTTCACTCTTCGGAATAAATGTAAATGTATAACTAAAACTTCTACGTCCAACACCAGTAAACATCAACTCCATTTTATCGGTCATTATTTTACCAGACAAAATTTGTGCTGAAGCAATTGTTCCCTGCAACCCAAAAATAGGTCCACCTAGATTCTCTATCTCTTTCAGCTTCTGAAGTGCAAAAGCTGTGGTCATGTCCCCTGCACCCTGTCCTATGTCTGAGACATTATTTTTTATGCCTTTAGCAACTCCCATAAAACCACCTGATTTATATTTACTTATGACTGCATCAACCCCCTGCCCAATCCCTTGTGCCGCTGCTCCTATTTCTGCTTCTGAATAATTCATTTTGTATGTAGATTTTATCGATGGTGGCATGTAAAGGGATATTGCCTTTTCAAGACGTACAGTAGCGGGTCTTTTAACTGCAAGTGCTCCTTTTGGTGCTGAATTTAAAGTTGACTGTGGGTTTTTTGGAGGGTCTCCTTGATAACCAGTTTCTTCCTCAGTAGCAACCTTAGCGTTGTGGGCAGCCACACCTTTATTATATTTTGTAATCTTAGCTGGATCAATTTTATTGATGAAGAACATTACATAATGTCCTTCCTGTATGTCACCTTCTACATTTAATGGATACTGGAGATTCATAGACTGTGGTAAGTTGGAAGATATTCCGAAAGCTGGTTTACTTCCACTTAAAGCTGAGCCTGGTAGATTGCCCAAAACTTTTTTTAGAGCGCCTGTTGCTTGTCTTGCTGCGGCACCTAGTGCTTGATTAACAATTGCGTTGCCTATACTCATGTCTAAATATCCTTACAATACAAAACTATTTAGGTATTCTTAAAATGGCATACAAAGGCAAATATACTCCCAAACACTCCAAAAAGTATAAAGGAGATCCAAATCGTGTTGTATATCGATCTTTATGGGAGAGAAAATTTATGGTATATTGTGATACCAGTGATGCTATATTAGAATGGGGTAGTGAAGAGATCATCATCCCTTATTTATCACCTGTAGACGGAAGAATCCATAGATATTTTCCAGATTTTTACATTAAAGTAAGAAAAAATGATGGTTCTACAGAGAAGTCCATTATAGAGATCAAACCGAAAGTACAGTGCAGTCCTCCCAAAGTCCCTTCCAGAAAAACCAAAAGGTTTTATAATGATGTTAAAACTTGGGCTGTTAATGAGGCAAAGTGGAAATATGCAACAGAATTTTGCAATATCAACAGTATGGATTTCAAGGTATTAACTGAGGATCATCTAGGCATTAAGTATAAATAATAGTATGGCTATAAGTAAATATATGCAAGCAGTTAAGGATGAGGCAAAAGGGCGCCCCAAATCAACTCAATGGTATAGGGATAAGATTAAAGAGTTTGGTACGCCTGGGTCTTTAGATTTAATTAGAGATGGTAAACGAGACAATAAACCATTCTATGGCAAACTTAATATGTTCATTTATGATCCTAAACATAAAAAGAAATTACCGTATTATGATACATTCCCTCTAGTACTTCCAATAGAACTATATCCTGATGGGTTTTTAGGTATCAACTTACACTACCTACCAATACCTTTGAGAATTAAACTATTAGATACTTTGGTAGATTATACTAATAATACCAAATTTGATGAGAGTACTCGTATTGTAGCAAATTATAGTCAACTGAAGAAAATTAGATTAATTAAACCTACTCTACACAGATATTTGGCTGGGCAGACCAAATCGCAGTTTCGTAGAATTGATGCTGATGAATTTACTATTGCAACACTACTACCAGTACAGAAATTTAAGAAAGAAGGTGCTGATAGAGTATGGAAAGATTCTAGGAGTATGCTATAATGTCAGTTTTACCAAGATTTTTAGAAGGGGCAGCTTATGGTACATTAAATGATATTATAGCTGGAATGCGTTCTAATGAAGGTTATGCGCGTCCAAATCATTATGAAGTTATGATTTATAAACCAACAATAAGATCTAATAATGCCGAATCTGAAAATGTGAATAGAGATGATATTGTTGGTGTTACTGGTATGGAAAAAATCTCTATGAGATGTGAATCTGTTACAATACCAGGCAGAACTCTTTCAACCGTAGACGATACGAACATACATGGACCAAGAAGGCAAGTCGTTGATGGTGTAATGTATGCTGATAGTGTCCAAATGACCTTTCAAAGTTCATCTGATGGGGCAGAAAGAGTTGCATTTGAGAAATGGCAACATAGAGCATTTAATCCAAAAACTTGGCAAGTGGGATATTATGATAATTACGTTGGTACAGTAGATATCTGGTTGTTAGATAATCAAATGAAAAGACGATACGGTTTACAATTAATGGAAGCCTTCCCGAAAATTCTAGGGGAGGCCTCTTTGAACGGCGGCGTTTCGGGAGATGTATTAAAATGGACTATAGACATGAATTTCAGATATTGGCAAACAGCTGATTTGACACAAACAAAATCTACACTAACAAACAGACTAACAAAAACATTAACTAATGTAGCAGAAAGAAATCTTTCAAGAGCCCTTCCTGCGGTATCGAGACTATTTTAAACATGAACTAAAAGGATGAAAAATTATGGCTTTACCAAAACTTAATACCCCAACACATGAGATGGAAATACCTTCTACTGGAGAAAAACTTAAATACCGTCCTTGGCTTATCAAGGAACAAAAAATTCTTATGATGGCTCAAGAATCAGCTGAAGATAAAGAAATAGAAACAGCATTTGCAAATATAGTAAGAGAATGTACATTTGGAAAAATTGATCCATATGATAATCCTCTATTTGATATAGAATATATTTTTTTACAGTTGCGGAGTAAATCTGTAGGGCAAAAGGTAAAACTAAATTTACTATGTTCAGATGATGAAAAGACTAGGGTTGAATACGAACTAGATTTAGGAGATGTTGCCGTACAAATGCCAGACAACCATACTAATATTATTAAAATTACAGATGATATTTCTATGATTATGCGATACCCTAAACTTAGTGACATGTCCAAATTCAATGGAGAAGGTCAAATTGAACAAAGCTTTGAAATGATCAAACGATGTGTGGTTGAAATACGTGACGGGGATGTCATTCATACTAAAATAGACATGTCTGACAGTGAATTGGAAGAATTTCTAGACAGTATGAGTCAAAGTAGTTTTGAGTTTATTACTAATTTCTTTGATACTATGCCTAAATTAATACATGAAGTTACTGTAATAAATCCTAAAACAAAAAAGAAAAATAATATTACTATTGCTGGACTACAAAGTTTTTTTTAATATCCCTTTCTCATGAATCATTAGAAAATTATTATCAAACAAACTTTGCATTAATGCAGCACCATAATTATAGTTTAGCAGAGTTAGAAAATATGTTGCCATGGGAAAGGGATATTTATTTAGGACTGTTATTAAATTATATAAAAGAACAAAAAGAAGCAGAAGAACAAGCAAGTCGGAGATAATAATTTAATGGACATTATAACACCAACTGGAGCAGCAATGGAAATTACTGAAATTATCATGCCCTATATCGGTATGGTGTTGATTGCTGTGTTTGGTTTCATGTTTAAAGACTTTGCTACTAAACTGAGCAAGGGTATCGCATTTAGTTTGAACAAGCAGTTTCAAGAGGGCGATCATGTCTTGCTGGATGGAGAACGTGCCTTAATCGTTAAGATAGGTATATCACAGACCGTATTTGGTGTTACTAAGGTAGGAGGTGAGTGGGATGGAGATTATGTATGGCGATATGTACCAAATGAACGTATAGATTTTCTTAAATTAGAAAAGATAATTTTTGATCGTACTCCTATAAATAACAATACGAGTATAAAAGACAACTCAAATAGAATTGAGGAGCTAGAAAATGGCAAATGATCCTGTCAATATTATTGAAGTAGATCGTAGTACTACTGAAGAATCTTCATGGTATAATCATATTAATTCTTCTGTAATAGATAAGTGGCGTATCTGGCCTCGAGCATTGATTACCCTTTATGGTATTATGTTCTGGCGTACAACAGAATGGTTCATGGCACTCCCAGATCCTACTGCTCCCCAAAGTGCATTTGTTAGTGTCATAGTAGGTGCTGGTGCTGCATGGTTTGGTCTATATGTTGGTTCCAATTCCAATAGTAAGAAGGGTGACAAGTAATGGCTGAAGAAGATATATCACAAGAGAAACGTGATAAAGCATTTCAAAAAACTTTAGACAAAATAGCAGATACAGTTAAAGCAACATCAGTTGGTGTATCAAAACATGCTATTGCTGTTCAGATTGTTGACAAGAAAGGCGCTGTAGGAGAAGACAGAACTGAAGAGAAGCGGGAACGAGTAAAAAGAGAACAAGATACTAACTCTTATCTTAAAGCTATAGCAGAATCTTCAACCAAGGAAATATCTGGTAATAATAATAAAGGTGGTGGTGGAATTGGTGGGATATTAGGTGGTCTGGGCGCTGGTGCTGGTATTGCTGGTGCGGGACTTGGCGCGTTGGCTGGTGGTATGTCAGCAATCACGCTGGCCAGCGTCCCCTTTACTGGGGCATTATTGGTAATTTCAGCTGGATTATTGGCATTCGGAGTAGCGGTTGGAGCGATGGCTTGGTTAATTGGTAAAGGTAGTTCAACTTTATCTAAAGGATTAACAGATATAGGTAAAAGTTTATTATTTTTGTCTGAAACTGGCAAAAAACTTGATATGGAAAGTTTGAAGTTAGCTGGTGTGGGTTTAAAAACATTTTTAGAAAATGTTGGTAATACAACAAAAGAAGGATGGTTTGGCGCAGCAATAACATTCCTCACAGGCGATCTAGAAAAAATTGCTAAAGGTATTAATCTCCTAAACAATATTACTGTAGATAAAAAGAAAATGGAAGACGCTGGATTGGGTCTGAATGCCTTTATGTCTGCTATGGGCGAAGGTTCTTTCTTTGGTAAACTAATGGGAACAATTTCCACCGCAATTGCTCCAGATATGGAAAAACTAGCGCATGGGTTTGGTAAATTATCAGATCTTTCAAAAACCTTCGATTTACAAAAATTTCTAGACATGTCTAAAGGTATGGCAGCAATTTCTGACCCGATAAAACAATTTAGTAAGTCAGGAATTGTGGCAAACTTTGTTGGTTCTAAAGCATTATCTGATATTTCAGATGGTGTTACCGCACTCAACAAAACTGAAGTAAATCGACTTATAGAAGTTTCTACTGCAATGGGGAACTTAGATAAAAATATGTTTGAAGTTGTCAAAACTGGTTTTGTTGCTAACTTTGTAGGTAAAGGTGCATTAGAAGACATAAGTGATGGAGTTACTTACGTAAATAAAACTGAAGTTGATAGACTAGGAACTGTAGCGACAGGATTAACATCTATACTAGACCCTTTAAAATCTATAACCTTAATTGGTTTTGGTGCCAACTTTGTAGGGAAAGGTGCAATAACAGATATATCAGATGGCGTTAGTACCTTAGTAAATGCCTTGGGTACAAAAGATATGGTAAGTAAAACAATACTTGCATCAAAGGCTTTAGATACAATGAAAGCATCACTTGGAAACTTCACTACTGGTACTTTATTTAATTCACTTAAAGGTGTAGGAACCTCAATTTTAGCATTCATTTCTGGTACAAAAAGTCCAGTTGGGCAAATGCAAATTGTAGCAGAAAATGCGGCCGCTTTGCAGAGCGGCGCAGAGGCTATTGGTTCAATATCAGAGAATCTAGACAAAATAGGTAACTTAAAATTTAAAGGTGGTGATTTGGGTATTGCTAAATTCGCCGAAGACTTGTTAAAATCTATTCCAGATATTGAGGTTGCAATCAAAGGTGGTAAAGTTAGTACTGGAATTTTTAGTGGAACAGTAATTGAAGGTTTGGGTAGTACAAATATTCCTTGGAATCAAGCTGGGATAAATCTTAGTTTGATCAATAAAGCTTTGAATATGAAAACTAATAATACAACACCATCCATAAAATCTACAGATAAACTTAAACTAGCAGATTCAGGTATGGAAGGAACAGACCGAGCCGAACGATTTGCATTACAAGATAGTATTGTAAAGTTAACTGCAGCAATTGCCAATATGGGTAGTGGTAGTGGTGGTGCGAATATTATTAATGCACCTATGAATATCAAATCAGGTGGAGGCAATATATTCACTCCACCGGCAGGCAACCGCCAGATTCAAACAGTAGGATAATAAAAAAACCCCCCGATTTTTATCGGGGGGGTATAGTTGGATATTGTATTCTTATAGACTCTTAGTTAAAACGAACCCAATCAGTCTTTATTTGTCCATCATTATGATATTCTCTACCATCCCTAAAGAATGACTTATACCTAGAATACCCATCAAATCGATTATATTCACCATCAACAAAAGG